>SAMEA104404097__coassemble_2006_pt1 | contig 15051 bp, 15 predicted proteins | sample SAMEA104404097__metabat2_low_PE_006 | metagenome-assembled genome bin SAMEA104404097 (sample SAMEA104404097) | Balaenoptera acutorostrata
TTATTTTAAAAAGTTTATTTTTTAATTTATTACAATTTGTATAAAAATATATTAAATTATCTTATTAAATTATTAATACTATTAAAAACGACACTAGATATGTATTTCATTCTAGTGTCTCTTTCTTTTTATTTTATTTTATTCATTGATTCCCTATATTCTTTTTTTAATCTTCGTTCTTCTTGTTCTATTTTATCTTCTTCTTGATCTAGCTTATCTATTTCCGCTTCTACCTTATCCTTTTCTTTCTCTATTTTCCTCAATTCCATTTCTATTTCTTTTATTCTATCTTCATCTTCTATTGTCTTTTTTTCTTGTTCTAATTGTTTTTCTTTCTTTTCTAATTCATTTTTTTGTAATTCTAATTTATCCTTTTTTTTATCAATTTCATCTTCTTTTTTATCCAATTGTTCTTCTTTTATTTCGTATTCTCTTTTCACAGCTTCTCTTTTTTGTTCTTTTTCATCAATTATATTTGAATTTTTATTTGCTTCCATTAAATCATCTTTATCAGCTTTTTCTTTTTCAGTTTTATTTATCTTTCCTGTTTTTGCATCGATTTCATATTCATACTCTGTTTCATCAACTATAAATTCAACTTCATAAATAAATGTTCCTCTTTCAAAATCTAATTTTACTTTTAATCTTTTTGCATTACTACTATTAATCCTTGCATGTTCAAAAGCTATCTTTTTTGCTTTTACTTCTCCAATATATTCCTTTTGACTTGCCATACCTGTTGATGTTATTTCTTTTAATTCTAGCTTTTTAGTTCTAGCTATATTATTTAATTCATTTATAGTTAAACCTTCTAATTCTTCAAATGTTACTAATTCTCCATTATTATTTTTCAATCCTTCTTCTAATATATCAAGTATTAATTTTGCTTTTCCAACTGACATATTATGTTCTTTTGCTAGTTTCTTTTCTTCTTTGTCTTCTTCGTCAAATACTTGACTTAATATTGCCCCTTCTATTTCTTTCTCTTTTAATTTTTTATCTATTTCTTTTTCTAACTTTTCTTTTAATTCTTCACCTTTTTTTAAATCTTTATCCTTCACTGATAATAATACTGAATTTTTGTATTCATTAATATAACCATTTTCTATCATTGAATCTACTACACCAGTAACAGCTGTATTTGCATTTTCATTACTTACTTTTATATTTTCTAATATTTTCTCTCCATCCTTATTTAGTGCTTGTGTATTTACCACTCTTCCTTTTTTATCAAGTTTCATTTCTACACTTGGATTTACATCTAAAGATATTAATGTTTCTACTTTATATTGATTATATCCCACAGTTCCAATTAAACATATTGTAAACATTGCCATAAGCGAAGCTATTTTAATAAATAGTCCTCTTCGATTTGTTCTATATTCATCATTCATTTTAAAAACCTCACTTTCTCTTTTATCACAATCTTCTAATATTTTATTTAAAACATCTGGAGTAGATTTGTTTATTATTTCTTTATACCTTTGTTTAATTTCTTTATTATTCATTTACTACACCTCTTCTTTCATTTTATTTTTTACTTTTTTTATCGCTCTGTTATATTTCGATAAAACTGTTGATACTGGTATGTCTAATATTTCAGCAATTTCTCTATGCTTGAATCCTGAAATTATGTGTAATGTTATTATTTGTCTTTCTTCTTCTGATAAATATTTGAATATATTATATATCAATAATCTATCCTCATTTACTAGATTTTTATCATCTGATATTATCTCTGTAATTTCTCCTATATCAACTGTACTTTTATTTTTTCTTAATTCCATATAACATAAATTTTTCGTTATTTGTATTATCCAATTCATTGGTTTTCCTCTTGCAATGTATTTATTGGCATTTTGATATATTTTTATATATACTTCTTGTAATATATCTTCTGCATCACTCTTATTTTTCATTATTGATAATGCATAACCATAGATTGAAGTTTTTGTTAAATTATATAAATCTGCTATAACATCTTTTTTTCCTTTTTTCATATCTTCAATATATAGTTCAATTTGTTTTTTACTTTTTTTGTCTTTTTCGCTAAATGGTTCCATTTTTTTCAACTTCACTTTAACCTCCTTCACAATATAAATGCATTAACTTTTATTTTTATTGCATATATTTATTATTTTTATAATTTTATTCTATACTATTTTTTATAATAAATCTACTTTATTTGTTTTTATTTTTTACAAACCACGTATTGATTAATTTTTCTTCATTTATATGTTATAATATTATTAATCGATGTAGAGATTGCTTCAATATTTACTTTATGAAAGGAGACTTATTTATGAAGAAATACAATCTTTTAAGTAGATGTATCTGCTTGATTATCGTTACAGCGTTATTGTTTTTAGCGCTTTATCTAGGACATATTTTATGTTCTTTCGTCAGTCGGTTTGATTTAGCTGATTTATTTGTCCAATTCAAGGAAAATTGGATGTGGGTATTACTAGGAGTTATTATCACTTTAATTAGTGATACCCTGTTACAAAAGTTTCAGAAAATTAAAGCCAAAAGAAACAACTGATGGTGAGATGATTTTTACAATTGTAGAAATCATCTTTTTCTATTTTAGTAGATTTTATATTCTAATTGTGATAAAATATTTTTTGTATTAATTTTAAGGAGGAGTTTTTTATGAATAAATTTATGGAATTAGCAAAAAATGAAGCTGATAGTAACATATCTTCAAATGAAGGTGGTCCTTTCGGAGCTGTTATTACAGATAAATCTGGAAATATCATTTCTACTGGACATAATCAAGTTTTAAAAAATAACGATCCTACTGCTCATGCAGAAGTAATGGCAATCAGAAATGCTTGTAATACATTATCAACTTATGATTTATCTGATTATATTTTATATACATCTTGTGAACCTTGCCCTATGTGTTTATCAGCCATTATTTGGTCAAATATTAAAGAAGTTTATTATGCTTGTACTAGAGAAGATGCTGAAGATATTGGTTTTAGAGATAATATAATTTATGATTATCTAGAAGGAAAAAATAAAAATTTAATTAATTTAAAACAAATTGATAGAAATGATTGCCTAGATGTATTTAAAAAATACAAAAATGAAAATAAAACTATTTATTAAAAATGAGTATGTCTTTACATACTCATTTCTCTTTCTATCCATGTCATTATTGTATCAACAACATAATTTGTTTGTTCTTCACTAAAATCCATTCCTTTAGGTATATTATGCCATTCCTTTAAGCATCCTCTACAACATGTGGCAGTTGCATGTTGAGCTATAAAAACAGGATGCCCTCTCATTGGTGTTTGCTTACCATCATTTAATATAACTCCTGGTGCTAATCTTTTATTTATTAAATCATAGGCATGTTTCTTTATAGTATCGATTCCTTTTTCTATTACATATTTTTTATCTTTATCTTTTAAATGAAAACTTGCTCTAAAATGTGATTTACTTAAGCTGTCTAATACTCTATTTATTCTTTGATTTTCCATCAATTTCCTCCTAATTTTTGTTTATAAAAAAGAAATATGAATTTTCATATTTCTTTTAACACTATCTAAGATAATGTTTAATTACCACCACTGGTGTCTGTCTGTCTCCACTCCCGGTAACTAAATCTGATAATGAAGCTAACAAATCTGTAATTTGTCTTGGAGTTGTTCCTAAAGAACTTTCGTTAGTTTCTTCTGATTTAAGTCTCTTTACTTTTTCCATAGCAACTATTTTTTCGATTTCTTCTTGAGTCTTATCTTCATATTTACTTGCTAAATATTTTAATTTAACTTCTTTTGGTGTCCCAGATAATCCTTCTGTTGCTCCTAACGTAGTTACTGGATCTGCAAGTTCCCAAATTCCTCCTACAGGATCTTTGAAAGCTCCATCTCCATAAACCATGACTTCTACATCCACATTGTATAATTTTTTTACTTTTTCTTGTAATCTTTCTACAAACTTTTGTGAATTTCGTGGCATTAATTTTAGTTTATCTCCTGCCATTAAATTAGTTCCATATAAACCATATTGTTCATTATAATTAGAACCATTTATTGGTTCATTCATAATTTCTGATAAATCAAGTACTTTTTCTGCTCCACTTTTTTTAATGATTTTCTTTACCATTTCTTTTTTATGAATATTGCATACTAAAACATTTTTACAATAATTTGAAACTTTTGAAAAATCATTGCAAAGAATAACTTCTGCTTTTCCATTACATGCTTTAATATATTCTTCAATATAATTTAATCCTGTAAATGGATGTTTTGGATATCCTACTTTCTCATAGAACTCTTCAGCTGTCATAATATCTGAATATGGATTAATATTTTTTTCCATTAATAACTCTTCAGGTACTAATTGATTACCAACCTCATCTGCTGGGTATCTTAGAAAAATATAAACTTTTTCTAACGTTTCAATTGCTGAAATAGATTTTAATACTTCAATAAATCTATTCCTACTTTGAATAGGATCAACAATTGCAATTTCTTTTTTGTTCAAAAATTTTCTTTTTACATCTTCTTGAATCTCTTTAGTTGTTACAAAATCACCTTGACTTATTGCTACTACTGCTTCTGTTATAGCAATAATGTCTTTATTTTCTAATTTAATGCCATTTTTTTCTATTGATGAAATAACAATGTTAGATAAATCATCTCCTTCTTTAATAATTGGTGTTACAATTCCTTGCGCAATTACTCCAGTAGTTAATTTTTTCATAATCAAATACCTCCTATTAATTAAGTATCTTTCTATTGTTGATTACGCTTGGATTTTATCACCTTTTTTATGCCTTGTCAAACCGCTTTTATTTTCAAAAATTTGCTAGACAACCTATTTTTTTTATGTTACTATTATGTTATTAAAATATTTTATATTTCGATTGGAGGTAATTATGTTAAAAAAATCTAATTTATTTTTTTATTTTATAATTTTTTGTATTTTAATATTATTTTCTACTTTTTCTTTTGCTACTGAAACTTCTAACAATTTAGAAAATGAAGAAAATAGTAATTCTACTATTCGTACAACGTCTTCTAATTCTAACAATAATAATATAAGTAATAAAAATTCAAATAATTCAATATCAAATTCAAGTTTAGAATCTTCTTCTAGTAATAATTCAAATACAGATACTACAACTACAACACCATCTTCTGCAAAAGTTTCTAATACTACAATACAAGATAATGAATTAAACTTATCTAACATTATTAATATATTATTAGCTGTAATTGGTATATTGTTGATTTTATTAGCTATAGCTATTTTAATAAGATTAAAATAATTATTTTATAAAAAGGATATTTAATCCTTTTTATTTTTTAAATTTTATTTTTAAGATTTTATTTCATTTTTTACTTAGTTTAATTTTTTGAAATTTTTGTCTGTATATTTTATTATTATTTTTAGATACTAATAGTAGATTAAATTTTTATATTATGTTTTTATATTTTATAAAAATTTCTAATTTTATATAGGAGGTTTAATATATGCAAAGAAAAGTATTTTCAACTATTATTATTACTTTACTTATATCTTTATTTTCTTTTACTATTTGTTTAGCTAATGACCAAATGTTAAATGATGCATCTAATAATGTAAAAAATTCCATAAATAAAGCTGAAGATTCTATTGAAAATGGTGCTAAAGATATTTCTAATAAAGCTAAAAATATGACAAAAGATGCAGGGAATAAAATGAAAGATATGGAAAATAATATGATGAGTAATAACAACTATACTTCTACTAGAACTTCAACTGATAATAATTCAGGTACTTATATGGGAATGTCTTCAACTGCATGGACTTGGCTTATAATGGGTATCGTTGCAATAGCTATAATAGCGTTGATTTGGTATTATTCAATGCAATTTGCTTCAAATAATAATTATACTGATAAGGATTAATTTTAAAGAATGTCATCTTAAATAAGGTGCATTCTTCTTTTATTTGTGTTATAATAATAAAAAAACATTTAAGAGGTGTAAGTATGGAAACAAAATTAATTGCAAAAAATCCAACTGCATATCACAATTATAATATCTTAGATAAATTAGAAGTTGGCATTGTACTTTCAGGCACTGAAATTAAATCTATTCGTTCTGGTAAAGTAAATTTAAAAGATACGTATGCGACTATTAAAAATGGTGAAATTTTTATTGTTGGTATGCACATTAGTCCTTATGAACATGGCAATATTTTTAATAAAGCTCCTTTACGAGATAGAAAGCTTTTATTGAATAAAAGAGAAATTAATAAATTTATTGGTCTTACGAAACAAAAAGGTTATAGTCTAATTCCTATTTCTTTGTATTTTAAAGGCTCTTTGGTAAAATTAGAATTAGGTATCGGAACTGGTAAAAAGCTTTATGATAAGAGACAAGATTTAGCTAAAAAAGATGCTCAAAAACAAATAAATATTAATTTAAAAAGTAAGCAACAATTTTAAGAAACTATTTGAATAGTTTCTTTTTAAATCTTTCAATTTAATATCAATTTTTTAAATTACAACATTGAATATGAAAATAATATTTGCATATAATAATATAAAAATTGGAGAAATTCTATGAATCAAATATTAACTACTAAAAATACAAATCTGTATTCTTCTAAAAGTAAACAAATCTCATCAAGTAAATCTAAAACTTTCTTTAAATTTCAATTTATCACTTCTGTAACAATAGTTTTATTGTTACTTTCTATCGTTATTTCATATATCAATTTTTTAAATGAAAAAGAAAAGTCTTCAATTGATTTAATAAATAATTATCAATTTTCTAAATTATATAATAACGAGAGTATATATAATAATAAATCAAATATTTATAGTGATAATGTTTTATTTGGCATTCTTGAAATACCAAAAATTAAATTATACTATCCTGTTTTTTCTAATATTTCAGAAGATCTATTAAAAATTTCTCCATGCAAATTCTATGGTTCTTCACCTAATCTTTATGGTAATATATGTATTGCTGGTCATAATTATAATAATGGTAAATTTTTCAGTAATATTTCTTTATTAAGTAAAGGAGATATAATAACTTTATATGATATTTATGATAATATTTATACCTATTATATTGTAAGTGTTTATGAAGTTGATGAAAATGATCTTTCTCCCATAAAATCTCTTTCTTTAAATTCAAAAGAATTAACTTTAGTTACTTGCAACAACCTAAATAGAAATAGAATTATTGTTAAATCTAAACAAAAATAGAGAAAGTTCTATCTTTCTCTATTTATATATTATATTAATTCTTATATATTTGAATACTCTCTAACTTTTTTAAATGCAAATATTGCTGAAATTCCTGCTACAGAAATTAAACCAATCATTGGTATAGTATCTTCTAATCCTGTTTTAGGTAAAGCTTCTTTTTCATTGTTTGTTGTAGTATTATTATATATACTTGTATTTTCTTCTTTTTTAGGTTGTTCAACTTTTGGTGTTTCTTCCTTTTTTGTTTCTTCCTTTTTAGAAGTATCTGATTCATTCATACTACCTTGTAAACTATCAAAAATATCTTCACCCTCTGTTGTTGCATATACATTAGATACATACATTCCTACTATTAATGTTATTAATAATACTGAAACTATTTTAATTAAATTTGTTTTTTTCATATTAACTTCTCCTCTACTTTAATATATTTATATTATTATTTATAAAATCACTTATAATTATACCATTAACTTAAATATAATTCAAGTCCTATATAAATAGCATATAAATAAACTTTCTTTTGTCTTTCTATTTATATTTTATACTTATACTTTTATTAAGTCAATACTTTTTATTTGTTTTGTTTTTACAAATTCATTACATTTATTACAATTTCGTTACAATTTTAAACATTAAATTTAAATAAAACAATATCTCCATCTTGCATAATATATTCTTTTCCTTCTGAACGAACTAATCCTTTTTCTCTTGCTGCTACCATATTTCCTTCTCTTACTAAATCATCATAAGAAACAACATCTGCTTTAATAAATCCTCTTTCAATATCCGAATGAATTTTACCAGCTGCTTGTGGTGCTTTTGTTCCTTTTTTTATTGTCCAAGCTCTTACCTCTGGTTCTCCTGCTGTTAAAAATGACATTAATCCTAATAAATCATAACTTTTTTTGATAACTTTATCTAATCCTGATTCTTCAAGTCCTAAAGCTTCTAACATTTCTTTTTTATCTTCTTCTTCTAGTCCTGATAATTCTTCTTCCATTTTCACACATAATGGTATCACTTCTGCTTTTTCTTTTGCTGCATATTCTTTTACTCTATTTACCTTTTCATCTTCATCTGGATTTTCTAATTGCTCTTCTGAAATATTTGCTACATATAATATTGGTTTAGTTGTTAATAAGAACATATCTTTTACTAATACTTGTTCTTCTTCACTATAGTCTAATGCTCTTGCTGAAATTCCATTTTCTAGACTTTCTTTTATCTTTTCTAATAAATCAATTTCTTCTTGGTATTTTTTATCAGCTTTTAAATTTTTTCTTGCTTTATCTAATCTCTTATTTACTGTTTCAATATCAGCAAAAATCAATTCTAAATTAATTGTTTCTATATCTCTTATTGGATCAACACTTCCATCAACATGTACAACATTTGAATCTTCAAAACATCTTACTACTTCTACTATTGCATCTGTTTCTCTAATGTGTGATAAGAATTTATTTCCTAATCCTTCACCTTTACTAGCTCCTTTTACAAGTCCTGCAATATCAACAAATTCTACTACAGCTTTTGTTACTTTTTGAGGATTATACATCTCTGCTAGTTTGTCAACTCTTTCATCTGGTACTGCTACTACACCAACATTTGGTTCTATTGTACAAAATGGATAATTTGCACATTCAGCACCTGCTTTTGTTATACTATTAAACATTGTACTTTTTCCTACGTTTGGTAATCCTACAATTCCTAATTTCATTTTTTTCTCCTTTTTTATACTAAAAATATTTTTGAAGAATAGGAGACTTTCGTCCCCTACTCTGAATTTTATTCTTTGTGATCTATTTGATTTTGAATTTTTTCTAAGAATTCTTCAAGATTCATGTTGCCTAGATCTCCACTTATTCTTGAACGAACTGTAATCTCTTTAGCTTCTTGTTCTTTATCTCCAATTACTAACATATATGGTATTTTTTCAAGTTGTGCTTCACGAATTTTATATCCTACTTTTTCATTTCTAGCGTCTAATTCTACTCTTAAACCTGCTTCTTCTAATTCTTCTTTTATTCCTTCACAGTATTCTATATGTTTTTCGCTAATTGGTAATATTTTTATTTGTATTGGTGATAACCAAATTGGAAATGCTCCTGCATAATGTTCTGTCATAATTCCTATAAATCTTTCAAATGAACCAAATAATGCTCTATGAATTAATATTGGTGTTTTCTTTTCTCCATCTTTATCAATATATGACATATTAAATCTTAAAGGTAATTGGAAGTCTACTTGTACAGTTCCCATTTGCCATTCTCTTCCTAAACAGTCCTTCATTTTTATATCTATTTTTGGACCATAGAAAGCTCCATCACCCTCATTTATTCTGTAATTGTCTTTTCCACATAATTCATCTAATACTTCTTTTAAATTATCTTCTGCTTTATTCCATAATTCAATATCTCCCATATAATCATCTGGTCTTGTTGATAATGTTAATTCAAAGTCTAATCCAAATATTCCATATAAATATTTAGCAATTCCTATTATATCTTTTACTTCTGATCCAATTTGTTCTTCTGTTATAAAGTTATGTGAATCATCTTGTCTAAACATTCTAACTCTAAATAATCCATTTAATTGTCCTGATTTTTCATTTCTATGGATTACGTCTATATCATTAAATCTAAGTGGTAAATCTTTGTAACTTCTCATTTTAGATTGATATACCTTTATAGCGTTTGGACAATTCATTGGTTTTAATGCTTGTTCTCTTCCATCTGAATCTGTTAAAACAAACATATCTTCTTTATAGTGATCCCAATGTCCTGATGTTTTCCATAATTCACTACTATTTAATTGTGGACCTGAAAATTCTTGGTATCCTCTTTTTTCATGTTCTTTTCTCCAAAAGTCTATTAATATATTCATTAATTTGAATCCTTTTGGTAACCAATATGCCATTCCTGGTGCTGTTTCATCAAATAAAAATAAATCTAATTCTTTTCCTAATTTTCTATGATCTCTTTTTTTAGCTTCTTCTAATAAATTTAGGTATTCTTCTAATTGACTAGCTTTTGGAAATGAAATTGCATAAATTCTTTGAAGCATTTTATTATGTTCATCGCCTCTCCAATATGCTCCTGATGATGATAATATTTTTACTGCTTTTACTTTTCCTGTACTTTCTAAATGTGGTCCAGCACATAAATCAGTAAAATCACCTTGTTTATAGAAACTAATTTCTTCTCCATCTGGTAAATCATTTATTAATTCTTGTTTATATGGTTGATTTTCCATTAATTTTAATGCTTCTTCTTTTGATAAAGAAAATCTTTCTATTTCTTGATTTTCTTTTATAATTTTTTTCATTTCTGCTTCTATATTAGCTTTATCTTCATCTGTAAATGGTTTTTCTACATCAAAATCATAATAAAATCCATTATCTATTGCTGGTCCTATTGCAAATTTCACATCTTTAAATAATCTTTGTACTGCTTGAGCTAGAATATGTGATGTTGTATGCCAGTATGCTTTTTTTCCTTCTAAATCATCTTCTTTAAATGTATGTAATATTAAATTACAATCTTCATTAATTTCATATCTTAAGTCTTTTATTTTTCCATTTATTTCTCCGCAAGTAACATTTCTAGCTAGTCCTTCACTTATCATTTTTGCTACTTCTATTATTTTGCTTCCTTCTTTTGCTTCTAAAATACTTCCATCTTTTAATGTTATTTTTACCATAACAATTCCTCCTTTTCTTTTCCATTAGAAAATAAAAATCACTCCTAATGGATTATTTTATTTTAATCCATAGGAGTGTATATACACGGTTCCATCCTATTTTTTTCTTAATTAAAGATTATAACGTATCTTATTCGTCTAGCTTATTCACTAGAAACATGAAGAGGTAGTTTTTCAAATAGCTTTTTCTTGAATTAACTCTCAGCTATAATTAATTCTCTCTTATAAGTAAGTTCTATTTTACTTTTTCTCTTACTGTTTTTTATATTAACTATTAATATTTTAATATTTTTTTACACAATTGTCAAGATTTTTGCTTTACTTTTATCTTTTGTTGGTATATAATCCCAAAAGATGCTTCTATAGCTCAGTTGGTAGAGTGCAGCCTTGGTAAGGCTGAGGTCACGGGTTCAATTCCCGTTGGAAGCTCCATGCTTTTAATTTTACTTAAGCACTAATTAAAAAGAAAAGAAACAGTTTATGCTGTTTCTTTTTTAGCCTTTGGCTCTTGTTTTTTTATTTTATTTTCTTTTTCTTTATTTTTGTTTTTATTTTTTATAACTTCTGGTCCTGCATTATTTTCAACAGTTTCTTTTGTTATTATACATTTTTCAATATTTGGATTAGAAGGTATATCAAACATTATATCCCTCATAATTTCTTCTATTATTGAACGTAAACCTCTAGCTCCTGTTTTTCTTTCTATTGCTCGATTTACTATTGCTTCTAATGCTTCTTGTTTAAATTCTAATTCTACTCCATCTATTTCAAATAATTTTTGATATTGTTTTACTAATGAATTTTTAGGTTCTACTAAAATCTTAACTAATGCATTTTTATCTAATTCTTGTAAATTAGCAATAATTGGAAGTCTTCCTATAAATTCTGGTATTAATCCAAATTTTAATAAATCTTGTGGTAATAATTCTTTAAATATTTCATATTTACCAATATCTTTATTGCTTTTTACCTGTTTTCCAAATCCTATGGTTTTTTCACCTGTTCTATCCTTTATTATTTCTTCCAACCCTTCAAAAGCTCCACCACAAATTATTAATATATTTTCTGTATTTATTTGTAACATTTCTTGGCTTGGATGCTTTCTACCACCTTGTGGTGGTACAGATGCAACAGTTCCTTCGATAATTTTTAATAAAGCTTGTTGTACTCCTTCTCCACTTACATCTCTTGTTATTGATGGGTTTTCAGATTTTCTTGTAATCTTATCTATCTCATCAATATATATTATACCTTTTTCAGCTTTTTGAATATCTCCATCTGCAGCCTGAATTAATTTTAATAAAATATTTTCAACATCTTCTCCCACATATCCTGCTTCTGTTAATGTTGTAGCATCAGCTATCGCAAAAGGTACATTTAGTATTTTAGCTAAAGTTCTAGCAAGTAAAGTTTTTCCACATCCTGTTGGACCTAATAATAATATATTACTTTTTTGTATTTCTACATCATCACTATTTGAACTATCTTCATGCGCAATTCTTTTATAATGATTATATACTGCTACTGCTAATGTTTTCTTTGCATCATCTTGTCCTATTACATAATCATCTAAAACATTTTTTATTTCTTGTGGACTTGGTACATTATTTAATTCATTTAATGTATATCCTGTTTTTTCGTCTTCATATAACTCTGCTTCTATTATACTATTACATAATTCAACGCACTCATCACAAATGTATACTCCTGGTCCAGCTACTATCTTTCTAACATTTTCTTGTGCCTTACCACAAAATGAACATCTAACACTTTTAGGTACATCATTTTTTGCCATAATACTCTCCTTTTTAAGACTAATTGTTGTCTATAAATTCTTTATTATTTTCTTTTGTCCATAATTCCGTCTATTAATCCATATTTTAAAGCTTCTTCAGCTGTCATATAATGATCTCTTTCTGTATCTTTTTCTATTATATCAATTGGTTGACCTGTTCTATCACTTAAAAATTTGTTTAATTTTTCTCTTGTTTTTACTAAGTGGTCTGCATGAATTTTAACTTCTGTTGCTTGACCTGAAATTCCTCCACCACCGATTAATGGTTGATGAATTAATATTTCTGCATTTGGTGTTGCAAATCTTTTACCTTTTTCCCCTGCTGCAAGTAATGCTGCTCCCATACTTGCTGCCATTCCTATACATATTGTTGATACAGGACATGAAATATAATTCATTGTATCTATTATTCCCATTCCATCTGTTATTGATCCTCCTGGTGAGTTTATATATAAACTTATTTCTTTGTCTGGATCTTCTGATTCTAAGAATAGTAATTGTGCTATTACTAAACTTGATGTTGTAGGATTAACTTCTTCTCCTAAAAATATGATTCTATCTTTTAATAATCTTGAGAAAATATCATAAGCTCTTTCTCCTTTGCTTGTTTGTTCTATAACATTTGGTACTAAACTATTTTTTTCTAACATTTCTATTCCTCCTTATTAATTTCCCTTTTATTTCCTTATTTTAATATAAAAAAAACTATTTTTCAAGAATTTATTTTATTTTTTACTATTATAAAGAAAAAGGTTGGAAAAAAATTCACTTTAGATTTTCCCCCCAACCTTTGCACATCTTTTTATATTATTTTATTTTTGCATTTTTTACTAAGAAATCAATAGCTTTTTCTGATGCTAATCCTTGTTTAATGTAATTTCTTACATTTTCATTTTTTAAGAATTCTTCATCATTTTCTTTTCCATAATTTTTAGCCATTTCTTTCATTTTTTCATCTACATCTTTATCTGTTGCTTCAATTTTTTCTGCTTTTATAACAGCTTCTAATGCTAATCTTGATTTAATTCCTTCAATTGCTTGAGGTTCATATTCTTTTTTCATATCCCCTTCTGTTTTGTTCATCATTTGAAGATATTGATCTAATTTTAATCCTTGGTAAGACAATCTTTGTTCAATGTCTTTTATCATATTCTCTACTTCTACTTCTACCATTCCTGTAGGGATTTCAACTTTCATATCTGCTACTACTGCTTTTATAACAGCTTCTTGAGTTTCATATTTACCTTTTTCTTCATTTTCTTTTTCTAATTTAGCTTTAATATCATCTTTTAATTCTTTTAACGTGTCAAATTCACTAACATCTTTAGCAAATTCATCATCTAATTTTGGTAATTCTTTTTTCTTTATTTCATTTACTTTCACTTTAAATGTTGCTTCTTTACCAGCTAAATCTTTTGAAAAATATTCTTTTGGGAATGTTACTTTAATATCTCTTTCTTCGTCAATCTTCATACCTACGATTTGTTCTTCAAATCCTGGTATAAAAGTATTACTTCCTATTTCTAATTCATAGTTTTCTGCTTTTCCACCATCAAATGCTTTTTCATCTACAAATCCTTCAAAATCAATTACAGAAATATCACCTTTTTCAACTGGTCTATCTTCGATTGAAACTAATCTTGAATTATGTTCTTGCATATGAGCTATTTCATGATCTATATCTTCTTTTGATACATTATACTCAACTTTTTTAATTTCTATACCTTTATATTTTCCTAATTCTACTTCTGGTTTAACTGCAAATACAGCTGTAAATATTAAATCTTTTCCTTTTTCTATTTGATTAATATCTACTTCTGGTCTACTTACCATTTCTAATTTTTTATCTGATACTGCTTTTTCTAAATTTTCACTAGCAATTTCATTGAAAGCATCTTCATAGAAAATTTCTTTTCCATAATATTTTTCTACTATTTGTAATGGTGCTTTTCCTTTTCTAAATCCTGGTATATTAAAATATTTTGCACTTTTGAAGTATACTTTTTTTATTGCTTCTTCAAATTTTTCAGCTTCTACTGTGATTTCTAATTTTACTTCATTTGCATTTTTTGTTTTTAGTATTTTACTTTTCATTTTTATTCAATCCTTTCTTTTTCTCTACATAGCTTTTTTATTATACCACATTTTTCCTATTTTGCAAGTTTTTTTGATATTTTTGATTCTAAAAAGTAGCAATAATACATTTATTTTTTATTATTACTACTTTTATCTATTTTATTATATTTAATTAATATTAATTATTAGACACCAACGCGGGAGTTTGACACTTGTATCAATAAAAAAATCGTATAAGCATTTAAAATGCTTA
>SAMEA104404097__coassemble_2140_pt1 | contig 14335 bp, 13 predicted proteins | sample SAMEA104404097__metabat2_low_PE_006 | metagenome-assembled genome bin SAMEA104404097 (sample SAMEA104404097) | Balaenoptera acutorostrata
AAAATAAAAGTATTAGAATTAGAAAAATATATCAGATAATACATTATATAGAAAAATATATTAAAGGCCTTAAAATTGATTTTAAAGCGTTTAAATAATAAAGATAATTAATTATATAGAAGATTAAAATTTAACATTATAATGAGTAATTATTAGTGAAATAATAAAAAATAATAAAACAGCTAATTTATACGCAAAGGCGAACCAAATAACTAAATAATTAAGAGGTTTAAATATGAGATAAGCTAGATGTATCAATAGATACATGAACTTATCTCTTTTGTTTGCATCCTATACCTTATTGCGCAAAACTTTGATTTTGTGCAATGTTTTATATCTCCAAATAATAAGAAGTATCTTCTGATACTCCCTATTTTCTAAGCTTATAGCTTTTTAGATTTTTCTTAAGTCATTGTATTTTTACATATTTTTTATTGTTTTATTACTCCTTATTACTTCTAAAAAAACGGAACCTCTATTATAATAATTTTATTTATAAATTTATTTATAAAATTATTATCCTTCTATTATTTTTTATTTTATTAAATCATTTATTATATTTTTTATCTTTTTTAAGGAAACACTAAAAAGCCTGTATTTATTGAAAATTACAGACTACAAATTATATGCTTGATTGTTTTAAAAGCCTTAAAAACGATTTTAGAGCCTCACTTTTCCCCTATTTTTCAAGCATTTATTTGATTTTTTAGTATTCTATTAATTTTAAAATCAATTGGATACAATATCCAACTTGCTCGTTTAAATAAAAATATAACACAAGAAGTCTTAGCTGAAAAATGCAACGTTTCTGCTAAATATATAAGTGCTGTTGAAAGAGGCTTAAGCTCTGGTAGCATTGAACTTATATTAGATATTTGTAATTACTTAAATGTAACTCCAAATTTCATTTTTAGCAATGCAATTGAAATAGATTGTAAAAATAATACTCTTGAGTTTTTATCTCATGAATCTTTAATTGCTTTTTCAAAACTAAAAGATGAAAATAAAAAATTTGTAGATTATACAATTTCTCACTTATATAATATGCAGAAGAAAAGATGATTTTTCATCTTTTTTCTTTACATATTATTTATTTCATCTAATATTTCATTTAAAATTTCATTCTTAATTCCATATTTAGGACATATATTTAGGTTCTAACTGACCTGTTTCCATTATATTTCTATATTGTGCCTTATCTTTTTTTATAGATGCTTTAAATATCTCAACTAATATTTTTTGAAATTCAGTTCCATGTTCCCATTCTTTTCTACCTTTTATATTTTTTACGAAATATTCTTCTTTACCACTTCCTCTAATCATTCCCCATACAATGGAATCAGAATGAATTAAATTATATTGATTATATTTATCTTTTATCATATTACTTAATGTTGTCTTTCCAGCTCTTGCTACTCCAATAATTAGTATATTTTTCATTTTAACTATCTCCTATATATTTTCTTGCTTATACCATTCCACAAATTTTTTAATTCCATTATAAAATGTAGTCTTAGGTTCGTATCCTATTAATTTTTTTGCCTTTGTAATATCTGCAAATGTAGTCTCAACGTCTCCAGCTTGCATTGATAATTGTTGTATTTTAGGCTCTATCTCTAATGTTTCTCCAATTATTTTTATCATGTCCATTAAAGCTATAGGATTAGAATTTCCTAAATTTAATATTTCATATACATCTTCATTTTTTGAACAAAATTCACATGACTTTATAATTCCATCTACTATATCATCTATATAAGTATAATCTCTTGTTGTACTTCCTGTTCCAAACATTGGTATTGCTTTATCCTCAATCATTAGTCGTGTAAATTTATTGATTGCTAAATCTGGCCTTTGTTTTGGTCCATATACTGTAAAAAATCTTAACATCATAATATTTATATTATATAATTTATGATATACATGTGCCATTACTTCATTTGCTTTTTTAGTTGCTGCATAAGGACTAATTGCATAATCAACAATCATATCTTCTTTGAATGGTGCTTCTTTACAATTTCCATATACACTACTAGATGATGCAAACACACCATTTTTTACGTTATGTAATTGCATTTCCTCAAGAATATTTTGCATTCCTAAGCAATTTACTTCTTGATACAAAATCGGATTTTCAATAGATGGTCTTACACCAGCCATTGCAGCTAGATTAACAACAATATCTATTTTATTTTCATCAAATACTTTTTTTATTGACAATCTATCTCTAATATCTACTCTATACAATTTTAAATTAGGATTATTTTTTATATTGCATATATTCTTTTCTTTTAAAGCGGGATTATAAAAATCGCAAAAATTATCTATAATAACTACTCTTTCATTATTTTTTAGCAATTGTTCACTTAATGTTGAACCTATAAAACCTGCACCACCTGTTATTAAAAAAGTTTTCATATTGATTTCTCCTATCTTCCTATTGAATAATATTCTATTCCATTATCTAACATGGTTTCTATTTCAAATAAATTTCTTCCATCAAATATGAGTGGAGTTTTCATTTTATTTTTGAAAACATTTGGAGAGATATGTTTTATTTCTTCCCATTCTGTAAAAATAAAACATATCTCCGCATTTTCTAATGCTTCTTCTGGAGTGTTCATATATTTCAGTTCATTAGGAAAAATTTTTTTCATATTTTCATCTCCAACTGGATCATACACATTTATATTATTTGCTCCACTTTTTAATAACATTTGTATATTCTTAAGTGAAGGTGCTTCTCTTAAATCATCTGTTCCAGCTTTAAATGTTAATCCTAATATAGCAATTTTAACATTCTTAAATGTTATCATTCTTTCTTCTGCTTTTTTATACAATTTTATTTTTTGTTCTTCATTTACTTCAATAGCAGCTTTTATAGTTTTTAATTCATACCCATTTTTATCTGCTATGTATTTCAATGCTTTTGTATCTTTTGGAAAACAACTTCCACCATATCCAATTCCTGCATGTAAAAAACTACTACCAATTCTATCATCATAAGACATCCCTTTAACAACATCTTCAATATTTGCCTTAACTAACTCACATAAATTAGCTATATCATTAATATATGAAATTTTTAAAGCTAAAAAAACATTAGAAGCATATTTTATCATTTCAGCACTTCTTCTACTTACTGATACAATTGGTATATTAAATGGTTTGTATAATTCTTTTAATTTTCTTTCTGCTACTTCTGTTTCAGTTCCTATTACTATTCTCTTTGCATGTAATGTGTCTCTTACAGCATGACCTTGAGCCAAAAATTCTGGATTACTTGCAACTTGAATTTTAACATTATTCTTTAACGAATCCTTAATAAACTTTTCCACCTTATCATTTGTACCAACAGGTACTGTTGACTTAACTACAACTAAACAATCTTGTTCAATATTTTCCGCAATTTGTTTTGAAACAGTTGCAACAAAATCCAAATTTGCCGAACCATCTGGTAATTCCGGAGTTCCAACTCCTATAAAAATTATATCAGCATTTTTGTATGTATCTTTATAATTTGTTGTAAAATTTAATCTTCCTTCTTTAAGATTCTTTCTCATCAGTTCTTCTAGTCCTTCTTCGTATATTGGTGAAATTCCGTTTTTCATTAAAGTTATTTTATCTTCATTTACATCAACGCATGTAACGTGATATCCTTTTTCAGCAAAACACACTCCTGCAACTAATCCAACATAACCTGTTCCAGTAACTACAATTTTCATTTTTTCCCCTTTCATTAGGAATTCATGTACATATTCATCTCTTTTGAAAAATCTAAAATCTCATTTTTAAATTTATCATTTCTATTTTCTTGATTAAAATATGTATATATTGCTAATATACATTCATACATATTATCATCATAATCAATAATTTTATTATAAATTGTCTTATTATTTTTGAATATTGACACATTCCCATCTTTTAATTTATTCAAATCATTATCATAAAATAAAAATTCTCCTCTAATAGTTGTATCATCATCACACACAACTATTACTTCTCTTATTTTAGTATTCGAAGCAAAATCACTTTCATGTATTACTAAAACATCATCTTTTTTCGCAATTATTTTACTATATCCATGTTTTCTTAATGCATTTTCTCCATTTACCATATCTTTTTCTTCTTGTAATATTAATTTCGTAGAATTCGTATTTTCAAGTATGCATTGTGTAAAATAAACTTGATGAGGAATATCATGTTCTATATTTCTAGTTGTTTTTTTATACATTCCTCTTCCTCTAAAACTTTCTTCTGTTCTATTTTTTGAAAAATTAGTATATATCAACTTTGGCTTTAAATTTTTCTCTTTAATTATTCTTTTTATTTCAATTATTATCTTTGAATAAGCATAATTTCTTATCATAGCAATATTTAAATCCTTATTCACTTCAAAAAAATCCTGTTCTACTATGAATGGTTTTTCAACCATTATATCTGTCAATCCTAGTTGTTTACATTTGCTAACTAACTCTATAAAAACACTTTTAGGAGTACATATATCTACAACTACATTGTTTTTATCTAATTTGTTTTCATTTATTACACTTTCTAATGTTGTATATACTTTTGTATCACTTATATTATGATTTTTAATTTTCCCATCAATATCCACTAAATAAATTTTTCCTATTTTTTCAAATTTTTTATATGAATAATAATGTAAATAACCTGCTTTTCCTGTTCCTATAATTATTATATCTTTCATATTTAATCATTCTCCAATTTTCTTAATTTTTCTGAAATTTCGTTAGCCTTTTCGTTTAAACTTCTACATATATTAGTTCTATAAAACGCAAATTTTATAAGTTCCTCTCTATTTTCAACATTTTTATAATATTGTTCATAACCAAAGGGGCTTCTTACTAATTGCATTAAATATATATATGGTAATAATTGCAAATCATATTTGTTTAATTTAGCATATCTCATATACTCTTTGACATATTCTACTAAATTGTCTACATCTACTTGTCCATTAATAGCCTTCGTATCAACATATGTATATGATCTTGCAATTTCCCAGACAATAGGTAACTTTTTAACTTTTATAAAGTCTATAATTGCTTTAACTTCATTTTCAGAATTATATATAAATTGTAAGCAACTATAATCTCCGTGTGAAATAGTATGAGTAATATTATTTAAATTTTGTATATCAACCTTTTCTCTTATTTTGCATAATAATTCTTTCTTAAATAAAATATCAGATTTTATTTGTTGCTCTATTTTATTATTTTCAATCTTACTTAGTATTTTATCAAATTTTTCGTTTGCTATTTTCATTTCTTCTTCTGAAAACCAATCCCTAACATTTATACTATCTGATAGCTTATAATTTTCAAAGCCTTTTACTATTTTTCCTAAGTATTTTGCTGAATCAATAACTTGTTTATAATCTCCTTCATTCTTATTTATTGTTATTCCAGTAATAAATTTTTGCAATATGACAATTTTACCCAAATGTTCAAAATAGTAATTTCCGTCTTTCATTTCTATATATGTTGGCAATGGAATATCTGTATTTTTTTGTAGATATTGAATAGCATTAATTTCTTTAATAATATCTTCTTTTTTATATTTAGATTGGAATTCTTTCAAAATATAATTATTTTTTTCATTTCCTATTTTAAAGATATTAGCAGTTCCTTGATTAATTCTTTTTATATATGTAATTTCAATCTCATATTTTTCAAGAACTATTTTTTTTATTTCTTCATTATTAAATGTACTTTGCTCTAGCATTATACTTCATCTCCTATTTTTTTATAAATTTCCTCTTTGTTTCCTCTAACATCTAATATTTCCATTGCTAAATCTGTTAGATTATTTAGAAATTTTTTTACATACATATTTGTATTATATAATTCAATATCATCAGTTAAAATAGGCATTATATAGTTCCAATTACAAAATTGTGCTAAATTTTTTATATTGTAAAATTTATTATCATTTTTCTTTATGATTGTATCACCATTTTCACATAGTCCAACAATTCTTATTATTTTGATAATTTCAACTTTTTTATTAAATTTTTTATTATATTCTATCTTTCCATTTACTATATCAAAACTTGAACCTAATTCACTATATAGATTATTATTCTTTATTGCAATCCAAGTTTGATCTGTGGAATTTACTTCAAATCCATTTTTTACAAATTCCTTGGATAAAGTTGATTTTCCTTGTCCAAAATCTCCCAAGATTAGAATTCCTTTTTTTCTTTTACTGACCAACACAGAATGAACAAACATATTTTTTTCATCATTAATAATAGAAGCAATACAATTATTAATGATAGGATATATGTCCGTTTTAATAATTTTTCCATTTATTTTTTTATAAATATTATTTATTTTTATTTCTACATTATCTTCATTAAAATTTATGTAATTATCTGCCTTTACTTTATTATTAATTTCAAATTGTGAGAATCTTCCTATGATAAGTTCCTCATATTCTTTAATATTATTAGTTACTTCTAAGAAACTATCTTTTATCTTATATATCATATTTTATTACCTCTATAATATTTTCTTTTCTATTTAAAATTTTCTCAACTATATTTTTATTAGATTTACATATATTGATAAATTTTGAAAAATCTTCTTTTTCATTTTCTTTCAATAATTCAAATAATATTTTTTCCCTTTCCTCATTAGTATGTCCATTTAGTTCATGTCCTCCAAATATAGCTAAACTTTTCCTATTAATGTCTAATGGATTAATAAAGAATTTCTCATCTCTTGGAGTACCCAATAAAATAATATTTGAACCATTTCCAGTATTTTCAAAAATATTTTTTATTACTTCACTATTACCAGTTGCATCTATATAAGTTTCATAGTTCTTAAATTCATTATCTAATTTTATTTGTACATTAAATCTTTTTTCTAATATTTTTATTGCTTCAAGTTGATATTCTTTTGGATTTCTCGTTAAAACTTTTATATTTTTAAATCCTAACTTTAAAATGTAAAACAAACAAGAAAAGCCTAAACTTCCTAACCCAACAATGAGAATATTGTCTTTTAATATGTCTTTTATTTTTTTAATAGTTAAAGCACTCATTAATTCAAATCTTGAAAATGCTATATTTTCAAGACCAAATTTTTCTGGTATTTTAAATGAGTCTTTATATGTATCAATATATTTGTCATAATGTTTAGATAATAAGAATAATCGATTTCCCTCAATTATTTTTGAAACTCCCATATATCCCTTACTTCCATATATTTCAGTTCCTCTTGATACAATAGTATATTCTATATCTCTTTTAGCATTTAATTTAATTTTTTCTATTTTGATATACATTTCTTCTATTCCATACCCAATTTCTTCTATACAATGCGCATCACTACCTAAACAATAATCTACTTTATATTTATCAAATAATCCAAGCATAAATTCTAATTGCTGTATATTCCATCTTGATCTATCACTTGTATTTAAGTCAAATTTAATATTTCTTTCTGAAGCCAGTTTTACAATTTCTTCTATTTCATTTTTATATTCTTCATATTCTTTTCTTAATTTCAAATGTCCTATAACATTACATGAATAATTTTGTATCATATCTTTATTTGCTTTCAAATAATCTTTATATTCTGCTTTTCCCATACCATGAACAGAGCCAATGACTACATCAAAATTATAATTATTTATTATATCTAATTCTTTTTTAGCAAATTCCTCATCATAAGAAAAATCGCTTTCTAGTCCTGTTTTTATTTCAATATCAGGGTATTCTTTTCTAATTATTTCTATGTTTTCAAAATATTTTTTAATAACTTCTTTTTTATTCAATACTGGCGTATGCTTTTTTGATTCCCTGTTTCCATGATCTAAAAAAACAACTTTTTTCAACCCTATTTCTATACATTTTTTTGCATATTTTCTCATTATATCAATATCATTTACACCCTTTTTTAAATGTATGTGCATATCTTCCATTCTTCTACCTCTTTTTAAAATATAAATCATAATATGTTTCTAATATTTTAGATTCATCAATCCACTTATCTACTATATCTACTTCAACATCATTATTTAAATTGCACTGTTCATTTATCACCTTATCTGTTACAACAAGTTGACTTGTCTTAAATACATCATTTGACTTATTGGGTATTGCCTCAGAATCGAATAAATTTACAGATCTACCATTTCCTAATATAGTTATATGTTTTCCATTTATATTAAATTGTGTTCCATATCTTGGTATCTCTTTAAATTCATATCCTGCTTTTTTATATTCCTTAAAAATATCTAAATCAGCAGATGCCCCAGACGTAATAAAAGTTCCATCATCCAATTGTTTTATAACTTCATCACTTATGCTTTTAAAACCACTTGCTCCAACAATTAAAAATGGTTTTTCATATTTTATTCCTTCTTCAAATGTTCTAAATGTTGTATATCCTTTTTCTGCTGCTTGAATACATCTAAGTATATCTGGTTCAACTATTATAACTCTAACCCCATAATCTCTATATCTATCTGCCAAAGTTTCTCCCAAATCTCCATAACCTAATTGAATTATAGTTCTTCCAACGATTTTCTCTCCACCTAATAATTCTATTGTTCTTGTAAAAATAGTATTTGAGATCTCTTTATATGTAATAAATCTTTTTAACTTAGATTTTGCAACATTTAATACTGGATATGGTAATTCTTTGACATTAAGATTTTTAATTCTTTTTAACCCTGTTACTGTTAATTCAACAAATGCTTTTACATTATCATAGTTATGTTGTGTTATTATTCTTGAAACAATTGCACCATCATCTAATATTACAATTTTTTTATCTTTTCTTTTTGATATAAAATCATTTACTAAAATTCTTCCATGTTCTAATAAAATATCATCTGCAACAGATGTATTATCTAACATATCTACTTGGAATCCTAATTTTTTAAATGTTTCTGTAATTTCTTTTTGATGTTTTGTACTATCTCCTTTATCAATAGCCAATATATCTTTTGGTTCAACTCCCATTCTTACAAATGATGTTAATAGACCTATATTTTCCTCTAAAAAATGATCTCTCCAAATTATTGCAACTCCTTTTAAATTGTTTTTTCTTTTACTTGAATAATCCTTTAATATAGGCATAGATTTCTCAATTGCTTCTATTTCTTTATTAGTATATGCAGTGCATATATATTCTAAAATTTTATTTATTTCTTCATTCTTTCCATCATAACTTAATTCAATTTCATTTTCTACAAAAAATGGAACTGAAAAGCTTCTAAAACCTACATTTACTTTGTTATACTTAATGTTTTCACCTTTTACTTTTAATATCTTACTTTCATGATCAATACAAATGTTTTCAATACCATATTCTTTTAATTCTTTTACTAGATTATCTAAATTGTCATAATAAATCTTTTTCATTTTTAACTCTCCTTAATCAATTTATTGTTATTTTAAATTCTTTTACTATCTTATAAAAATTTTTCATCGATTTAATAAATAAATCTTGTTTAGTTTCTCCACTATTATTCATTGGTAAATGTGTTTCAATTGAAATAAATTCACTAAACTTATCTTGTTTTAAAGTTTTCATAAATTCTTTTATTCCTATATCTCCTTCGCCTAGGTGAGCATACTTTTGATATTTTAAATCATAATCTCTCAAATGTATATATGTTATTCTCTCTTTTGAATTTTCATAAGCTTCAAAAACTTTATAATTTTCTAAAAAAGCATTTGATAAATCATATATAATATTGATATTATCTATATTTTCAATTAGTCTTGCACAATCAACAGGACTTTCCGCTAATGTAGCTCTTTCATTTTCCATTAATAATTCTATATGTTCTTTTTTTGCTTTTTCACATAATCTCTTTAAATTTTCTTTTATTTCTACTTCTTCTAACTCTCTTCCAATATTTGAAAATATCCTAATATATCTATTGTTAAATATTTTACTAATATTTAAGTATATATCAAACAACTCCATTTTTCTTTCATATGGATATGGTTTCTTTCCAACAGGACTATCTAATGTAATAACTTCAATGTCATTTTCATCTAGCATTTTTTTAAATTCTATCAATTCCTCTTTTGAATATTCCCACAAGTATTTATCATTTACTTTTCTCATTTCAATGTATTTTATGTTTGCTAATTTCATACTATTAATTTGTTCTTCTAATGTTGTTCCTATTTCATCCGCTACAACTGCTAACTTCATAATTATTTCCTCCTCTATATTTGATTCAAAATTTGTTTTACATTACTATTAGCACCATATTTTAACTTTTTAATATTAATTTTTTCTACTAGGTGTTTCATTAATTCTTCCTTTTTCATCAATAATTCTTTATCTGATATTTTTCTTTTTCTTAGCCATTCTTTTCTCAATGCCTCACTATCATTTGGCGTAAAATTTGTTTTTAATAATAGCTCCATTTTTTCCTCATCAGACATTTTTATTACTTCGATATTTGTTCGTTCAATTTCAAATTTTGGATAAATAATATCTGTTATTTTTGTTCTTGCACACATTTTAGTATTATGAAATACTTTTGATACATGAGTTAAAGGTGTATTACAATCAAAATCATTTGTAACATCTTCATAATGTTTATTCTTTTTTTTCTCTATAATTCTATTACATCTAAAATATTCATCTAATTTTTTATTATTTCTTACTGTTCCCATTGCATATGTAACAGCGTGAGGAAAATAATCCATATTATCTTCTATATCAATCAAAACTCTATCATTTGACAAAAACTTGGTTTCATCTTCTATATCCATAAACTTTACTGCTAATGTTGTTTTACCACTTCCACTTGTACCTAATAACAAAACACCTCTATTATCAACGACAATTCCAGTCCCATGCATATATGAAAAACCTAAATCTTCTTTCTCTCTTAAATATAATTCTCTTATAATTCTTGCAACCCAATTTCTTGAATTTTCACTGTTATCTTCAACAATAATTTTATAGTTTTTGTCATTAATTTTCACACAAATATAATCTTCTGAATTTACTAAAAAGTAATGTTTTTCATCTTTTACAAATTCTTTATGAGTCTGTTTCTTAAAACTGTCATAAATTTTTCCATTGTTTCTCTTAATTATTTCTTTTATTCTTGTAAATTCTTTTAAATTTACAATGTATTCGATATTTATTGTTTTAGTCGAATTTCTTTTTGTTGGAATAATTGACTCATCAACTTTATTTTTTAATAATTCATAAAATTCTTCAGCAACAGTTATTATAAAATTAACATCTGGTAAGTAATATTCTAATTTTCTCATAGCTCCATTTCTTCACTTTCTTTTATTATTTCTAAATATTTCTGTATAACAGTCATACAATAATGTTCTTTTGCTTCTGTATTATCTTTTGAAATTTTACCTAATTTAATATTTGGTTTCATTATTTCTCCATGATAATCTGAACCACCACTTACTAACAAATTTTTATCTTTCGCTAATTTATAATATCTTTTTATATTAGTTAATGTATGTTTGGAATTAAAAATCTCTATTCCATCTATTCCAGCATTTCTAAATATTTCATATATTTTATCTAGTTGTACTCCATATTTATTTTCTATTGAAATAGGATGTGCAATTACTGCCATTCCACCAGCATTATGAATTAGTTGAACAGCCCTATCTAAGTCAATAGTTGCATCAGTTTCTAGTTTTAATTCTTTAAAAAAATTATCAAAGTAAAATTTCACACTTGGAATTATCCCTTTATCTACTAGCAATTTTGCTATTGTTGTTTGTCCAACAAATCCACTCCTACTTAAAAGTTCTAATGCTTCCTCTCTTGTTATTTTAATATCAAACTTTTCTTTTAATTGTTGTATAACCTCTAAATTTCTTAGCCTCTTTCTCATCTTAATCTCTTTACATGCTTCTAATAATTCACTATTATCTCCGTCTATACCATATCCTAAAATATGCATTTGATATTTTCCTTTACTTGCTGAAAATTCAATTCCTGGAATATATATTAATCCATTTGTATCAACTTTTTTCATAGCTTTAATACTATCTATATTATCGTGATCTGTAATTGAAAATATTTTAATTTCATTTTCTTTTAATTTTTTTACAATTTCCTCTGGTGAATATTCTCCGTCTGAAAATTTTGAATGTATATGTAAATCATATTTGTTCATTTTTTTCTCCTTAAACAACAAAAGATATAAATACAGGTATTTCCTCATTTATATCTTTTGTAATTAAAAATGTATTTTCTTACTTTATTTCCGCAATTAATCTATCACTTATTTTATCTAAATTGTTATATAAATATCTACATAGTTTTGTTCTAAATAATGCAAATTCTAATAAAGTTTTTTTAGTATAATCGTCATTAAATTGTTTATACCCAAATACACTTGCTATTAATTGTATTAAATAAAGATGTGCCGCATATTTTAAATCGTAATTATTCAATTTTACATACTTTGTAAACTCTTTAAAATAGTCTACAAGTATATCTATATTTAATTCGCCATCAACTGCTTCTTTATCAACATAGCTATAAGAACGCATTATTTCCCAAACAATAGGCATAATCTTAGCTGTTTCAAAATCTATTACAGTTGTTCCATTTTCATCATTATAAATAAGTTGCTGTACACTATAATCTCCATGCGTATTCTTTATTGTCATTTTATCAATAATATCAAAATCAAAAGTTTCTAATAATTCTTCAGAAACATTAATTTTAAATTCTAAATCATCATAAAACTGTTTTTTGTATGGATTATCTTCATTTAACTTTGCTTGTAAATCTTTCATCTTTTCGATTCCACTCTCTAGTGATTCTTTTGAAAAACTTTTCTTAAATATACCATCTTCCTTTAATCCTTCATAATCTTCGAATGCTTTTGTCATTTTTCCTAAAATTGTTGCACTCTCAATAGTTTTTTGATAATCTCCTGTATTGTTTTCCATTGTATATCCATCAATAAATTTTTGTAATACTAATACTCTTTCATTATAGATACAGTAAAATTCTCCATCATGTGTTTTTATATATTCTGGAACTTTCAAACCTTTATCTTTTAGGTAATTTATAATATTTGTTTCTTTTATTACAGATTCTTTACTTCTTCCTTCACTAAATCTTTTTAAGATATACATATTCTTACCAGATGTTATTTTAAATATATCAGCTGTGCCCCTATTAATTTCTTCTATTGAATCTACTTCAATTTCATATTCATTTTTTAATATTTGTTTTATCTCATCATTAAAAATTTTTATATTATTCATTATCTTTCAACCTCCATATCTTTTTCCATCATATCTATAATTTTTTTACCATTTGGTACAATTATATTTTTTTTAAATAATTCTCTATATTTATTTGTACTAATCCAACAAGCATTAACAACTTCTCCATCATTAAACTTTAAATCTTCTGGATATATATCTTTTTTGAATAACCATACATCTCTAAAATAATCCTTTTCTTTGACAGTTCCTAAAAAAGTAGCTTCTTCTTCTTTTAAAACAATTCCAATTTCCTCATTAATTTCTCTTATGATTGCCTCTATTGTTCTTTCTCCTTTTTTTACTGAACCACTTGTACATTCCCATAATCCTCCATATAAAGATTTATCTTGTCTTCTTTTTGTTATTAATATTTGTTTTTTTGTATTTTGTATTATACCAGTTACAACAAGGTGAAACTCTCCATTTTTTAGTCTTTCTTTCCCATTCCTTTTAATTGTTTTTCCAGTTTTTTCTCTATGTTTATTATATACATCCCAAAATTCTTCCATAATTCACCTATTATCCTTTATTTTTTCTAATTCTTCCTCAGCTTTTTTTACATAATAATTTGAGTGATCAAATGGAATATCTAACTTATTAATTTCCTTTTCTAAAGTTTCTACCTCTTTATAAAATTCATTAGTTTCAATTTCAATTAATACTATATTTTTTCTTGCTTTCATAACTATTTTCAAATTATCTTTCATATAGCTAATATGTTCTTCATCAATTTTCATTAATTCTTTATAGCCAATATGTTCAAATAATTCTTTTGCATCTTCAATATTATTAACATCACAATTTACTGAATATTGCGATAATATTTTTCCTTCAGCATTTATATTTTTACTTTTAAATGTAATTCTTTCTCTATGTTTCTTTACATTTATCCCTTCGCTTTTTCTGAGTAAGATGGCTTTTGATAAAATATCTCTTGTTTTTTCATTATATATATCTATTTCTTTAGGTATTAAAAAAATATCTGTCGAATTATATACATGTAATTTTTCAAATCCTTGTTGCTTTAATATCTTTTCTAATTCTTCTTTTGAACAAGTT
>SAMEA104404097__coassemble_2230_pt1 | contig 13871 bp, 17 predicted proteins | sample SAMEA104404097__metabat2_low_PE_006 | metagenome-assembled genome bin SAMEA104404097 (sample SAMEA104404097) | Balaenoptera acutorostrata
AACTCTGTATCTGTAGGAAATTTATTTATAAAAGGTATTATCGAATTACCTACTTTTAATAGACCTTCTCCTGCACCTACATTAGTTATATAATTCATTTGAAGTTCTGATATATTTAATAGTTTTGAAAGTTCAATTCTATCTGTACTTGCTTGGTTTAAAATCACTAAAAATTCACTATTTGCTAACATTAATCTGGATTTTTCATATTTTAATAATTCTTCTACATTTTGTGATATTCCTGTTGCATTTCCTCCATATTTACGAATTCTTTTCCATAGTTCAGTAACAAAAATTGCAGTACGTTCATATTTAAACAACAAATATATCTCATCTATAAATATATATGTTCTTTTACCTTTTTTCTTGTTTTTAGCAATTCTATTTAAAATATTATCTACTATTACTAGCATTCCTATTGGCATTAATTGTTCTCCTAAATCATTAATATCAAAACAAATTAATCTATTTTTAATTTCAACATTTGTTTGTTTTGAAAAAGTATTTAAACTTCCTGAAGTAAATAATTCTAATGCAAGTGCAATATCTTTAGCCTCTTTCTCTGGTTGTTCTAATAATATTTTTCTAAAATCTTCTAGTGTAGGTGGTGTACCTTCATAATTTCCTTGTTTATAGTATCTATATACTGCTATAGCACATCTATCAATTATTGCTTTTTGATTTGGTGTTGTCGTTTTTATAACTTGTTCACACAATGATAATATAAACTCTGCTTTTGCAGTTATTGGATTTTTTTCATCATAATCTTTACTTAAATCTAAAGCATTTATATGACTTTCACTTGTTGATGAAATTTTTATTACTTCTCCTCCTAGTGCTTTTATTAGTGATTTATATTCAGCCTCTGGATCTAAAACAATTATATCTGCCTCTTTATCTCTTAATGCTATTTGTGTTATTTCTTGTTTTGCCATAAAACTTTTTCCACTACCACTTATTCCTAATATAAAAGAATTTCCATTTTGTAAAGTATTTTTATCTACTAATATCATATTTTTTGATATTGTATTTTTTCCATAAAATATTCCTTTACTATCTTGTATTTCTTGTACTTTAAATGGCATAAAAACTGATAAACTTTCTGTTGTTAATGTTCTACTTGTCTTAATATCATTAGTTCCATAAGGTAAACAAGTATTTAATCCTTCTATTTGTTGATACTTTAGTACTTCTATCTGGCACATATTTTTTATTGCTGTATTTATTATATTTTCTGTATCATTATCTAATTCTTTCTTGCTATCTGCCGTATGAACTATTGTTAATGTTCCTAAAAACATCTTTTGATCACGAGATATTAAATCATCTAAAAATTCCTTACTTTCTTCTCTTTGCTTTTGTAAATCATAAGGAATTACTGCTGAAAAATTATTATTATCATTTTGTTTTTTTTGCCAATTTGCAATATTTGTTTCAACTCCTAATATTATCTGTTCTACTTTTTTTATTGCTACTTCCATCGGTATTGGTTTAATATCCATACTTAATAACATATTCTTATTTAATTCTGTCAATTCAGTTAAAATATTATCTCTCATAAATGTTGCACATTCTTTTAGAAAAACAACTCTTCCATATCTTTCTCCCATTTTAAAATAATCTTTTTTAAATTCAAATGTACTTGGGCAAATATAATCTTTTATATTATGACCTCTCATTATAAAATTTTTAATATCTAAATCATATAAATCTTCTTCACCTGTTCTGAAAAAATCATAAAATAATCTTAATCTTTCTTTTAAATCTAATTCTGTAAATTTAGAATTTAATTTACTAAAATTATTTGATAATTCTGCTTCTTTTCTTCTAAAATAGTTTCTTGCTTCATCTATATTTCTTTTTTCTATTGTTATGCTTAATAATTTTTCTTGTATCATTCCTTGAGAATCTATAGAGTTTTTTGATAATACTTCATTAAATTCTTTCCTATATTTTGTTAGATTATCATTTTCTAGTTTTAATTTTATTTTATTATTAAAGTCTACCTTATTTAATTTTCTATTTACTATTGTTAATTTTGGATATGAAGCACAATCTAAAACATTTAAAACTCCAGAGCCATAATTTAAAAACATTTCTTCTTTTTCTTCTTGTCCTGCAACTGCATAATTAACATCTGTAAACTTATATGTTTTTGAAAATCTATTATTATTTAATTCAAAAATTCCATCTTCATATATTCTTTTTATTGGTATTATTTCTTGCACACTTTTTGGTATTTTTACTTTGTCTTTTTCTTTCTTTATTTCTATTTTTTTCAAAATCATATTCCTCCTTCTCTATTTTTCTTATATCTTCTTTTACCAATTCTTCATATATATTTTTAGGTTTGAAGTGTAATACTTTTGGCATTAATATTTCTGTTTTTATAATTGCAATAAATAACTTATCTGCAGTCATACCGTTATAATTAATAAATCCTAATGCACCAAATGGTATTGCTCCTAATATACAAATCCACGACGTGATTTCTAAACCTACTTTATTTCTAAAAATAAAATATAAAATAACTGCTACTATACAGGCAATTATTGAAAAAATGAACTGTCTAAACGACAGTCCAAAAAATATTTTTTCTTTATAATCTCTTATTTCTTTATTTATTTTTATCTCCATTATCTACTCCTTCCTTCTTTTGTTTTATTACATATTTTATTATATTCTTTTCTTATTTCTTCTTTATTTTCCTCTATCCATTCTTTTAAGTTATCATAAGTAGATTTACTATAATCATAAAACTTATCATTATATAAAAACTTTTCTACAAGATTTTTACAAATATCATAACTTATATCGCATTCGGTATTTCCTAACTCTTTATTTAGCAAATCATATCCTAATGCAAATGTACAATAATCTTTTATCTTGTTTACTTCTTTTATTTCAATATAGTTTTTATCTATATACTGTTTTGCATATATATTTAAGCCCTTACATTCAAATGAAACTGTTTCTTCTATATTTCCATCTATAAAATCTTGTTTAGATTTATAGATATTTACTAATCTTTCATTTTGATTATCATAATTTAACTCATCTATGTATATGCAAAAACCTTTATAATCAAAATATGTTCCTTCCTTTGCTTCTTCTAATTTATCCATTATATCAGGTGTTTTTAATTCACTATTTTTTTCAATAGTTTCATTATTTATCATATTATCTTTGCAATATACTAAATATCTTTGTACTCCGTCTTGATATTTTATATCCTCTGGATACAATTCCTTTATACAATTCCATATAGCACTATGAACATCATAATCCATTGATTTTATTTCATATCCTTTTTGCAAGTATTCAAATAAATACTCATCAAAATTAAAATCCCATTCAGGAATTTTAAACACTTCATTTTTAGAATTTATTTGTAATAATTCATCTACTCCATCTGTTGCAAATACTAATACTTCATTATGAAATTGACTGGCTAAAACATAAGATATTTTAATATCACTATTATCTGAATAGTCTATTAAATATTCTTCAACATTTTTTATTGTTTCATTACATAAATCGTCCATCTTATCTATCTCTCCTCTTAACTTTTTTATCATAAAATTTCATAATATTGGGTACATTATTTCCTTTATATATTTCTTCTATTGTATTTTTTGTTATATTATTTTCCTTGCAATATTTAATATAATCTTTTATAGGTTTTTCATAATTTTTTTCTTTACTATCTTCAATATAATATTCTATTTCTCTCCATATATCTATTTGACCTATTAATGACATTTTATTTATTTCTAGTCCCTTATCCATTTCTTTTATAAGTAAATCGAAAAAAAGTATATTTCTTTCGTCATATACTTTTACTTTTTCTTCTATTTTATTTTTATATGGATACACTTCTATAATATCAGTTATACTTGAATCACAAAAAACTACTCTTGAATTTTTAAAATTATTATTATCTATCAAAGAAAACATAAATTCATATTCTTCTTTTCTACTTCCAATACTTTGATCTAAAATATATTCTAATATTTTTTCTTGTTTTAAAGATTCTTCTGCATCTTTAACTAAATTATTTTTAACATATTCTTTTGATATTTTATCCATAATATTATTTCCTCCTATATTTTATAAGCCCATCATTTCTTTAACGACTCTATCTGATATTTTAACTGTACCAACTAATACAAGCATATTAAAAATTAATTCTGCAAGATAACTCCATACTATATTAACAACGTGTTCATTTGTATTTATAACAGGAGGAGAACTTGCAAAAGTCGAAAATATTATACAAGCTAAAATTATAATTGCACCTTCTAAACATACTGATGTATAACTTTTTACAAAACTTTTACCAATATTTGAGGTAGGTTCTCCTGCAAATGATGATAAAGGTACAGGTGCAATCGCAGTATATAAGTATAATCTGAAAAATCTTCCATAGACAGTTAAAATCATTACAAAGGATAATACTGTAATTAAAAGTCCTCCTATCCAAGTAACTGCCCATAGTGGTATTGATTCAAAAAAGCCACAACTTTCAATTGCAGTTATTATTTCTTGTGGTAAAACACTATTAGTTACATTTCCTATTCCTGCTGTTTCCATTATAGTAGATGTAATTCCTTGTACTATTTTAAATATTGCTAACATTAATTCCAATCCATAAGTTATTACTGCTTTTGATAAAGCAAATCTAATAAACAACTTAAAAACTTGTTCTGGTTTTTTAACTTCTGTAAAATTACTACAAGTTTTAATAATTCCCATAGTGAAAAATATAACAAGTAATGCTAGTCCTATTGCTTGAACGGCTCCATTAATATTGACAATAATGTCCCAAATTGCTCCACCTTTAAATGTTTCTGGTGTTTCTTTTATTAAACTCCATATTTCTCCTAATTTACTATTCCATGTATTCAAAGAATTTTGTAAATTTCCAACTACCCAGTTATCACTCACTATTTTTCTCCTTTCCTATTTTATTATCCTCCTGTTATTAAATCTAATATTTCTTTTGCAAATGTTATAATAATTCCTCCTGCTAAACTAAAAAATCCATTTGCTCTTTGACTAGGATCATGTGATTTCAATGCTAAACCTATTTGAACAATTCCCCAAGCCATTAATATCATTCCTATTGCTCTTATTATGCTAAACATAAATGTTGATAAATTATTTATTACTGTTAAAGGATCATTTGTTGCATAAGCCATATTAGATGTGCAAACTAATGCAATAACTCCTATCACTACCTTTGTTATTTTTCTTACTTTACTATTAATTTTTTTATTCATTTCTAATTTCCTCCTCATTATAAAAATATTGTTCTATATCTTCATCTGATAAAAGTTCATATTCTAAATTTTGTACTTTAACCATTTTTAAAGATACCTCTTTATCATCTTCAATTATTTCTATTGAAGTATTTGCTCTATCTGTTTTACCGTGTTCATATATTTTTGCCTCTCCATCTGTTGTAAATTTTATATTTGGGTGTTTTAATATATTAAATTTATAATCTATAATTGGTTTTTCTCCTCTAATAAAGAGAATTGCCTTATCATTTGGTAACATTCTAACTTCATCTGCTGTCATTAATTCTCTTCCTGTATTTTGATAATTTGTAGAATAACTACCAGAATGACCTGTACTTTTTCCATAAGTATTAGTGTCTATTGTTTCTTTACCTAATAATTCAGAAACATATTTTTGAGTTGATTGTTCATTTCCTCCTAAATACAAAAACTCATCACAATTTCCTACTATAGATTCCCATTCTTTTTCAAATAGTTTCTTTAATTGTGATAAGTTTTGTAAAATTATTGATACTGATATATTTCTCGACCTCATTACTGATAATATTTTATCAAAATCATCTGGTAATGATACATTTGCAAATTCATCCATTACAAAATGAACGTGCATTGGTAATGCTCCTTTATATTGATTATCCGCCTTATATAATAACTCTTGAAATAATTGAGTATATAATATGCTTACTAAAAAGTTAAATGATGTATGATTATCTGGTATAATTGCAAACAATGCTGTTTTTTCCTCTCCTAGTTTTCCTAATTCCATTTCATCTGTCATTGTTAATTTTGCTATATCTTCAATATTAAATTTTTCTAATTTAGAAGATAATGTTACTTGAATAGATTTTAATGTTCTTCCCGCTCCTGAGCGATAGTCTTTATAATATTTAACTGCAATATGATCTGGATTTTTATTTTCTAATCTAGCAAATAGTAAATCCAATGGTGATTTATAATCTTCATCATCTTCTTTAACTGTTCCTGCTCTTAACATTTCATTTATCATTGTAAAATTCAGTTCTTCTTCTGGTGCTTCATATTTTAAATAAAATATAAGAGCAGATAATAACATTGAAGCAGTTATATCCCAAAAAGGATCACTTGCTTGTCCTCCTTTTGGAGTAGTACTTTTAAAGATATTTGAAACCAATTTTTGAACATCATTATCATCTTTTAAATACTTTAATGGATTATAGCAATGACTTAATTTGGGATTTACTAAATCCAATATTTTAATTTTATATCCTTTTTTCTCTAATAAATAACCAACATCTCTTAATATTTCCCCTTTAGGATCTAATATTACATAAGAGCAATTACATTGCATTATATTAGGCTTTCCATAAAATCTAGTTTTTCCACTACCAGATCCTCCACAAACTAAAACATTTAGATTTCTTCTATGTTTTTGTGCTTTTAATCCTATACAAACATTTTGAGTTAAAATTTTATTTTCTTCTATTGGGTTTTGTAAATATTTTTTATTAATTACCTGTGCATTGCCCCATACTGCTGAGCCATATTCTTTTCCTTTTTTATAATTTTTCCTTGTTGATTCGTATAAACCTATACTGATTATATATATTACAAAAAATATAAAAATAGATTTTATACTATCCTTACAAAAATTTATATTAAAAGGATTCTCCATTTTTGCTGGAAATTCTTTGATTATTTCTATCAATCCACCTTCTATATTTGGTGCTACTAATAAAGCAAACCATATAACAAAAAAAGACATAAAACTATACATTATAATTTTTGTCTTATTATCTTTCATATTTTACTTTTTTCTCCTTCGAACTAAATGCTTTTTTCTTTTTACTTGGTGCTCTAACAACTTTTTTAAGTAATTCATTTACTACTTGTGTGTCCTTTTTTTCACTTTTCATTTGATTGCTTGTATTTAATAATATTCTAGTTATTGCACCTTGTTCATACTTATCTAATTCAACTACTACTTTATCACTCATTTAAAAACTTACCACCTTTCAGTTTTATTTTTATTTAATTCTTCTTTTTCTTCCTTTTCATTCTTTTCCATCTTAATTTTATCAAGTTCTTCATTTACTCTTAATAAGATTTTTTCATAATGATGTCTTATATTTTCTAATTCTTTTCTTATTTCTTTATTATTCATATTAGAAACATATTCTTTAGGAATTTTAAGTTCTGTATAATTTGAAACATTAATTCCGAATTTTTTACATATTAAATATGATAATGTTAGGTTTTCAAAATCTTTTAAATCAGTATCTTTTTCTTTTTTAGTTTCCATATCTGCAATAGCAAATGATAAAGATATTATTAAATTTTCTGAATTATCTCCTCTTTTAATATATAATGTATCATTTTCTCTATTATACATAGCACTTAAATGTTCATTAAATGGTATATCATATACAACTTCAATATTTGCTGGGCAATCACTAATTAGTGCTTTTAACATATCTTTTATTGAATAAATTTCTTCTTTCTTATTTATTGAATCAGTTTGTGATATATCATACATTTCTTTTGGATTATAATAAATTTTTCCATTTCCTTTATTAGATCTATTTGGCTCTATTATAATAATAGGTTTTTCATTTTTATTTACTGTTACATTTAATTTTTTCCAACCATTCCAATCTCTAAATTCTCTTGCATTTGGAAATTGAGATAACAATAATAAGTTATTACCTACTGAATATTTTGGAAAAATACTTTGTTTATCTAAATATTTTCTAAATAAATTATCATCTTTTTTTATTTTTTCAACCATTTTATCAATTTCATCATAAGCCCAATTTCTTTGTTTTGACTGTTTCTTTTTCCATTCTTCTATATTATTTTCCATCTTAATCACCTCCATTTTTAATTTCTTTCTTTAAATCTTTTTCCTTTGATATGTTTTAAGTTATTATTTTCTTTATATCTTTTTCCTTTTGTTTTAAATTTTACGTTTTCTTTGTTATTTATCTTTTTAGATTTTTCTATTTCATTTTTTATTTCATTTAATTCTTCTCTTACAGACTTTTTATCTTTTGTATTTCTCTTTTTCTTCTTGGAATTTTCTTTTTCGTAAGAAATCTCTGACTGATTCTTTTCCTCCGTATTTTCTTTACTGGGAAATTGTTCTATAATTTTTTCTTCATCATCTTTTTCATTTTCACCTAAAATGTCTTTTACTAAATCTTCTGTTTTTTCTTCAATAGTTTTATTTTTATTTAATTCTTCTTTATCTAATTCATTTGCTACACTTGCAATATCAACATTTGCAAATGAAAATCTTTCTGCAATTCTATTTACTTTAGGTGCATCTTCTTCTCTTATTAAAATATCAACCAATCCATCTATTTTGTCATTTTTCTTTTTTGCTAAACAACAATATAAAACTCCATATCTTTTTGCCTCTTGAGAAAACTTTTTTAAATCTTCTGCTTGAAAAGTATATATTTTTAAAGTTTTATTGGATTTTAGCATATTATTTAATCTAACTTTACCACTTGTTTTAGTATTATCTTTTGACATAGCATAAATCATTGCTGCTAAATTTTTTGCTCCTTTTCCTACTATTCTTAATACAACTTCTGTTCCTTCTAAATACATTTTTATAACTTCTTCTGATACTTCACTTGAAACACTCATTTTTTTCATTCCTTTCCTTATTTTTTTCTTTTTTCAATTCTTTTTCTTTCTTTTGTAATTCTATTAAATTTTTTTGCATTTGTTTTGTTCTTTTTTCTATATCATCACAATACATCATCTCCTTTTTTAAATAATTTATTTTTTCTGTTGTTGACAATATTTCTTTATATAATATTTCTTTTGTATTTGAATTTGTTTCTCTTTCTTTTTTCTTTCTTAAAGAGGCTCTATTTTTTAATAAATTATTTATTTCTTCTTTAATATTTTCTTTATATTGAAAAAGTTCCTTACTAGTTTTTATTTTATTTCTAGCAAGGAACTTCATTTCTTCAGACATTTTATCCATTTTATATATTTCTTTTTTCATTTCATTTGACATTATTACTCTTTTATTACTTTTAGGATACACATTTAATAAATAACAATAATATTGATATAGTCTATAAAAACTACCTCTATCTTTAAATTTATTTTTCTTATAATTACTTTTATTATAATATCTAACAAATTTACTTTTTGCTTCTGGAAAAGGTATGTTTTTTGGAATTGTATTTTTAATTCTATCTTTTATATTTTCTATTGTATATTCTTCTCCAAAACTTCTTTCAATTCTTATATTTCTTTTATATGGTGGTTTTAGTAAACTTAGTTTATTTGCTCTTACTCTTATTTGATAATTCATTTTATTTAATATTCTTTTAAAATCTTCATAGTTTTTTGCTTGTTTTATTGCAAAATCAACATCTTCTTTTACTATTGAATAATATGTCGTTTTTTGAGTATAAGAACTATAAAATTTTGAGTAATCTATTTTATTTTTTTTAATGTTTTTTTCTTCTACTATGCTTAATCCATATTCAAGACATAAGTCATCTGATACCTTTCTCATTAATGCATAATTTTCTATTGTATTTCTATATTTTTTTCCATCTTTAAAAGAAACTGAATTAACTACAAAATGATTATGTATTTGTTTAGTGTTTAAATGAGTTGATACAATTACCTCATAATTATCTCCCCATAATTCTTCTGCTAATTTAACTCCTATTTCGTGTGCTAACTCAGGTGTAACTTCTCCTTCTTTAAATGATTGATATCCGTGAAAAGCCAATATTCCATTTTCTTTTCCAAAATATTTTTTAGTTGTAATCATTTCTTTAAGAGCATTTTCTTCTGAACAATTTATTCCAGATACATATAATTGTTTTTCAGTTTTATAATCTGCTTTTGCATATTCTAATACATTATGCAAATCATCATATAATCTTTTATCTCCATAATATTCATTCTTTGTTTTTTCCTCATTAGTTGTATATTTTATTACTTGATCTAATCTTCTTTGTATTTTCCATAAACTTGTAGTAGCCATTTAATAATTCTCCTTATATAAATCTCTTTTTAATTTCTATAATTAAATCATTTAATTCTTTTCTTTCTTCTTTTAAAATTCTTTCATTTACAAATCCAAGATTATGGGCTTCTCTACCTAAGTTATTAAATGCTCTTTCAAGACTTCTAATTTCTTTGATGAATTTATAAAAAACTTCATTATCTGGTTTTTCTATTAACTTACAATCTTTTGCACAACATCTTAAAAAATCTGATACATTTTTATTAACTTTTTCTGCTTTTTCTTTTATCATTTCTCTTTCAGAAAGTGTTACTCTAACTGGTATCCTATATTCTCTTATTTCCTTGTCCATTATTTTCCTTTCCTAGAGGGGATTGGGGATTCTTCCCCATATTTTTACTATTGTGTTGTCGTACACACAATAGTGTTGCTTGTTATGACATAAAAATCTTCTTCCATAATCATATTTTTTACCTTTAATTTCTATTTTTATGTTATTTTACAATTATTTTTATTCACTTTCCTCTATATATTCTTTATCATAAATTTCTTCATTTTCTTCCAATTTATTAAACATATCTTCTTCAATTTTATATATAATATATTCAATAAATTGTTCAAATAATGTTGTATTTTCTAAATTGTTTTCCTTCACTTCATCATCAATTTCATTTATTTCTATATCATATATATTTTCATTTTCATCTTCTATCTCGAATTTATTCTTAATTAATTCCCTTATTTTCTCCTTTGCATCTTTTAAATTTTTTGCCTCAATTTCTGCATTATCTAATAATACCTTATTTATATTTATTCTATATTTTTTCATTTCATCTAATCCTTTCTATTCTTTTATTTTTTTCATTTTCTTTTAAATATTCACATAAATATTCATTATAATCTTTACCTTTTTTAGGTGGTTTTTCTATAACATTATAACTATCTGAAAGAACAGTTTTTATTGCACAACTTGCTTTTATTCCTGCTTCATCATTATCTAAACATAATACAATTTCTTTTATATTTTTATTGTTATTTAATGTTCTTTTTATTGACTCTGGAATAGACTTTGTTTCAATTATTTTATTAGTTTGACTAACTCCTGCAAGAGAAATATATGTGTTATTTTCCCATTTTATATTATTCATTTTCATAAAAGTTATAAATGATAACAAGTCTATTGCTCCTTCAAAAATATATAATGTTTCATTATTATCTTTTGTTTGAATTTTAAAAGGAAAACCTTTATCACTACCAGTTAAATCTTTTTTAATTTTTTCTCCATTAGTTGCTCTATAACCAGCATATTTAGGTTTTCCTATTTCATCATATCCTATAAATACAACGGAATGATGATATTTTTCTTCATAAATAATATTATCTTCTATACATTTTTTTATAATTTTTTCATCAATTCCTCTTGATTTCAAATACTTTATTGCAATATCATTATTATTATTTCTAGGTGGTAATTTTAAACATTTATAAGTTTTTTTCTTATTTTCCTTTACTATTTTTTTAGTTTCTTCTTGAATTAGTACTCTATCATTACCTAATTGCTTTAATATATATTCTATTGAATTTGGAAAACTATAACCCAATATTTTTTCTACATAATCTACTGCATTTTTCCCACCAATTCCACCATTAAAATAATTCCAATATCCATTTGAAATTTTTAAACTATTATGTGTTTTTGTTGAATATTGATTGCTTGAATCCTTAACCAATTCATTTGGATTGCACATTCTTAAATATGTTAATAAATCTATTTCTTTTACTTTTTTCACAACATCTGGAGGAATATATGCCATATTATCACCTCTCTTTTTGTTTTCTTTGGCTTTTATTTTTTGTTTTTTCTTCTTTATATTCTTCAACAATAAAATCAATTTCTTCATCAATAGTATCTTCAAAAACCATTGCTAAACTTGCATCTTTATCCATCCATCCGTCATACATTATTTGTAGGATATTATCTGTTTTTAATAAGATTTTTACTGTGTCATCAGAATAAAAAGAATCTGAAATCAAATATTTTATTGACTCTTTAGTAGTAGTTTCATAACTCTTTTTTATAATTTGATCTGGATTTAATTGTTTTAGTTCTTCAATATAATTACTAAATTCTACAGATAATTTTTCCTGAAGTTCTTTCATTAATTCTTGATTTGACATATTATTACCTCCTATCTTTCTTTTTCGTAAATTCTTTTTGGTGGTTCATATTCTGTAAATTTAACATCTTTATAATCATTTTCATCTAATATAATTTCTTCATTATCATATCTTTCTTGTACTTTACTTATCGCTTCTTCTAAATTATTTGCTTTTATTTCTATAACTTTTTGAGATGTTTCTTCAATTTCAATTTTATAAATTTTTTCCATTTTAATACCTTTCATTATCCTTTCTCTTCATTTTTTCTTTTACTTTAGTTTCTTTTTCCTTATGATTTTCTTCATAATCTTTGATTAAATAATCTGGAACTTTTATATTATCTCTTTTTAATGCTTCAATAAGATTTATTCCTTTTGGCATATATAAATCTTGTTCAATAGACATTCCCATAGGCAATTTTAGATTTTCAAGTTCTGATAAATATATTGTTCCAAATTCTGCAAAATCATCATCTCCTAAATGACAATAACCAAACAATTCATAATCACTACTTCCTATTTTTTCTCCTTCAGTTATATACCAAGTTCCTATTCCTGTTGGATTGAAAAACTTAACTATTACCTCTGCTCTTCCTAATTTTTCATCTTGACAACCTAATGGAAATTGTTTGATTTTTTCTTCTAATTCTTTTGTAATTAACCTCATATTCTCACCTCCCTTATTTCTTTTTTCAAACAAAAAAAGGAGAATAATTCTCCTTTTTAGTTTGTATATTTAATTATAATTTTTACTATTTCCAAGTTTAAATGCTTCTTCTGTTTCTATAACATTTATTTTATCTTCTGCCTTTATAATCTTTAAAATAGCCTCACTTTCTTCAACTGTAAATTCATTTATTTCATTATTTTCTAAAAATTCTAATACCTTTGGATATTTTTCTTTTATGATTTTTATCTTATCTTTTAATTCATTGTATTCTTCATTTTTATATAAAACTTTTCTTCTATATTCTTCCATTATTTGTTCAAATTCAATATCAACTTTATTAAATATAAGATTATTAATTACATTTTCACAGTTACTATTTTTATTTAAACTTTTTAATTCTTCTTTTAAAGATATTCCATCTAATACTCCAAGTTTATAATGCTTTTTTATCCAATAATCAGAATAATCAAAATAAAGTTTTTCAATATATCTTAATTCTGATTTTACAAAATCTACATCTTCTTTATCACATTTTTCAATAATTAGATTTTCTATTTTTTCTATTCTTCTAATATATTCTTCTTTTCCTCCTTCATTTTTTATTACTTCCGTTTCCATGTCTATTTCTCGAGATTCCCATAATTTTTCAAGTAAAGATGAATCTGGATATACTTTTTTAATAATTTCATTTTTCATATATTTACACCTCCATTAATATGATATATAAATATATATTCTTTGTAAATTGTGCAATTTAT
>SAMEA104404097__coassemble_2286_pt1 | contig 13579 bp, 12 predicted proteins | sample SAMEA104404097__metabat2_low_PE_006 | metagenome-assembled genome bin SAMEA104404097 (sample SAMEA104404097) | Balaenoptera acutorostrata
AGAATTTGATAAAGAAACTAAAGAGGAATTAATAGCTATAAAAGATGATGAAAAAGAGATAGAGGATAGATTTTATAAAGAATTAGAATTTGGAACAGCAGGACTTAGAGGTATAATAGGTGCAGGAACTAACAGAATGAATAAATACACAGTAGGGAAAGCTACACAAGGGTTAGCAAACTATATTATTGAGCAAGGAACTCAAGATAAGGGAGTTGCTATAAGCTATGATTCAAGAATAATGTCAAAAGAATTTAGTGAATTAACAGCATTGATATTTAATGCAAATGGAATAAAAACATATTTATTTGAAAATTTAAGACCTGTTCCTGAATTATCTTTTGCGGTAAGAGAGTTAGGATGCACAGCAGGTGTTATGATAACAGCAAGTCATAATCCACCAAAATATAACGGGTATAAAGTATATTGGGATGATGGTGCGCAAATAGTAGAACCAAGAGATAAAGATATAATTAAAGAAGTAAGAACAGTTGAAAGTTATAATGAAATTAAGAAAATTACAAAAGAAGAAGCAATTGAAAAAGGACTATTTAATATTGTTGGAACAGAAATGGATGATAAATTCTTAGGAGTTTTAAAAAGTTTAATATTAAATCCAGAAATTATGAAACAAGAAGGCAAGGAATTAAAAGTAGTATATACACCTTTACATGGAACTGGAAATACAGTAGTTGAAAGATTATTAAAAGAATTAGGAATTGAAAATTTATATGTTGTACCAGAGCAAAAAGAACCAGATGGAAATTTTCCAACAGTAAGTTATCCAAATCCAGAGGATAAGAAAGCTTTTAAAATGGCTTTAGAATTAGCGGAAAAAGTAGATGCAGATATTGTACTTGCAACTGATCCAGATGCAGATAGATTAGGAATTTATGCAAAAGATAATAAAACAGGAAAATATATGGAATATACGGGAAATATGTCTGCATTATTAATTGCTGAATATAGAATTTCACAAATGAAGGAGAAAGGATTATTACCAGATAATGGTTTAATTATAACGACAGTAGTTTCTTCAACATTAACAAGAGCTATTGCTAAATATTATAATTTAGATTGTATAGAAGTATTAACAGGATTTAAAAATATAGGAAAAGTAATGAGAAATGCAGAGGAGAAGAATGATAAAACTTATGTATTTGGTTTTGAAGAAAGCTATGGTTGCTTAATTGGTGATTATGCTAGAGATAAAGATGGAATAGGTGCTGTAATGGCTCTTTGTGAGGCTGCATGTTATTATAGAACAAAAGGAAAGACTTTATGGGATGCAATGCAGGATATTTATAAAAAATATGGATATTATAAAGAAACACAAGTGGCTATTGTTTTAGAGGGTGTTGAAGGTGCAGAAAAAATAAAGAATATGATGACAAATATGAGAAATACACCTGTTGAAGAAATTGGAGGATATAAAGTAGAATTATTTGAAGATATCCAAAGAAATATAAAAAAGGATATAAAAACAGGAAAAGTTACAACAATAGGATTACCTGAATCAAATGTTTTATTATATGAATTAGAAGATAACAATTGGTGTTGTATACGTCCTTCTGGTACAGAACCAAAAATAAAATTATATATGGGAGTAAAAGAAGATACAGATGAAAAAGCTTCTAAAAAGCTAGAAGATTTAAAAAATGCTATGGTTGAATTAGTTGAAAGTTCTAACAAATAGTGTGAATGTATAAAATGTAAAAATAGAAGAGTGTGAACTCTTCTATTTTTTCCATCCCTCAATATTTCTTTGTATTGCTCCAAATAAATTTGCCCTAATCATAGGAATATCTTTACTCATTTTTATAATAAATTGTTTCATATCTTCTCTTTTTGAAACACCATCCATAGGACATACTTTAGGCATAACATCTAAATTATTATTTTTAATAAATCTTCTTATATTTTTTTCAGGAGTGTATATAAAAGGTCTAATTAATGTTATTTTAGTTCTATCCATATAGCTTATAGGTGCAAAAGTTCCTATATTTCCTGTATAGAAAAGATTTAATAAAAAAGTTTCTAAAACATCATCTTGGTTATGACCAAGAGCTATTTTATTACATCCTTGTGCTATTGCTATAGAGTTTATTACACCTCTTCTTAGGTTTGCACATAAAGAGCAAGGATTTTTTTCTTTTCTTAAATCAAAAACAATTTCTTTAGCATTACTGTTATCTATAAATAAAGGAATATCTAAATCATCACATATTTTCTGTAGAAAAGCAGTATCAAAAAATTCAAAACCAGGATTTACACTTATAGCTACAATTTCAAAATGTTTTGGATAAAATCTTTGTAAAGCTTTGAAAGCATGCAACATAGTAATAGAATCTTTACCACCAGATAAACATACTCCTATTTTGTCTCCTTCTTCAATCATATTATATTCTTCTATTGCTTTTCGCATATTACTTAATATTTTTTGCATTTTAATCACCACAAATATTATAGCAGAATTTATCAAATAAATATATAGATATAAAAGAAAAATCTAAAATGGTTAGAATATATTTTGACATAGGTGGTAAAATTTGATATACTTTATAAGAAAAATGTGTCTATAGCTCAGCAGGATAGAGTAGTCGCCTCCTAAGCGACAGATGGGGGTTCGAGTCCCTCTAGGCACACCATAAAAATAAAGGAATATATTGATGGAAGAAAAAGAAAAATTCATGAAGGAAGCTTTAAAAGAAGCAAAAAAAGCACATGACAAATTAGAAGTACCAGTCGGAGCTATAATTGTTAAAGAAGGAAAAATAATTTCTAGAGCACATAATTTAAAAGAAACTAAAAAAGATACAACAAAACATGCAGAAATATTAGCTATACAAAAAGCAAGTAAAAAATTAAATAGTTGGAGACTATTAGATTGTGAAATGTATGTAACGCTAGAACCATGCACAATGTGTGCAGGAGCAATAATAAATTCAAGAATAAAAAAAGTATATATTGGAACATCAGATGCGAAAACAGGAGCAGTAGGTTCTGTATTTAATTTATTTGAGGATTATACTTTTAATCATAAAGTAGAAGCAGAAAAAGGTATTTTACAAAAGGAATGTGAACAACAATTAAAAGAGTTTTTTAAAATGTTAAGAAAAATAAAAAAAGAAAGTAATAAATAATAAAGGAAAAAAGTATGAGAGAAAAATTAAGGTGTTTAATGGAAAAGAAATCATTTCATATATCTATGATGATAATAATAGTAACAGTAATATTATTTGCTTTAGGTATGGTTACATTAAGATATAATGTAGAAGGTGAAACTAATATGCCTTTTGAGATTACAAAAATTGCAATAATAAGTACATCAGAAGGTAAAGATAAAAATGTAGAAGGTCATAAATGGGCTTTTGATATAAATCAAAATAATGATATTTATGTGTATATTCAAAAAAATGAAAATTTTCAAAAACAAGAAGCTATAAAAAATATTTATATAAATAATATAAAAATAGAAAGAGCTAAAGAAATAGGAATACCTAAAATTTATCGTCCAAATTCTCTAGAAGTAGGAGGAGCTTTTTATAATGCACAAGAGAATGTTGCTGAAAATTTAGAATATAAGGGAGCTTTAAATACTAATTTTGTAACAATGGATATTGCAAATCAAGGTGGAATATTAGCATTTAGATTTGCAGTTGATAAGATTGCAGAATATATATCAGATGAAACAGAAATAAATCATAATATGTTATTAGAACAAACTAATATTAAAGAAGAAGATTTACAAGCTAAGTTAAGTTGTGATTTTACAATAAAAACAGAATCAGGAAAAGAATATAAAACAACATTAAAATTTGAATTACCTATTGAAGGTATATTGGAAAATGGAACTACTCATAAAGTAATAGAAAATACAGAGGATATAATATTTAAAAGGGTAAAAAATTAAAAAAATCACTTGAAAAAAATAGAAAATCATTATATAATAGCGATGGTAAGTACTTAATCTTTGTATGGAGAGTAAACCAATAAAGACCTATGAACCTTGTCAGGTCCGGAAGGAAGCAGCAATAAATAGTTTATCTTTATGTGGTATACTTTCCATAGAGAGATTAAAGTATCTACCATTTTTTATAGTATAAAGGATGTGAAGAATGTATGGGGTACACAGCTCTTTATAGAAAGTTTAGGCCTATAACATTTTCAGAAATTGTAGGTCAGGAACATATAACTAAAACATTAAAAAATCAAATAATTGCAGATAGAGTTGGACACGCATATTTATTTAATGGAGGAAGAGGAACAGGAAAAACATCAGCAGCTAAAATATTAGCTAGAGCAATAAACTGTTTAAATCCACAAAATGGAGAACCATGTAATGAATGTGAAATTTGTAAAGGAGCTTTAAATGGTTCACTTACAGATATAGTTGAAATGGATGCAGCTTCAAATAATAGTGTAGAAGATATTAGAAGTATTAGAGAAGAAGTAAACTTTTTACCAACTAAAGCAAAATATAGAATATATATAATAGATGAGGTTCATATGTTAACACCAGGAGCTTTTAATGCATTATTAAAAACATTAGAAGAACCACCAGCACATGTTAAGTTTATATTAGCAACAACCGAACCACAAAAACTTCCAGCAACAATATTATCTCGTTGTCAGAGATTTGATTTTAAAAGAATCTCAAATGAGAATATAATAAAAAGACTTAAAATTGTTTGTGAAAGAAGTAATATAGATATCACAGAAGAAGCACTTAAAATAATTGCAGTATTATCAGAAGGTGCTATGAGAGATGCATTATCTATATTAGAAAGATGTGTTCAAGATGGTGATAACAAAATAGATGAAGACAAAATCAAAGAATTAGTAGGGATTCCAAAGATAACATATATTCATAATATAACAGAAGGAATATTAAATTATGATATTGATAAAGTTTTAGAGAATATTGATATTGTTCTAAAAGAAGGAAAAGATATCAATAATTTATTATGGGAAATGATTAAATATGTTAAAGATATATTAATTTATAAATCATCAAAAAGAGCAGATATATACAAAAAAGAAGAAGTTGAAAAAATAAAAGAACTTTCTGAAATTGCGACAAAAGAAAAATTAATTGATTTAGTTTATAAATTATCAGAACTTGAAAATGATATGAAATGGTCAACACAAAAAATAATATTATTTCAAGCTGGAATGATAAAATTATGTAGTAAACAAGCAAATAATATGATTGTAGGCGAAAATCAAATATCAAATGTAAGTAATATAAATTTAGAACAACGAATAGAGAAAATAGAAAGATATTTGAGAGAAGGAAATAATAATCGTAATAATTCATATAACGTCGTTAATACAGTATCTAGACAAGTAACTCAACCAGTTACAACAACTAATTCAGTTAAGCAAAATAATAAAAATATGGATTATAATAAAAAACAAACTAAAAATATAACAAAGAATTGTTCAAATAAAGCAGAAGAATATTGGCCACAGATAGTTAATGATTTAAAACAAAGTGGAAAGATAGTGTTATATACAAATTTAATGAATACAAAAGCAAAAGAAATAAATGATATGACAGTAGGAATAGAATTTCCAAACGGTATGACATCTTTTGGAAAAGCAGTATTAGAAAAACAAGAAAATATTAGGGAAATAAGTAATTTGGTATCAATGGCATCTGGAAAAGAAATGCAAATAAAATATATAACAAATCCAGTAACGACACATAAAATAACAAATGAAGAAAATTTGCAAAACTTAGCAAACGAATCAGACATACCATTTAATGTAATTGATTAAAATTAAAATAACTAAAAATAAGGAGGAAATAAAAATGGCAAAAAGAGGAGGATTTCCAGGAGGAATGGGAAATTTTGGAGGAATGAATTTTAATAACATTATGAAAGAAGCTAAAAAAATGCAAGCAGATATGGAAAAAACACAAGTTGAATTAGCAGCAAAAGAATTTGAAGCATCAGCTGGTGGAGGAGCTATAAATGTAAAAGTAACAGGAGATAAAACTATAAAAGAAATAAAAATCAAACCTGAAGTAGTAGATCCAGAAGATGTAGAAATGTTAGAAGATTTAATATTAACATCTGTAAATGAAGCTTTAAGAAAAGTAGATTCTGCACAAGCATCAGAATTTGGAAAATTTAATATTCCAGGATTAATGTAAGAAAAAGAGGGATTAAGGGATAGTCCTAAAATCTCTCTTTATAGTATGGAGGAAGTTAGAATGTCATTATATTCACCATCAATAGAAAAATTAATAGAAAGTTTTGAAAGATTACCAAGTATAGGACATAAAACAGCAGCAAGATTAGCTTTTTATATGTTAAATTGTTCAGAAGAAGAAACTAATGAGTTTGTTTCTTCTATTGTTAATGCTAAAAAGAATTTAAAATATTGTAGTAAATGTTTTAATATCTCAGACACAGATCCATGTAGTATTTGTTCAAATCCGAAAAGAGATCCAAGTGTTATTTGTGTAGTAGAAGATGTTAGAGATATTATAGCAATGGAGAAAACACATGAATTTAAAGGTGTTTATCATGTTTTACATGGTTCTATTTCGCCTATGAACGGTGTTGGACCTGATGATATTAAGATTAAAGAATTATTAGCAAGATTAATGGATGGAACAGTTAAAGAAGTTATACTTGCAACTAATCCTAGAGTTGAAGGAGAAGCTACAGCTATGTATTTATCTAAATTAATAAAACCATTAGGGATAACTGTTACAAGAATTGCACATGGTATTCCTGTTGGTGGAGATTTAGAATATACTGATGAAATAACTTTAACAAAAGCTTTAGAAGGTAGAAGAGAAATATAATGTAAAAATAAAAAGAATATCTTGAGAGGGATATTCTTTTTATTTTTATATATTACTATCAAACAAAATCTTACAAATATCATGAGTAGATTCAGGATGGGCTAATAAATTAGTATTTTCTTTCATAATAGTTAATTTATGGTTATCAGAAACTAGTGAATGAATAGTATCTTGTATATTGTCATGATCTTTTAACCAAACCGCAATACTATGACTTTCTAAAAATTCAGCATTTTCTTCTTCTTGACCTGGTATTGGATTAATAATAAGCATAGGTAAGTGTGATGCTAAACTTTCAGAAGTAGTAAGTCCTCCTGGTTTTGTTACAATTAAATCAGTAACACTCATTAGTTCAGGTACTTCGTTAGAAAAACCTAGTATTGTTACTGGATTTTTATTAGGATTTTTTTCAAGTAATTTATTAAAAGATTCTTGCATTTTAGGATTTTTTCCTGAAATTGCAATAACTTGAATAGGAGTTTCCTCAGTTATAAAACTTTCAAAGATTTTTAAAATCTTGTGTTCTCCTAAACCAAATTCACCACCAGCAAAAAATAAAATAGTTTTTCTATCATTTTGTAAATTATATTTTTTTCTAATCTCGACTTTGTTAAATTCTTTAGAAAATTTTTCGGAAATTGGAATACCTGTTACATGTATTTTTGATTCATCAATTTTTTTCTTTATTAAATAATCTCTCATTTTATTATTGGCAATAAAATAATAATCTACAAATTTATGTCCTATAAGCCATTGATCATGTGGTGCGAAGTCAGTCATAATTGTTGCGATTTTTGCATTTATTTTACCTTTTTTCTTTAACATACTACACATTTGACTTGAAAAAGGATGTGTAGAAATAACTAAATCAGGTTGTTTTTCTTTTAATAAATGAAATAATTTAATAGAAAGAAGTTTATTCATATCAGATGAAAAATGTGCTAGAGGACCTCTTTGAGAATGTGAATAAATTCTTCCCCAAGTTTTAGGAGCTTTTTTAGCCATTTCTCTGTAAGCAGCTGTCGAAACTTTTTCTATGGGTTTATTAACATATTTCATACAATCTATCATTTCAACATCTATATCAGGATAGTGTTCATTGATACAGTTAAAAATAGATTTAGCGGCATTTAAATGTCCACCACCATAAGATGCGTAAAAAATTAAAACTTTCATAATTAAATCTTCCTTTCATTTTTGTATTTTAACATATAATAAAAAAAAATTCAAAAAATGGAATAAAAATTTTAAAAAAGTCCAAAATAAATATGAATAAAATATTATAAAAAAGGTGATTTGATGAAAAATTTAATAAAAATAGTAGTATTAGTATTAGTTTTTTTGATATTAATAGTTGGTATAATGACAATAAATACAAAAATGATAAAAAATAATATAAGTTTAGCAGCGAGTTCAAATACTTCTGATATTCAATTAATGGCAAGAGCAATTAATGGAGAAGCGAGAGGAGAACCGTATGAAGGGCAAGTAGCAGTTGGTGCTGTAATATTAAACAGAGTAAAAAGTTCAAAATTTCCAAATACAATAGCAGGTGTTATATATCAAAAAGGAGCATTTACAGCAGTATCTGATGGCCAAATAAATGAACCTATAAAAGAAGGTTCGACAGTATATAAAGCAGCACAAGATGCAAAAAATGGCTGGGATCCAACTGGAGGTTGTATATATTATTTTAATCCACAAACAGCTACTAATAAGTGGATATGGTCAAGAGAATATGTAAAAACAATAGGAAAGCATAGATTTTGTAAATAGTAATTTAGATATAGGAGGAAAATTATGAATAAGTTGATGGATTGGAAAAATAGACTAAAGAAAGGACATATGCTTAGTGTTATTGCAGTATTATTAATTTTAGTGTCAGCATTAATTATAGTTATATATGCTAAACAAAGAGAATATAGACAAGCTTCAGAAAATAGTTATAATATGGCATTTTATGAACTAGTAGATTATATACAAAATGTTGAAACTTATTTAGCTAAATCAGTAATATCTTCAACTCCAGAGCATGGAGCAGAAACATTAACTAATTTATGGAGAGAATCAAATTTAGCACAGGCATATTTAAGTAGATTACCAATAGAAAGTCAAGAATTAGAAAATACAGAAAAGTTTTTAAATCAAGTTAGTGATTATAGTTATACTTTATCTAGAAAGAATATTTATAATGAAAAACTAACTGATGAAGATTTAAAGAATTTAAAAGAATTACATGGATATAGCGTAGAGTTACAAAATACATTGAATCAATTATCAGAAGATTTACATCAAGGAAGATTAAAATGGGGAGAACTTAATAAAAAAGGAAGTATTGCATTTGCACAACAAGTTGATAATATTTCTAAAGAAAGTTTTAGTAATTTAGAAGAAAATTTTCATGAATATTCAGGATTGATTTATGATGGAGCTTTTTCAGAACACATTACTAATCAAGAGAAAAAAGGGTTAACAGGTGAAGAAATAACTGAAGAACAAGCAAAACAAAAAGTTGAAGAAATAATTGGAAAAAATAATATAAAAGAAATTTCAAATTTAGGATTTTCTGAAAATGCTACAATACAAGTATATGATTTTATAGTAACTAATAATAAAGAAGAAAAAACACAAATTTCAATATCAAAAAAAGGTGGACATATTGTATATTTTAATACCAATAGAGATGTTAATGCAGAAATGATTTCACAAGAAGAAGCTAATGAAAAAGGAAAACAATTTTTAAGTGATAATGGATTTTCAAATATGAAACAAACTTATTATTTAAAACAAGAAGGAGTAGTTACAATAAATTATGCATATACACAAAATAATGTAGTTGTATATTCAGATTTAATAAAGGTAAAAGTTGCTTTAGATAATGGAGAGATATTAGGAATTGAAACATCTGGATATTTAAATAATCATTGTGAAAGAAATATAAGTAAACCTAAAATTACAAAAGAAGAGGCTAAAAAAGAATTAAATAAAGATTTAGAAATTATGAGTGAAGGGTTAGCAATTATTCCAACTGAGTGGAAAACAGAAATATTATGTTATGAATTTAAAGGAAAGATAGAAGAAAAAGAGTTTTTAGTTTATATCAATTGTGAAAATGGTAGAGAGGAAGATATTTTAATTATTACTAATACTCCAAATGGGACTTTAACAATGTAATTTTTTAAAAATGAAAGTCTAGTAAATGAAGTTAATTTCAATTTCTAGACTTTTATTTATATATTCAATGTCTTTTATAAGCATCTTTAGAAAGTAATTCTTTTTTAATAATCTTACCATCTTTTTTTAAGATTTTATAAGCTTCTGAATATAAAGCATTTTGAGTTTTACCAGTTATATAAGAAGAGATTTCAACTTGACAATCATCTTCTTGGTGTAAACCAAATATCTTAAAGTTTGCAACTCCTCCAGATACAGAACAAGTTATCTTAATAGGATAATTTCTATTATTTTTAAATTTAAAATCAAGAGCGCCGTAAACAACTGTAGCATCTCTACTAGCTGTAACATAAGAAGGTACAAATTGGTGATTACTTCTTTCGACAATTTGTAAATTAGCTAAAATAGCAGCGTTATAAAGAGTAGAAGTTATTTGACAAATACCGCCACCTAAACCATCAACAACTTTACCTTGAACATAAATAGGTGCTTCTTTATATCCGGCTGCAATGGTTCTTGCACCTACAATTTTATTGTAAGAAAAAGTTTCACCAGGCATTAATACAGTACCATTTATTTTGTTAGCAGCAAGAATTAAATTTGTAGTTCTGTTCTTATCTCTAGCATTATAATTAGTAGAGAAAGAAGATAATAAATCTGGAAAAGCTTCTGAACCAATCATATTTGTTGTAACTTTTGGATAAAGAATTTTTAAAGGAATAGCATATTCTGTTTGATTAGGGGTTTGTATAATATTTTTTGCAGCCTCTAAAGAAATATTAAAATCCATTCCATTTTCAGAAGGAAAAACAGAAAAAGGATTTTGAGTATAATAAGCATCTTTAGGTTCTTTTTTAATTTCACTATAAATTTTTTCTATATCAATAGGTTTTGGATGTTCAGTTTTAACAATTAATTCTAATGGTTCTTTATATTGCTCGAAATTAAGTATAGTATCTTTTATTAAATCAATTGTTTTATCTACATCAACTGTTACACCATCTTTACCTGGAGTTACAATAAGGTTATTTCCTTCTATATAATAACTGCTTTCTTCAACTTTGTCAGGAAAATTAGCAGATAATTCACTTAATGTTTTTGACAATTGTTTTTTATCAAATTTTAAATTAGGCTGAATATCTACAGTATTAAACATAGTAGATAAAATATAAAAATTATTTTGTAAAACATTTCCTCTTCTGCCAACTGAAAAAGCATTATTAGAGGCCATAGTTAAATCAAATTTTGCATTGATTTGTTCTAAAGAAATTGATGTTTCAAAAGTACCATGTTTTAATTTGATTTCTGTAGGAATATTATTTTCTATATAATTATTTACTATATATTTAGCATCTGACTTACTTTTGTTAGATACATCGATACCTCTTATAGAAACGCCATTAACTATATTAGGATTTAAAAGATTATAAAAAGTAAAAAAAGTAAATATAGCTAATAAAATAAATATAAATATTAAAATTATATGTGAAAAAGTTGATATATTTTTATTTTTTATTTCTTGAATTGGAGAATCTTGAAAACCCTCATCATTATAAGTTTTAGTTTTTAAATTTTTTTCTATTTTAAGAATTTCATTTTCATTTTTTTCTATAACATTATTATTTGTATTTTCTAAATTTTTTTCTTTAAGTTTCATTGAAAGCTCCTTTGTACATAATCTATTATATTATATCATAAAAAATGAAAAAATGACCCAAAAGATAAAAAAATGTCAAAATAAAACTGAAAAAAACTCATATAATATTAATGAAAACTTATAAAAGTTTTAATTTATATTTAGGAGGAAAAGATATGTCTAGAAATAAGAAGATTTCAAATGAATTAAGAGAAGAAATAGCAAAAGAATTGGGAGTATATGAACAAGTAAAAAATGATGGAGGAAGTTGGAGAAATGTATCATCAAAAGATTGTGGAAATATTGTAACAAAAGCTATAGAAATAGCAAATAGAGAAATAAAAAACAAATAATAAGATTTAATCAGTATGAATAAAATCAAAAAATTAAAATGATATACTTTAAGATAAATTTTAGTGTTTCATTTTAATTTTTTATTGCAAAAATGTATCAGAAGTCATATAATACAAAAGAAATAAGAACTATAACTATAGTATAAATATTAAAAATGAAAGGATAAAATATGAAAGATTTAAAAGTAAGAGATATTATAAATGTTACAGGTGGAAAGCTTATAATTGGTGATGAAGACTTGATTTGTAAGTCTTATTCAAAAGATACAAGACAAATAAAAAAAGATGATACATATATAGGAATTAAAGGCGAAACTTTTGATGGAAGTGCTTTTTGGAGACAAGCTTTTGAAAAAGGAGCAAGTTGTGTAATTGTTGAGAATATTAATTTAACTAATACAGAAAAAGAAGAATTTAAAGGTAAAACAATGATTTTAGTTGATGATACTTTAGAAGCTTTATATGCTATTGCAAGATATAAGAGAAGTTTATATAATATTCCAGTTATTGCAATAACTGGAAGCGTAGGAAAAACAAGTACAAAAGATTTAGTAGCAAATGTTGTTTCACAGAAATATAAAACTTTAAAAACAATAGGAAATTATAATAATAATATAGGATTACCATTTACTATTTTAAGAATGCAAGAAGAAGAAGTAATGGTTTTAGAGATGGGTATGAACCACTTTGGAGAAATCAGTTTATTATCATCAATAGCTAAACCTAATATTTGTATTATTACTAATATTGGAACATCACATATAGGAAATTTAGGATCAAGAGAAAATATATTAAAAGCTAAGTTAGAAATATTAGAAAATACAAATGATCCTTATGTTATCATAAATAAAGATAATGATTTATTAAATAAATGGTATGAAGAAAATAAAAGTAATGAAAAGATAATTACTTACGGAATTAAAGAAAAAAGTAATTACAGTGCAACAGAAATAAAATTAAATGAAGAAGACAGTGAATTTGTAGCTGTTATTAACAATAAAAAAGAAAAAATAAAAGTACCAGTTGCAGGGGAACATTATATATTGAATAGTTTGTGTGCTTGTTGCGTTGGAAAAGTTTTAAATATTGAAAGTGATAAAATAAAAGAAGGAATTGAAACATTTGAATTAACTCAAAAAAGAATGACAATAAGAGAATTAAAAAATGGAGCTAAAATAATTAATGATGCATATAATGCAAGTCCAGAAGCAGTTTGTGCATCACTTAAAGTTTTAAATCAATACAAAGGAAATCGTAAAATAGCTGTTTTAGGTGATATGTTTGAATTAGGTGAATATTCAAAACAATTACATGAAAAAGTAGGAAAAGCAGTTGTGGAAAATAATATTGACGTATTAATTTGTAGTGGGGAAAATGCTAAGTCAATAGTTGAAAAAGCAATAGAATTAGGAATGAATAAAAATAAAGTTTATTATTTTGAAGATAAAGAAAAAATAATAACATTTTTAGATGAAAAATCTAAAGAAGGAGATGTTATATTATTTAAAGCTTCAAATGCTATGAAATTTTATGAATTAGCAGATAGGGTAAAAGCATAAGATGTATAGAGGTGATTATATGGAAAAATTAAAA
>SAMEA104404097__coassemble_2326_pt1 | contig 13397 bp, 14 predicted proteins | sample SAMEA104404097__metabat2_low_PE_006 | metagenome-assembled genome bin SAMEA104404097 (sample SAMEA104404097) | Balaenoptera acutorostrata
CTTACTTCTATTTTGTCTAATCTTTTTTCGATATTTCCTATTTTTGTCTCAATGTTTTCTATTTTTTTATTTATGTTTACAACTTCTTGCAATATTTTATTTAAAATTTCTTCCATTGTATTCCTCCTTTCTTGTTTATTTTCCCCCTGTTGTTTGTATTATATTACCAAAAAAAGTATAAGTCAATACTTTTTAATAAATAAATTTACTTTTTAGTAAATATTTATATTTATGGGTTATTGTTCTAACTCTTTGATTTATATAATTCTTTAATCATTATATCTCCAAACACACCATATCCTTCAAGTGGATTATTTACAAGTACATGAGTTATTGCTCCAACAAATTTATTATTTTGAATAATTGGCGATCCACTCATTCCTTGTATTATTCCTCCTGTTTTGTTTATTAATTTATCATCTGTTATTTTTATTTTCATACTTTTATTGTTATAATTGTTATCCTTATAGATTTTTTCTATTTGTATTTCAAATTTTTCTATTTTTCCATCTTCTATATTGCTTAATATATATGCTTTTCCTTCTTTTATTTCGTTTCTTAATGCTACTTCCATTTCTTTATTATTATCTATATTTAGTATTGATATGTCTTCAACTATACCATATATTCCATATTTTGTATTTTTGTTTATCTTTCCTATATTTTTTTCTCCTTTTAGAGTACCTTCAATTCTTCCTGGATTTTCTTTTTCTCCCTTTTTTATTCCTAATATTTTACTTGTTACAAATTCTCCTGAGGATATATTAATTATTTTATCTGTATCTATATCTTGAATTCCGTGTCCTAATGCTGCAAAACTATTATTTTCTTTGTTATAAAAAGTTATTGTTCCAATTCCAGCTGCACTATCTCTTACCCATAATCCTATTTTGTATTCTTTTTTTCCTGTTTTTACTGGTGTTATACTGCATTCTTGATATTTGTTTTCATGAATGTATTTTATATATATTTCTTTACCATCAGAGTTATTTACTTTTTTTATTAAATCTTCTGTATTTTCTATTTCTTTGTTATTTATTGATATTATTGTATCTCCTTCTTTTATTCCTGATTCTTTATATGGTATATATTTATTATTATCTTCTCCTTCTATTTCTGACATTCCTACGACTAATACTCCATTTGTATATAATTTTACTCCTGCCAATTTTCCTACAGGTATTACTTTTGATTTTGGTAGCACTTCTACGTTTATATCTTTTAGATGTATATTATTAAATAAATTTATTGTTAATTTGGTTTTGCCTATATTATCTAATTTTTTGTTTTGTTGTTTTGCAGATACTGATATTATTTCTTTGTTTTCATTATTTTCTTTTTTATTTATGTTTATTCCTAATAGTGTTGGAATTTTTACTTTTTCTCCTTGAAATTTTATTATATTATTTGGAATGTTATTTATTGATAATATATATACATATAATATTAATAATATAGTAAGCATTAAAATTTTTTTTATTTTTTTTCTCATTTAATCACCTTGTTTTTATTATTTCCAAAATAAATATTATAATTCAAATTAATAAATAAATCTTTGTTATAATTTAAAATTTTGGAAATTAAAATTTAAAAATTTTAAATTTTAAAGCAAAAAAGAAACCATTATGGTTTCTTTTTATTTATGGTTTCCTATTCTATACATACTGTATCTTTCTCTTCCTAATGCAGTATAATATATTTTTGCTAGTTCATCATTAGCTTTCATTATTTTATCTATTGTTTTATTTGTGTTTGTTTCTGAAGATATTATACAATCATAACAAGCTTGTGCTTCTTCTCTTGGTGAATAATATCCTCCTATACTATCTTTTATTTCAAAATCAGTATTTAAATATCCTCTTGCTTCGCTAGCAGTTATATTTGTATCTTTTACGTTATGGTAAATATTATCATTTGTTACAATTTTTATTGAATCTTCTGATACATAATCTTCGTTCTTTGTATTATTTACAATTGCATGTCCACTATATATTTTTCCTCCAATTGGTAATCCTTGTAAAAAGCTTATTACAGATATATTATCAAATACTCTTTCCCATTCGTAATCATGTAATTTAGGTAGCATAAATTCTGTTGTTGTTCCTGTTCCAATTTTATTGTAATTGCTTATCGCTATTGATAGGTTTCTTTCTATTGAATGTTTTATTACATCAAACTTATGATTATTAAAATCTGAATCTTTATCTTCTATATTTTTATTTGAATCTAATTCTTTAAATATTTTATCATTTTTATTTTTAAATTCTTCCATTGAATTTCCATTTTCGTCTACAGCATCACTTGCTTTTATGTCTTTTAATGAAGTATCCGTTATTGCTTTTTTTAGTTCTGCTGCTTGGTTATAGTAGTTTACTGCTTGGGTATTTTTATCTCCAATATCTTTTCCTGTTTGTTTTATTCCTTTTGAATTTAAATTCATATATACATCTGTACCATTTTTATAATATTTTACTCCGTCTTCTTTTTTTACTATAAACTCATGATTAGCATTTAGTCCTTCTATTAAATTGTCTTGTTGGTCTACTAGTATTGCTGTTTCTCTTATATGGTCTTCTGGATTTATTTGTTTACCCTTATATTCAGCTTGTGTAGCACTTATTTTTTTTGCTGTTGTTAATAAATATCCTCTTAAATTTACTGCTTTAGTGTCTACTATTCCATTTATTTCAACATAGCTATCTAATGAATAATTAATTACAACATCACAAGATGAATTAACATATCTACAGCTATAATATATATATGGTTTTAGACCTATTACTTTTTCACCATCTGTTGTTTCTTCTCCATTGTGTTGTTGCGCATTATTCCCTTCTTCATCTAAGGTATTATTATATTGAGAATATATATAATATCCATCATACATTGTAAAAACAAGAGCTGGAACAAATTGTTCTATTCCTTTTTTTCCATATCCTGCCATGTCAAAATTTTCTCCAAGTGAATTAAAGAAAGCTTTAGCTGCTCCTTCTATATCTCTTAGTTTTGAATTTGACAAATCTGATGTTGTACTATTTAATGTGTTTTTTTGATATGCTATTACTGTATCGTACGTTGCATTTAGTAGTTTTTCATCGTATAATGTTTGATATCTTAATGTTTCTACCCTGCTATCTACATATGCAGATAATATCATAGATATTGGTAATATTATTATTATAAAAATAATTGCTAAATCATGTAATTTCATACTTTTTTCCTTTTTATATTTTTATAGCTTGTAATTAAATATATAATTACAAGCTATCTTAATTTTTTATTTTATTTTGTAACTGTTCCAGTAGCTTGTGAAACTACTAAATATGTATCATTTCCAACTACAGAATATAATGAATTTTTTATTTGTTGTGAAAATGTAGGTGATGTTATTATGGCCCACACTTTGACAATGTCTCCTTCTTTTAGTTTATATTCTCCAGTATTTTCTAGTTTTTCTTTAATTTGAGAATCAAATACTCCATAATAATAATTTTCTCCTATTTTGTCTCTATTAACTTGTACTGCTTTTTTTGATTGATTATCATCTAATATTTTTACTTCAAAATTTACATCATATGTATTTCCTGTTGAATTTACTATTGTTTGTAAAAATTTATCATACTCATCTGCGGTTATCTTTCCTGTTGTTCTTATTGTATCTACAAATTCAGCAGTTTCTGATTGTACAGTTAATTGAGCAACATCATCTGCTTTATCTGCCATTGTCATTAGTGGAATTACAAACATCAATACTACTGTTATTCCTATAACTATTACAGTCATAAATGTATCTCCCATTTTTAATTCCTTCCTTTCTTAAATTATTTATTACTTAATTTTATATGTTATTATTCTTTTTTTCATTTTATTTGATTCTGGTATATTTGGATTTGATTCCATATTATATACACCTAAATATTCTTTAATTTCTGTTGAGCCTTTTAATCTTTCAATTAATGGTGTTGTTGGCAATTGAATTTTGCCATTATAATATTTTTCAAATTCACTTTGATCTACTTTATCTTTTCCATAAACTATTGCATTTAACAATAGGTTTATTTTTTCTCTACTATTGCCATGTGCAATATTTGTTTCATAAGATAAATCTAATGAAGTTCTTTCTTCATTTTGTCCATTACTTATATTAGTATATATTGGAGCTGTATCTCCATTTTCAAATTTAAAAACTATTCTATAATTTTCATAATATACTCTATATATTGCTGGTATAATTGTTTCTAAGCTTACTGTTCTTGAAAGATCAGTTCCTGTTTCATAATAAAAATTTCCATCAATATATTCATTTTCTTTATCTTGTATTTCTAATATAGCATCTGCTGAATATCTGACCTTGCCATAAGAAACGATAGCAACAGAAAGTGCTATTATAAATAATAATACTGATCCTGCAATTTTTAAGGCATCTGCTGCATTTTCCATTGTATCACTCCTTTGTTATGGTTTATTATTGAATATCTATAGTTTTTACTAAACCTTTATCATATTCTGTTATTTTTACAGTATATGATTTATTATTTTCAAAAGCACTTGAAGATATAGTAGTTGTTTTTCCTGTTATGTTTATTTGTCTGTTTTCATTTTCATTTGAAGAATTACTTGCTATAATTTCTTGAATTAAAGCTTTTACCATTGTTCCTTTTTGTGTTCCTTCATATTTAACAAATTTGTTGTTAAATGCTGTTTTTTGTGCTTCATCCATCCCACTTCCTGTTACAACCTCTTGTGCTTGATTGAATATCATTATTCCTAATGATATTAATAAAATTGCTAATAATATTGCTCCTGCGATAATTAGAGCTTTTGATGCGTTTTCCATCTTTTATTCCTCCTTCGTTTTTTATTTATTTTAAAATTTTAATAACTATGTTAATATTTGTTCAAATATCATTGTTTTTATCATTTTTGTTTTTTGATGATATTCAATATTTGTACATTTGAATTTAATTGGTCCATAATATTTCATGAATTCTTCTATTTTATTTTTATATATTGTTTCCATAGCATATATGTTATCATTATCTTTCATTTTTAGGTTTATTTTTATTGAATTCATATCATTTTCAATATATTTTCCATCTTTGTCTTTTTCAATTTTGTTTTTTTCATTTATATCTATTGCTTTATTTATTATAGTTGATATATCTGAGCCATACAATTCTTTTCCTATATATTTTTCAAAAGTCGTATTATGGCTTTTTATTTTATCATTATTTTGTTTTGTTATTGCAAATATATATCCTATTAATAATAAAGCTATTATTGAAATTATAATTATTACTGTTATTCCTTTTTTCATATTACTCCTTGAATTATATCATTTTGTTTTTAATTAATCAATAGTATTTTTTTATTTTGCAAAACTAATTTCACTTACTCTTCCTTTTTCTCCATTATACTTTACATTGCTTTCAGTACATTTGTATTTTGGTAATTCTACATTTCCCTCATTTATTTCATTTAAATCATCTTTTACTAATTTATCTATTTTTTCTTTGTTTGCTGTTGTTAAGTTTTGTGTTCCTAGCTTTACTGTTACATCATTTTCTTTTCCATATCCTACAACTGTAATAATATCATAAATTGTTAGGTTATCTCTATTTATATACTTTGTAAATTGGTTGTTGAATTTTATTACTTTTTGTGTTTCGTTTCTTTCATTTACTTCTACATATGTTTGACTAAATGAAGCATATAAATATACTGCTAATGACAATACTAATATTCCTATTAATACTCCTCCTGCCATTAGTAATGCTTTTGATGCATTTTCCATTTTTCACCTCTTATTATTTTACAAATTCGAATGACATTTTTTTTATTTGTGCTTTTTCATATTCAGGTTCATTTCCTTTGAATTGCTTACCTTTAAATTCTGCATATTCACTGTACTTTTCTAATTCAGAAAAATTTCCATTATTTATATTAGTTATTAGATTCTTTCCATTATATCTATTTGTACCTAATACTTGTTCTACTGTTTTATCTTTATTTCTTAAACTTTCGATATTTGAATATAATAATTCTAATACTTTTATTGAATATTCATCTTCAAGATTTATATATGGTTTTATGTCATTTATAAATGCACTACTACTGTTGTATTGATTTTTAAATATTGAATTTCGATTTTTTTCATTGTATTTTGTCATATTAATTGTCATATTTATTTTTTGATCATAATTAATTACTCCATAATCAATTTTTTTGTTGTTATAGTCATTTACTTTGTTTGCTACTGTTATTAAATCTATTCCTTTTATGTCATCATTTATATATTGTGTAAATCCTTCATTAAATTTTGCTACTTGTTTGTCTTTTACTAAATCTGAACTACTTTTTTGATAATCTGACATTTTATTAAATGCTAATATTCCTACTGATATTACAAGTATTGATATTAATACTGTACCTGCTATTACTAGTGCTTTTGATGCATTCTCCATTTGTTGCCTCCTTTATTTTAGATTTTTCCTGATGACATTGTTGCAAACGATTCTGACATTGCTGATAGTCCTATAAATACAAGTGGAACTATTAGATATCCTACAAATAGGCATATCATTGGTGCAAATCCAATTCCTTTTCCTATCATTCCTTTTTTCTTTATTAGTCTTTCATTTGATTCTTTTCTCTTTTCTCTGTAATAGTCTCTTTCTGAATCTAGTTCATCAAATGCGTCTTTGATTGGTATTTTTTCTACTGCAGCTTGTAAACTTTCAACTATTCTTATTAGTGGTTCATATGATATGTCATTTTTTAGTTCTTCTAGTGATTCCCATGCTCCTGATTCGTAGTTGTTAACACATTTTGCTATTGGTTCATAGAATATATTTGAATATCTTTCTAACCATTCTAATATTATTTCAACATTTACTCTTTCTATTCTCATTAGCATTAATATTATTGTTTGGAATTGCATTACTTCGTCTTCCATTTCTAGTTGTCTCATTTTCAATTGAAAATATAGTAACCAGATTGGTGACATATATCCAATTATTGCAAATACGAATGCTAATAAAATTTCAAACCATTTTACGTACTCACTGTTTACTATTTGCAGTTTTTCCATTATTCTTTCTGTTGCTATTTCTTTTTCTTCATCATTTGAATCTATATAAAATTTTGATTTATCTATTTCTTTTCTTATATCTTTTTCTGTTGTTTTTAATTTCCCTCTAAATTTGTCTAAAAAAACATTGTCCTGTTTTGTTAGTTCCATTGCTTTTTCTTTTTGTCTTTCATTCATTCCAGATATTAAATTATAATTTGCTGTCGGCTCAGTATATACATAATTTATTGCTACATTATGTAGTTGTAAAAATAGAAATAACGACACTATAAATACTGCTATAAATGTTACTATTCTGTTTACAAATAGCCATTCTATTTTTAGTGGTGATGCTGAATCTTTTAGTAAGTTATTTATTTTTCTTTCTTCTTTTGTTCCTGGTTTTGGCATAAATAAATCTACTATTTTTTTTCCTAATTTTTTATCATATACCTTTTTTTGCCATGGATTTTCTGTATTTTGTGTGTTCATTGCTGTTGAACCATTGTCTTTTAATTTTCTTACTAGTATATATGATATAAATGTTAGAATTAATAGTAATATTTGTACTATCATTCCTGGTTTTCCCATATACCAATTTTCTACAAATGAGAAGTTTGTTATTGCCCATGTTTTTAATGGTTCTAACATAAGTACTGGTACTATTGATATTATTGATAAACTTTGAAATACATAATTTAGTTTATCTCTTTTTAGTATTTCTAGTTGCATTTCTTGTGTTATATTGTCTATATTTTTTAAGTATAATGATGCTCCATCTACTTTTCTATCTCCAAATTCTTTTGTTAGATATGATAATCCAGCAAATTCTTTTAGATAGCTATTAGGTGCTATATCATAGTATTTTTCAAGCTCTGTTTCTGGATCACTTGATATTAGTATTTCATATATTTTTTCTCCTTGTCTTGATACATCCATTTCATCATCTTGTGATACTTGATATATTGCTTCTTCTACCATGTTATATTCATGATATGCATGTCTTATTTCTGAAAAGAAATTTATTTGTTGTTTTAAAAGATCATTATCTTTTTTGTCTATTGATCCATCTATAATTGTATCTACCATAAATAGTTCAAATAGTAGTAAAATTGTCATTAATAAATAATTATTATGTGTTATTACTATTGTTATTATAACAATGGGTAAAAGTATTAAAAGTGTTTTTGTCATTATTTTTGAAGAATCTCTTCTTGTTACATATTCATCATCTATATTTATTATCTCTAATCTTCTTCTTAATTTTAATATATATCTTTTTAGAAACGGTGTTTTTATGTATGTAAGATATAGCTTTTGGTATAATATGTCCGCTGAAAAGTTTTGGGCTTTTGTTCCTTGTTGTAATTTTTGTATTTTTTTGTATTCTGATTTCCCCATCTTTTTGGAAATTATGTAATATGCTAATATTATTAGTAAAAATGCTCCTCCTGTTACTCCCATTAGTATATATATTGCTTGATTTGACACTTTTCACACCTCCAAATTATTTTTCTTTAGCCACTTTTTCTCTTTTTTTTGTTTTTTCTTTTTTGCTCCAATGTTTTTCTACGAATTTATCAAATTCTACTAAATCTTTATCATCCATGTTGTTTCTCATACCTTTTATGTTTTCATCTGATATTGGATTTGTTACTATATATTCTCCATCAACATATTCTAATATATTTCTGTATGTATATAGTTCTTTATCTGTTGTTTTCATGAAAAATTGTGTTGCATTGTCGAAAAATTTATCAAATTTTCCTTCTAATGTTTTTTCTTTTCTATGATCATAAGTATATTCATTTTTACTTTCTATTGGTATACATTCTGTAATTCTTTCCACAAATCTTTTTCCCCTAAAGTCTTTTGATAAGTGTATATCAAAATTTAATACTTGTACAACTTGTTCTTCTGCTGTTTTTTCGTTTTTAAACACTCCTGTTCTTAACATTGAGTTTCTTAACGCTGTTACTAAGTTTGGAAATGTTTTAGCATGGTGTGTAAATAATGTAAATTTTGATGCTACTTGTGCTGCTTGTATCATCCATGATGCTACGGGGTCTGTTGCAACTTCTCCGGATTATATTTACAGAACCATCTGTTTTTTTCTGAACATCAAGTCCCTCTTGTCCTGATATTGTGTCTGTTTCTCTAAATGTTAATATGTTTCTTGTTGGATAAATTTTTCTTAAGTGAAGTTCGAATGCTGTTTCTTGAACACGGATATTCATTGTTTCGTATATATTTTCTATCATTCCCATTAGCATTGTTGTTTTACCACAACCTTGTTCACCTGTTATTGATATTATTCTGGCTCCTTTTACTAGATATTTTAATAATTCTATTGAATCATCACATCCTGGTTCTCCTTTAAACCATTGTTCTAGTGTTGAACGTTTTACGTCGAATTTTCTTACGAAGAATGCCCATGTTTCTGAAAAACTTGGTCTTACAACAACTACACGAGATCCATCTTTCATTTCGTTTATTTTGTATCCATTTGTATCTGATAATTGTCCTGGGTTATTATATTTATATATATTTTGACATACTCTTTTTAGCTCTGCTTCTGTTCCAAATGATAAAAATGCTAGTCTTATTGATTTACCTTGGAAGAATATCCATATACTATCACATGCTCTTGGTACTTTATGTTCTGATACTTGTGATATATAATCTCCTCCTCCAGATTGTGCTATTTGACTTAAAAAACTTTCTGGTAATCCAGATACTCCTCCTGATATACCATCTATATTCATATCCCTCACTTCATCTATTGCACTATATCCTTTGTAGTATTGATATATTCTTTGTACTACTACTGATAATTTATCTTGAAATGTTAGTTGTAAGTTTTCTTTTTCATATATATCTTCTATTTCTTGTTCTGTTATAACATATGAAGGTTTTGCTTCTCCTTCTACATATTTTAGCTCTGCTAAATTATATTTCTTTATCATTTCTGTCAACGCTTCATATCCAAAATCTTTTTTATACATATAAATTAAAATATCAAATTTATCTTGTGGCGTTAATAGTGATGGTATATCAAATGGTATTGCTTTTGATATATTGGTTTCATCTATTCCATATTCTGTTGATAATAAGTCATATATTAATTCTTTTACATATTTTTTATCATTAACATCTCCATATGTACAACCTTTTAATGCTTTTTTTAGTTCATATTTTTTATTCTTTCTTCTTTTTAATTCTTCTTCTGATAATCCGATATCATATAGGTTGACTTTTGTTATTTCATCTAGTCTTTTTTTAACAAAATTTTTCATTACTTCTAATGTATATGTTTTGTCATCTACATTTAAAGTTTCTTCAACTTTTACTTCTTTTTTCTTTTTTATATAATAGAAAATTACCATTCCTACAAGTATAACTATTGCTATTGATAATAATATATTTGTAATTGTCATTGGTTTTACTCCTTTCTACATGATATTTGATTGTATTTCTTGTAATCTATATAATATGTTCTCTGTTGCCCTTTTTACTTCTGTCATAAAAATATTGTTCCTATCTGTTGTATCTTTTATTCTTCTATAATTTAAAAACAAATCTGGTACTCCTGCTTCTTCTGCTGCTTCAAAAAATCGAGTGTTATATGGTATTGTTAATACTTTATTTTTTTCTCCCAAATATCTTGATATGTTTTTTGCATTATATTTTGAAAATTTGTCAAATCTTCCAACTAATAATACTGTTTTAGGAGAGTTTAATAATTTATTTTCATTTTTTTCATTTAAGAATTTATCTATTGATGACATTCTTTGATTTAAATTTAATACTACTACATCTGACATTTCTAATATTTTTTCTCTTGTTTCTTTTTCTATATTATAGTCTAGGTCTACTAGTGTTCTGTCATAATATTGATTTGCAAGTCTTATTAAATCTGGATATAATGATTCTATTCTCTTGTTTTCCTTTTTTTGTATTTCTGTTACATCTTCTTTTTCTTCATTATTTCCTAATATTTCTAATCTATCTCTAAATACTACTTTTGTATAATTTGTGATTGTCTCTGGTTTTAATTTGTTACTTTGCATTACTTTAGATATCCCTTTTAATCCCGTTTCTACATCTATCGTGTTTTTGTTTGGTCCAAATAATCCTAAACTGATTTTTTTCTTTTTTTGTTCTTCAAAAAAACATGGCATTATTTTATCTTTTTTATTTGTTGTTGGAATAACTAATGTTTTAATATTTTTTTCTATCGCCATATATGTAGCAATTGCTGCTACCGACATTGTTTTTCCTGTTTGTTCATTCTCATTGTTCCAAAAAGTTATAATTGACATTCTTATACTCCTTTTTCTATCGTTTTTATGATTTTTCTTATTTTCCCTTCGTTGTATTTTAAATCAATTTCTTGTATAACTTGTATCATTGCTTCTTTATACTGAACTGTATGTTTTTTAAATTTTATTCTTCCTTGTCTTTGATTTTCAACATTAGCTAACATATCTTCTATATCTAGTGGAAAATATATTCTATTCTCGCTCCATTTAATTTTGTATCCTTCTGAAATAAAATTCAAATAATCATCATCTTCTTTTAGTATGTCTCTGCAAAATAATATTTTTGTTAAATTTATTATTTCTTTTGTCTCTATAAATGTTTCCATTCCTCTTTTTAAAGAGTATGTGTCAAATCCTGTTATAAAAAAATTTTTATTTGCTTTTTCCATATCATATTTTTCTAGGTACTCTTTTCTATCTACATCTATTAACGCAATGTCATAAGGGAGGTTTTCTTTTTCTCCAACATATTCTTTTATTTCTTGTATATTTTCAAAACCTATTGCAACATCAATATTTTCATATGTTGTTATATATTTTGCTGTTGGAGTTATATGTGGCACTATGTATTTTGCTTTTTGATTTATTGTTGTATCTATTATTAAAACTTCTTTTCCTAATATGTTTAATATTTTTGATAGATTTAACATTAAATCTATTTTATCATAAGCTCCTATAAAACCTACCTTTTCCATTTTTTACCCTCTTTCTTATGTTTTATTCTTCACTTGCCATTCCTTCTAAATATTGTTTTCTTTCATCTTTTGTTTTAGTTATACTTTCTTGTACTTTTGTTTTTATATTCTCTTTTATTTTATCTTCTTGTCCTGCTGTATTATTTAGTATTTCATTATCTATTTCTTTTCTTTGACTTTCATTATATCTTCCTGCTAGTTTGATTTTTGCTTCTTCTAGTACATTTGGGTTATCTTTTAATAATCCTATTACTTTTCTATCCATTGGGAATGTTGGTACTGATGCTTTTTGTATTCCTGGTTCTGTATATGTTGTTGCATATATTTTTGATCCTTCAATTTTATATGCTTCATATATTGCGCTGTTCATTGCTAATATTTCTTCTTCTGATAGTTTTACCCAAATTGTATCTTTTGAATCCACTCCATCGATTTGTGGTATTTCAACTTCTTTTTTAGATACTACTATATAGTCTTGTTCTGATGGAAGGCTTATTCTTATATCTATATAATCTCCTGTTTGAATTTGAGTTGGCAATACAATTACATTATATTCTTGTTTTCTTATATCATCTGTCATTATTTCATTTCCTTTTGCTATAAGTTCATCTGTTAAAACACTATTTTTTTTCATTGTAACTTTCGCTATAGTTGGAATTGTATTTAGTTCTATATATTTTTTTTCCCCATTTTGCTCAATATAATAATTTTTTGTTTCTGGTTCTTGTTTTAATATATAATTCTTTCCTTGTTTTGTTATATATGTTATTGTTTCGTTTTTTTCATATTTTGTCTTTACTTCATTTCCTTCTTTATCTGTTAAATAGTAGTTAGAAAGATCTGCTGCATTACCAATAGCATTTGCAGGTATTAAATTTTTATTAATTTCTTTTGTTTCTAACATATCTTCTGTTATTATTTGCCCTGCACTTGTATCTTGATTTAAAACTGCTATTCTAACCATTGATTCTTTCTCTTTTTTTTCTTTATCACTATATCCTTTTATTTGCATAAATAATATTGCTATAATAAGACCTGTTATTATTAACATTAATAACATTCCTAATAAAAATGAATTTCTTGCTTTTCTTTGCATTGGATTACTTACCATTACAAATTCCTCCTTTATTTATATATATATTCCTTTTATAATTTTACATCATTTTATTCTTTTTATCAATCTAAATAGTTTGTGTAATATAAATTTAATATTTTTGTAATATTTTTGTAATATTTTTTATAAGATATATTTTCTCATTGCATTTGCTACTCCTTCATTGTTATTATCTTCTGATATATAATCTGATATTT
>SAMEA104404097__coassemble_2342_pt1 | contig 13316 bp, 9 predicted proteins | sample SAMEA104404097__metabat2_low_PE_006 | metagenome-assembled genome bin SAMEA104404097 (sample SAMEA104404097) | Balaenoptera acutorostrata
TATCATCTCTTATAGCTTTCTCTCTTAATTCAGCTATTCTTCTTAATGTATCATCATCATTCATTTTTTCTAATTCTTCTACTGCTTCTTTTATTCCTTTATTATCTTCCATTATTTGAGATACCTCCTCATTATTTGGATTATCCAAAAACATCATCCATTGACTTATGCTTTCTTTTTTATTTTCTTTATATTTCCTTATTGCTTTTGGTATTTCAATTATAACTATTTCTAATTTATCTGTCAATATTCGATTTCCATTTATATCATCTCTTATCTTCCATTTTACTCCTAAATTTTCTATATTCTTTAATTCTTCTATTTCATGATCTAAGATTACTATACTTATTGTCTTATTCAATGTTTTATAATCTTTTCCCCTTAATAATTGTCTTTGATATGAATTTGCCCAATAATATAGTATTCTATCATTTTCATTACTATATTGCTTTAGCTGTATTTCTATTATACATTGTTTATTTCCTTCCAATTCAGCTCTTAAATCCATTATTCCTAATTTTTCTTCACTATTTTTTATTTCTAAATATCTATTTTTATCAGTTGTTTTTACCTTTACTTTTTCTTTTAATATTGATGATATTAACTCTTCCAATAAATGTTTATTTTCTTCTCTGAATAGTGCATGAAATACCACATCTATTTTAGGTTTTAGTAATTTTTCACTATTATCTATTTCTTTCATTAATACTCCTTTTTATTTTGTTATAAATTTGAATTTTTTTAGATCTAAAATATTAAATTTAACTTAATGTTTTTTGAATTATAATTTTTTGATATAAACTAGTTTAATTTGAATTTTAAAATAATTATTTATATTTTTCTATATATCATAGATAAAATAATATTTCAATTACTTTCCATCGCAATTTACGCACTTTTTTTACAAATTTTATTCTATTTATACAATAATCGTCTTTACTTTATCTAAATTACTATTGCAATCTTTATATAATATTTATATTAGTATAATATATATAATTTTTCTTGAATTTTCATGGTTTCTGTTGTATAATAGCTTTCAAATAAAACTTAATTCGGAAGGAGTTTTTAGAATGGATTACAATTTTAATGAAATTGAAAAAAAATGGCAAAATTATTGGGAAGAAAATAATACATTTTTTACAGATGTATGGGATTTTTCAAAGCCAAAATTTTATGCTTTAGATATGTTCCCTTATCCATCTGGTCAAGGTCTTCATGTTGGCCATCCAGAAGGATATACAGCAACAGATATTTTATCAAGAATGAAAAGAATGCAAGGATATAATGTTTTACATCCAATGGGATGGGATGCATTTGGATTACCTGCTGAACAATATGCTATAAAAACAGGAAACCATCCAGCTGGTTTTACAAAACAAAATATTAATACTTTTAAAAGACAATTAAAAATGTTAGGTTTATCTTTCGACTGGGATAAAGAAATCTCAACAGCTGACCCAAGTTTCTATAAATGGACTCAATGGATTTTCAAACAATTATATAAAGATGGTTTAGCAAAATTAGTTGAAATGCCTGTTAATTGGTGTGAAGGTTTAGGTTGTGTATTATCTAATGATGAAGTTATCAATGGTAGAAGTGAAAGAGGAGATTTCCCTGTTGTTCGTAAAAACATGAAACAATGGGTATTAGATATTCCTAAATACGCTGATATTTTATTAGATGGTTTAGATGATTTAGACTGGCCTGAATCAACAAAAGAAATCCAAAGAAATTGGATTGGTAAATCAGAAGGTGCAGAAGTCAACTTTAAAGTTGCTAATTCTAACAGCCTTGAATTTACAGTATTTACAACAAGACCTGATACATTATTTGGTGCAACTTATTGTGTATTAGCACCAGAACTTGATATAGTAAATGAAATTACAACTGATGAACAAAAAGAAGAAGTAGAAAAATATAAAGTACTTTCTACTGCTAAGTCTGATTTAGAAAGAACAGAATTAAATAAAGATAAAACAGGTGTATTTACAGGTGCCTATGCAATAAATCCTGTTAACGGAAAAGAAATTCCTATTTGGATTTCTGATTATGTATTATCTACTTATGGTACAGGTTGTATTATGGCTGTTCCTGCACATGATCAAAGAGATTATGAATTTGCAAGTAAATTTGGAATTGAAATAATTCCTGTTCTTGAAGGAGGAGATATTTCAAAAGAAGCATTTACAGGTGATGGATTACATATTAATTCTGATTTCTTAAATGGATTAAATAAAGAAGATGCTATGCACAAAATGATTGCATGGCTAGAAGAAAATAAAATAGGAACTAAAAAAGTTAATTATAAACTTCGTGAATGGATTTTCGCAAGACAACGTTATTGGGGTGAACCTATTCCAATTATTTATTTAGATGATGAAATGAAAGCATTAGCTGATTCAGATTTACCGCTAAATTTACCAGAATTAAAAGATTATGCCCCTTCAAAATCTGGTGCTTCTCCATTAGATAAAGCAACAGATTGGGTTAATACTAAATTTGAAGGAAAAACTGCAAAAAGAGAAACTAGCACAATGCCTGGAAGTGCTGGTTCTAGTTGGTATTTCTTAAGATACATAGATCCTAAAAATAATGATGAATTAGCAAATAAAAAATTATTAGAATATTGGATGCCAGTTGATTTATATGTTGGTGGTCCAGAACATGCTGTCGGACACTTATTATATTCAAGATTTTGGAATAACTATTTGTATAATAAAGGTGTTGTTCCTGTTAAAGAACCGTTCCATAAATTACGTCATCAAGGTATGATTTTAGGTACTAATGGTGAAAAAATGAGTAAATCTAAAGGTAATGTTATAAACCCAGATGATATGGTTAAACAATATGGTGCTGATAGTTTAAGAATTTATGAAATGTTTATGGGTCCTATTGATAGTGCAAAACCTTGGGACCCAAATGGTATTGATGGTTCTAAAAAGTTCTTAGACCGTGTTTGGAGATTATATGTAGATTCAAATAAAATCAAAAATGAAGAAAATAAAAATCTAGAAAGAATTTATCATTGTACAGTAAAAAAAGTAACTAATGATTATGAAAATATGAACTTCAATACTGCTATTTCTCAAATGATGATTTTTGTTAATACTGCTAATAAAGAAAATGTATTTCCTAAAGAATATGCAGAAGGATTTTTAAAATTATTAAATCCTGTTGCGCCTCATATTACTGAAGAACTATGGAATGCTCTTGGTCATACTGGTACTATTGCTTATGAAAAATGGCCTGAATATGACGAAGCCAAAACAATAGAAAATACTATTACTTTACCTATCCAATTAAATGGTAAATTAAAATCTACTATAAAAATTGCTTTAGATGAAGATGAATCTTCAATTAAAGAAAAAGTTCATAATGAAATTGATTCTAAATTAGAAGGTAAAACAATTATTAAAGAAATCTATGTTAAAAATAAAATTTATAATATTGTTATTAAATAAAGGTTAAAAAGTGTAGAAAATTTCTGCACTTTTAACTTTTTTATATATTTTTACTGATTTTTATATATAATTATTCTAACATTTATTTAGAACTATTTTGTCATATAATTGTAATTAATATTTAACCTTTCTGTCATATTTATTTCTTGATTTTATAGTATAATACTATTAGAATAATAGATTACAAAGGAGAATGTTATGAGTATTAAATCTGATTTAAAAAAAGATGGAATCACTGTTGTCGAAGAATTAGATACATTAACAATTAACTCACTTGCAAGAAATATATCACTAAAATTATGTAAAACTTTTCCTGAATTTCACCTTAATCAAAATGAACTATTTATTAAATTATCTAGATTGAATATGTATAAAGCAAGTATGCCAGAAGGAATGTCTGAAGCTAATTATTTTTATAAAAATTCTTCTATTTATTTTAATGAGCATATTCAAAATGAAGATTTAGAAGAATTTGCAATACATGAATGTATCCATTTTTTACAAGAAGTAAAAGATAAAAAAAATTACTTAATTCGTATGGGTCTTTGTGATTATACTGAATTTAAAGTATATGGCTTAGGATTAAATGAAGCTGCTGTTCAATTAATGGCTTCTAAAATAAATAATATTCCCAAAGAAAGTGTTAAATATTTTGGAATTAATTTTGAAACAAATAGTCCTTCATACTATCCTTTAGAATGTTGTTTAGTTCAACAATTAGCTTACTTAGTTGGTGAAGATATATTGTTTGAAAGTACTTTACATAGTAACGATAATTTCAAAAATAAATTTTCTGAAATTACTTCTCCTAAAACATTTTTTGCAATAGAAAATGCTATTGATGATATATTAGATTATGAAGAACAAATAATTAAATTAAATAATAGAATTCTTGAAATAGATAATAGAAATAAAAAGGTTGATAATCTACTTCAAAAAATAGATGAATTTAAAAATGAGATAACCTTAACTTTTATGAGGACTCAAAACTTAATTTTTTCTAGTTATTTTGATAATGAAATAAATAGAATAAATAATTTAGAAGAACTAGAAAGATATCGTAGAAAACTATATAACTTTAAAGATTACTTAGGTTCTACTGATGGATATACTTTCTTCAATACTTACTATGTAAATAAAATGGAAGAATTAGAATTAAAATATAATGCTTTAGAAAATGATGAGCCTATTGTTTCTTTAAAAGTTATTTCTAAAAAAGAAAATATATTTATAAAATTATTTAAAACAATTAAAAAATTAATCTTTGGAACATCAAAAGAAAATGAATATAATAGCTAAAAAGAGACTTAATGTCTCTTTTTATTATATCTTTTTATAAATTTAAATATCTATCTATTTCTTTAGCAGCTTCTCTACCAAAATATCCTGCCCATGCTACTGTTTTATTTTTTCCAATTATATCTCCACCAGCAAATACCTTAGGATTAGATGTTTGATAATTTTCATTAACACTAATATTTCCCCATCTATCTAATTCAAGTCCTAAATCTTTAACAAAATTTTCTGGTTTTGATCCTAATGCCATAACTACATAATCCATATCTATTACATAATTACTACCTTCAATATTTACAGGTGATAATCTTTTTTCACCTTCTCTTTGAACTAATTCAGTTTTAATTAATTCTACTTTATTTACTTTAGATTTTTCTTTTAAATCTTCATTATCACCCATAATCTTAACAATATTATTTTGAAATAAAAACTCTATTCCTTCATCAGTTGCTGCTTCTATCTCTTTATCTTCTGCTGGCATTTGCTCTCTAGCCCTTCTATAAATAACTTTAACTTCTTTAGCCCCTAATCTTTTTATAGTTCTACAACAATCCATCGCAACATTTCCGCCACCAACTATTGCAACTTTTTTGTCTGTAAAATTAGGATAATTTTTAAATTCTAATAATTCATTACCACCGTAAACACCATTTAATCCTTCTCCTTCTACTCCCATCTTCGTAGAAACATTAGCACCTATACCTAAATAAATAGCATCATAATTATTTTCCAATTCTTCTATTGTTAAATTATTTCCTAATTCTTTATTGTATTCAACTTTAATGCCTAAATTTAAAATATTTTCAACAGTATCCTTTACAACTTCTTTATTTAATCTAAAATCAGGAATTCCATAAACTAATAATCCACCTAAATATCCATATTTCTCATAAATAGTAACTGAAAAACCTGCTTTTGCTAAAAATGCTGCAGCTGTTAATCCAGATGGTCCACTTCCTATAACAGCAACTTTTTTATTACCATTTTTCTTTTTATTTTTTTCTATTTCATCTTTCCAACAATCAAATAAAGTAAACCCTTCTTCCTTTGATTTGCCATAAGCCTGTAATTCCAAGTTTCCTATTTCAACCGGTTCACCTTTAATACCTCTTATGCACACACTTTGACATTGTTTCTCATGTGGGCATATTTTTCCACATATCCCTGATAATACTGTTGTTTCAGATAATATTCTATATGCATTTTGATAATTTTCATATTTTATTTGTTCTATAAAATCTGGTATATTATTTCCAAGTGGACAACCTTTTTCTGAACAAGGTTTATTTATACAATGTAAACAATAACTTGCTTTTTCTTTTATATCTTGCATCTTATATTTCTCCTTCTATTTATCTCTTTCTAATTCTTCAATTACTAATTGTAAATCTTTAATAAAATCAACTTTTTTAGTTTCATCTCTAAGTAATGCTGCTGGATGCCATGTTGGCATATATTTTATTCCTTTCTTTTCAATCCATTTTCCTCTACTTGTGGTAATTCCATATTCTTCTCCTAATATATGCTTTAAAGCAACACTTCCGAAGTAAAACTATTATTTTAGGCTTTATTAAAATAACTTGATTCCTCAAATAATTTATACACATTCTACATTCTTCTTCTTCTGGATTTCTATTTGCAGGTACTCTACATTTTATAATATTAGCAAAATATAATTCTTCCCTTTTAATTCCTAAAGTTTGAAATGCTAAATCCATTAATTTACCTGATTTTCCCACAAAAAGTCTACCTGTTCTATCTTCTTCTTGTCCAGGTCCTTCACCAATTAACATTACTTTTGCATTCTTTTTTCCTTCTCCAAAAACTATATTGTTTCTTGTCTTATATAATTTACATCGATTACAATTTTTTATTGTTTCTTCTAATTGCTCCCAATTATCAAACACCTAAAAAACCTCCTAATACTGTTTTTAATTTTTTTTAACACATTCTTCAATTAAACTTATTTTTATGTTTTCCTTTGTATTAATTCTAACTTTTGTACCTATTGGGATTACAGTTTTATATTTTCCATGCCCAAAATTATCTGATTTTATAATTGGAAAATTATACTCTCCATTTAAGACATCTAAAGTAATATCTTCTAGCTTAAAATTACTTTCATGCTCATAATTACCTATCCATAATCCTTTTATTTTGTCAAATACACCATTTTGTTTCATAAAATATAAATGATTACTGGCCATTGCTGGATCAGTTTCAAATCCCAACTCTTCTAAAAATAATATTTTATCTGTAAAGTCAATATTATATTTACCACAAACAAGACCTCTAGTCAAACTTAAATTTCCACCGATTAATTTGCCTTCGGCTTGTCCTTCATTAATAGTAATATAATTTGCATTCTCATTAATGTCTAAACTTCTATTTACTACTCTTTTTACAACTTCATTATATCCAAAATCGTCTTCATCTGTTGCAATGGTTTTAAAATTAGTTCCATGAAAAGTCACTAATCCCGTTTTTTCATTAATTATATTTAATAATGAAGTTATATCACTAAAACCGCAAATAATCTTAGGATTATTCTTGATTAATTCAAAATCAAGATAATCAAAAATACTATTAGAATTATTTCCTCCTTTAGCAAACCATATCATTTTAACTGTTTCATCTCTAAACATTTCATTTATATCTTCTGCTTTTTCTTTAGCAGATGCACTATAACCATTAGTATTAGAAAATATATTCTTACTATATTTAACTTTAAATCCTGCTTTTTCCACTTTTCTTTTTGCAATTTTTAATTCTTCTATATTATCTCCAATAATAGGATTAGAAGGTGCAGTAACACCTATTGTATCATTTTTTTTCAAACTATTTGGTATCATTTTTTCTCCTTTTGAGACACTTTTAAGACTGTCCCCATAATGTCTCATTTTTCTAATTTTATTAATGCTGTATTTAATTTAAAGTTTTCTTTTTCTACTCTGTATGAATGTATTTTATTTGAATTACATACACTACATATTCCACTGTCTATTATTTTTTCTTCTTTTAGTCCTGCATTTTTTAAAATTATTTTATTTATTAATACTGTATCTATATGCCATTTTTTTCCTTTTATTGTTTCTTCTATAATATCACTTTTTTTATATTTACATTTTTTGTTTTTTTCTATATCATTAAAAATGTCTTTAAATTCTTTTTCAAATATATCTTTTACATCTTTTTCAACTTCAAAATGACATTTACGTATTGATGGACATATACAACATATTATATCTTCTGCATTACATCCATATTCTTCTTTCATTTTATTTATTGTTTCTATGGATATTCTCTGAACTGTTCCTTTCCAACCAGAGTGTGTATTTGCTATTATTTTTTTTACTGGATCGTAAAATAATAGTAATATACAATCTGCATTTGTTGTTGAAAGTACTATTCCTTTTTTATCTGTTATTAAACCATCTTGACTTTTGTATTCTTCCAATCCTATATCTGCTTTATCACCATTTATCTTTTCTTTTACAATTTTAACATTTCTAGTATGACTTTGTCTTGGCTTAACTATATCTTTCTCAGTGGCATTTAACTCTTTAGTAAATTTTCTATAATCATTCAAAGTATTTTCATATTCTTTTTCTTCTATCTCTTGTTTTAGTCTTTCTGTTCTAAAATTTCTATCTAATCCCAAAGTATAAAGATGTTTGATATCTTTTTCATATTCTAACAATTTTCTAAATTGTAAATATTCCATTCCCTCTTTTTTTATATGAATTATATTTTCATTAGACAAATCCATAATTACTCCTCCTCTTGTAAATAAGATTTAAAGTATATCTCTTAATCCTTATTTAATTTTGCTTTCATTTCATTTAAAATTTGGTCATTTGTTTTAGTATCAATATAATTGTATTCATTTTTATTTTGTCCTGATTTAAAACCACATATAGCTTTATATGAACAATATTCACATGGTGTCTTTCCTTTTTTATTATATGGCTTCATATCAATTTTTCCACTTAATATTTCATTAGAAATTTCTTTTATTGTTTCATAAATATAATCTTGTAATACTTTAAACTCTTCACTAGATACTCCTTTTGTCCATTTTTCTATGATATTACCATCTTTAGTAATAGCTGCTGGTACTAGTTTTGAGCTTCCTTGCTTTAATGTATTATCATTCATTTTGATTATTTTTACATCTGCAATAATCATTCCCTTCATTTTGAAGTTTTTTCTTATTTGTTCTTCAATTTCTTCTTCTTCCATTTTCTTGTCTGCTTTTATCATTTGCTCTAATAGTGAAAAATAAAATACTCCTGCTGGTATTACATCTTCTTCTCTACAAATTGCATCTGCATAAGTTATTAATTGTATTTGTAACCCTGCAAATACTTCATTTAAATCTATATTTTTCATTGATGATTTATAATCTATAATTCTTAAATATTTTCCATCTTCTTTACTTGCGGTATCCACTCTATCAATTTTTCCGGTGATTTCAACTTTTTTCCCATTTTCCAATTCCAATATTATTGGATTATATTTTCCATTTTTTCCAAATTCAATTTCACTACCTTCTACTGAGAAATCACTATGTATTATTGTTTCAATAATATATTTTAAAGCTTTTGATACAATTTTCTTTAATCTTCTAACAAGAACTTTATATTTTGCTGTTGAATTAAAAACAAAGTTTTTATCTAAATTCAATTCTTCTTCCACTATTTTAGATACTATTTTAAATATATCTTCTTCTTCCAATTCTGCTAATTCTAATTTGTTTTCTCTTATATATTCAAAAAATTTATCTATTGTTTCATGCATAAAAGAGCCTGTATTAAAACTTTGTATTTTTAATTGTTCTTTTTCTTTCAGTTTTAACCCATATTGTAAATAATATGAAAATGGACAACTTCTATATCTTTCTAGTCTTGAAATACTAGTATTTAATGTATTTCCATATAATTTTTGTAAACTTTCTTTTTTTATATTTTGTGGTAAATTCGTATAAGAAAGTCCTTTTAAATCTTCTTCTAATTTTTCATTCCATTTATTTTGATTTTTATAATATTTATATACTAAATACCATATATCATCAATTTTTTCTTCTTTTGTGAGTCTTGCTATATTTTCAATCAATTCTTCATAAGTAATTTCATTATTTACCAATTCATATTTTTTTGTTATTACATCACTTTCCTCTTCTATTTTAGGAAACATTTTCTTTATTTTATTTATTAATATTGATGGTCTTAATGCTTTTCCATCTTTATCTGATGATGAATAAGATAAATAAATCTTCTCTTCAGCTGTTGTAAATGTTTTATATATATTAAGATTTTCTTCATAAATTTGTTCAATCGTTCCTTTGGCTAATTCTAACCCATCTTCTTTTAATACTTCTCTATCTCTGTCATTAAAAAATCCTTCTGATTTATTATTACTTGGAAAACTTCCATCATTTAGTCCTATAATAAACACAACTTTTACTTTATGACTTCTAGATCTATCAACATCACCAAATATAACTTGATCTTGTGTCCCTGGGATTTTACCTAATCCATTATTTCGTAATCCTATTTTTAATATTTTTCCAAATTTATCTACTGTCATTTTATCTTCATTAAATATATTTACCATTTCATCTAATATATCTAATACTATTTCATAACTTGTTTTATATTCTTTTGATAATTCTATTAAATTTTTTTCCTCTAATTTCTGAATTTTATTTTTTATTTTTTCTTCTATATTTTGTTTTTGAATAAAATCATATAGATTTTTTGCCATTCCTTTCGCTGTTTTATCTTCTTTAATTTTTATCTGTAAATCTATTAATGGATTTATTATTTCTTTTCTTATTTCATTTAATCTCTCTATTTCTTGTTTTTCATTTTCTCTTTCTGCTTTTATATTAAAATCTCTTTTAAATTTATTTTGTTTTATTCCCCATTTCGTACAATAATTCTCTAATTTAAATATTTCTTCTTTATCAAATTCAGAAAAGCCTAACTTCAAATAATTAAATACCGCTTCACTTGTAAAATTACTATTTACTATTTCTATTATTGACAATATATATTGAACTATAATATTTTGATTTAAATCTCTTTTTTCATCTATAAAAACAGGTATATCATATTGTCTAAAAATAACTCTAACTAGTGATGAATAATTTTCTAATTGTTTTGTTATTATTGAAATATCTTTATATCTCAGTCCTTCTTCTCTAACTAATTTCTTTATTTTTTTAGCTACTTCTTCTATTTCTGAATACTCATTTTTAGCTAAAAATAAACCTATATTATCCACATTTCCATTATATGTTGTGGATTTTGTTTGATATAAATTATTACTCAAATGTTTTAATTCAGGTGTTTTATACCTATGTGTTTCTTTAAGTTCTACTGGTTCTTCTAATTGTAAATTATTTTCTTCCACTAAGTGTAATAATTTTGTTAAAGTTATTTTATTTGAATAATAAATATCTGTATCCGGATTTACTGCATAATTTAATTCATCAATACATATTGTTATATTTACTTGTTTTGCTAGTCTAATTAATTCTTTTATTACCTCATATTCTTGATATGTAAATCCTGAAAACTCATCTATGTATATAATACTATCTTTTATCCATTCTACTTCTTTTAATTCATTTGCAAGTATTGTTAATAAATCTGTTTCTTCAATATATTCTCCTTGAATTTTTTGTTCAAAATCTTGATATATTAAAGTCATATCTAATAACTTTGTTTTCAAATACTCATCCGTAGCATTTTTTATTTCTTCATTTAGATCTTCAACCTCTATTCCATGCTTTTTAAATTCTGTAATTGTTCTCATAGTCAAATCTATATTATCTTCTGATTTTCCTAAAAACTTTAAATCTTTTTTATATTTACTTAATATAGAATATATTAACATTGCCTTTCCACATTTTGTTAAACTTTTTGTGTTTTTTCCACCGATTTCACTTAATACTCTATATGCCATTCTACTTAAAGTTATAACTTCTTGATTCATCGTCGCATTGCTTTTTATCGTTTCCATTAATTTTCTTTCTGCTGTGAAAGAAAATTGTTCTGGCGTTATTATAAATATATTTTTTTCATTTCTATTAGCCATCTCTTTAAAACAATATTCCGTCTTACCTGTTCCTGATTTTCCATATATTATTCTAAGTCCCATTTTTTACTTCCTTTCATTTTTTATTTATGAATCTCTTCTCCAATAAAATAAATATTGCTGCGCAATTCCTGCTAAATCTCCAAATTTTTCTTTTGCTATTTTTTCTATTTGCTTCTTACTAACTTTTGTCTCATCTGGATTTTTTATATATAATTCATTCATCACTCTTCTTACCCAAACATCTATAGGGAAAACTTCTAGTCTTTTAAGTTCTGAAAATAATAATATACAATCTGCAACTTTAGGTCCTACTCCTGATAATTTTAACAGTTCTTCTCTAACTTCTAGTGTATTTTTATTATTTTTCAAACTTTCTAAATCTACTTCTTTATTTAAAATTCTATGTGTTGTTTCATATAATCTAATATCTCTAAATCCTAATCCTAGTTTCCTATATTCTTCAACTGATACATCTTTCAATTCTTCTGCTGTTGGAAATGTATAATATACATTATCTTTGTATTCTATTTTTCTTCCATACTTTTCTGATAATCTCTCTATTATTCCTTTTATTCTTGGAATATTATTATTAGCTGATATTATAAACGAAATTATCGTTTCCCATAAATCTTGATTTAATATTCTTATTCCCTTTCCATATTCTATACTATTTTTCATAGACTCATCAATACAAGACAACTTCTCTTTTATCTTATTATAGTCACGTTTTAAATCAAAATAATCCTCTACTATTTCTTTAATATTTCTATCACATATTCCTTCAAAGATAATTTTATTATTTTCTTCATAAACTTCTAAAACATTGTTTTTAAATATGCCTATGTATTTTCCATTATTTTGTTTATTCCATCTAAAGCATTGCCCACATTCAAATATATCTTTTAATTCAAATGAGTCATTTTTATTTATTTCATATTTTTGTATTTCCATTGCTTCTCCATATTTCTATTTCTACTATTTTTTATCTACATTTTATACTAGAAACTTAGATTTTTCAATTAATTTGAAAGATTTATTTTGATAGTTTTCTATTAATTTGCTATAAAATATATAACTTTCTTCCTTTATTTTTTATATTTATTTTTCTTTAAATCCTAAACCGTACAACTTCTCTTGAGTTTGTTACTATAATGAAACATTTTTTGTCTATCTTTCTTGCTATTATTTTAATTTTATTCACATCTTTTCTTGCTGTTGCAATCATTAAAACCAGTTTATTTTTTTCTGCATACATTCCTTTTCCGTATAAACCTGTAACTCCTCTTTGAATATTTTCTTTCACTCCTTTTGCTATTTCTTCTCCCTTGTCTGATACTATAATCATCATTTTAGTAAAATATGTTCCCTCAAATAACAAATCAATAACTTTTCCCATTATATATATTGAAATAGTTGAATACAAACCAATTTCTATTTCTTTTAAAAATA
>SAMEA104404097__coassemble_2410_pt1 | contig 12965 bp, 12 predicted proteins | sample SAMEA104404097__metabat2_low_PE_006 | metagenome-assembled genome bin SAMEA104404097 (sample SAMEA104404097) | Balaenoptera acutorostrata
ATAATCCTCTTTACTTAATATCGGATATTCAAATACTTTTCCGTTTTCAGTAAATTGATTTCTTTCTTTATGTTCTTTCATAAAAGTTTCTCTTCCTTTAAGGAAATATCTATACTTAGACTTTTCACTTAATTTTCCTCCACCTCGAACTATTGGATCATCCCAAGTAACATCTACTGCATACCATTTATCATTTATGCACACATAATTCCAAGAATGTTTTTCATTTTCACCTTTTGAATTAGTACCATCACCAATTGCTATAATTGATGGTATATCAAATCCATCCATTATATATTTAAAAGCCTTAGCATATCCTTCACACACTGCCTCATTATTTACTAAAGCACCATATACATCATAAATATTTTTCTTTCTTACTGTTTCGTCATATTCAATATTACTTACCAAATAATCATGAACCATCTTTATATCTTTATATATGTTTCCTGTTTTTTTATTTATTAACAAATTTTTCACCTGTCTAACTGAATTAATTGCTTCATCTATTTGTCCTTTTGATGAAAATTCATCTTTCAAATAACTATTACTATTTCCATTATCCACATAAACATTAAATTCTTTTTTATATATTTTAGTTTTTGTTTCAATATTTATATACATTTTATTAGGGTTAAGAAAAAATATTTCTGGATTATCATAAGTAAAAGCTTCTATTGCCGACTGATAATCTTGTATTAATACATTATCTCCTCCCTCTTTACTTAATGTGTCATAAAAAATATTTCCAAATTCAACTTTATAATTTCCTGTTTTCATATTATCTTTATTTTTATAAAAGCCATTATAAAATTTTTTAGAATTTTCATTTAACTGTTTATAAAAATATTTATACGAATCATTTATATTATCTTCATTAAATTTATTAATTTCAACATTATCTTTTATATCGCCTAATGGATTATTATCAATATATTGTGGAGCATTTGTTTTTTTAGAAACCTCATAATCTTCTTCTGAAAGAACTGTTTGAAAATTCTCAGGTTCTGTTTCTTTTCCCTCTTTTAAATATTCTTTATAAATTATTTTTCCAAACAATATTAATATTAATATTATTAAAAAAATTATTAAATTCATTATAAATGTAGAAAATCTATTTTTCATACCAGACTCCTTTCATTTTCTCTAAATTGATTATAACATTTTTAAAATTTAAAAACTAGTATATTTTTATTTTTTTTACTTATACTATTAAAAATTAATCATGAAATATTTAGGAGATAAAAATGAGTTTTAAAAATTTATGGAATACTTTTTTTTCATATAAAACTGAAACAAATTATAATTTTAATCTACCATGTAGTAATGTTCAAGAAAATGATGATTACAATTATACTCATTCTGTTAATAAAATAGATAGTATTTATCCTAGCTTAAATGTAAATATTGACTATATTAAAGCTAGATATAATACTCTAATAAATAATGATATTATTATTCGTGAATTTCTTATTAATGCTAGAGGTAAACAATATAATGCTTTTTTACTCTATATCGATGGTATGATTGATTCTAAATTAATGGATCAATTTGTTATACAACCTTTAATGCTACGAAATAAAAGTAATTTATTTGATGGGAATCAAAATAAAATTATTTCTGAAGCAGTAACAAATAATATAACTGTTAGAAAAGTTAAAAAATTTGATTTAGCTGATTACATTTCAAATTGTCTTCTTCCTCAAAACACTATTTCTAAAATAACTAATTTTAATGAAGTATCTACTTCTGTTAATTCTGGTAATTGTGTACTTTTTATAGATACTTTAGACTTAGCATTTGATATAGAAGTTAAAGGTTTTAACCAAAGAAGTATCGGTAAGCCGGAAAATGAAGTTGTTATAAAAGGTCCACACGAAGCCTTTGTTGAAAATCTTAGAACAAATACCTCTATGATTAGAAGAATTATTAATAACGAAAATTTAATTATTGAAAATATAGAAATAGGAAAAGTTACAAAAACAAAATGTGGTTTATGCTATTTAAAAAATATTACTAACTCTGATTTAGTTAATGAAGTGAAATTTAGACTTAATAATCTAGATATAGATTCATTAATTTCTGCTGGTGATTTAGAAGAATTAATATCTGACTCTAACATTTTAGGAATTCCAGAAATTCTTTCTACAGAAAGACCTGATAAAGCCACAAAATATTTATTGCACGGTAGAGTTATTGTTATTGTAAACGGAAGTCCCTATGCATTAATAATGCCTGTTGTTCTAATAGATTTTTTAAGTTCATCCGAGGACTCTAATTTGAAAGTAAATTTTGGTAATTTTCTAAGAAGACTTCGTATATTAGCTGTAATTATTACTTTACTATTACCTGGTATATATGTTGCTATTACAAGTTTTTCTCAAGAAATCTTACCAACCAATCTATTGTTTTCAATATTAGCTTCTAGAGAAAATGTACCTTTTCCTATAATTATAGAAATTTTAATAATGGAAATTTCTTTTGAATTAATACGTGAAGCTGGTCTTAGAGTTCCTTCTCCTATTGGGCCTACTATACGGTATTGTTGGTGCTTTAGTATTAGGTCAAGCTGCAGTTAGTGCAAGTATTGTAAGTCCTATACTAATTATAATTGTTGCAATAACAGGAATTTCTTCTTTCGCTATACCAGATTTCTCTTTTGGATTCCATTTAAGATATTTTCGTTTTGCATTCATTATTCTTGGTTATATGGCTGGTTTTTTAGGTATAGCATTAGGAATTTTTGTATATCTAGTTATAATATGTAATATAAAATCTTTTGGAGTTTCTTATGTATCTCCTTTTTCCTTTAAAGGAAATGGATTTATTTTACCACCTATATGGAAAAGAGAATTTAGAGCTTCTTATGTCGCCCCAAAAGAAAATAGAGAACAAGCTAAAATTGCAATGAAATGGAAATATAATACAAATTCTAAAATTAAATAAGGAGGGATTTTTTTGACAAAAATAAATACTTTAGAAGCAATACTATTAATATCTCTTATAGCTGTAACACACACCATCTTATCTTTACCTCAAAATATAATAGAAAATCAAAAATCTGCAAGTATATTAAATTTATTATTTGTTGGTTTTCTAGCTTTACTAATTTCATATTTTATATATACTTTATTTAAAAAATTTCCCGGATTAGATATTATTGATATATCTGAAATTGTTGGTGGAAAGACTTTCAAAAATATCGTAGGAATAATTTTTGTATCCTATTTTATAATTACTTCCAGTATTTTATTAAGAAATTTTTGCGAAACATTAAAAATAGTTTACTATCCAATGACAAACATTTTATTTATCCTACTACTTTTTATAATTGCTATTTGCTTTACTAATAAATTCTCTTTAACTACAATTGTAAAAACTAACTCTCTTATAGTTCCTATAGCTTTATTTAGTATAATTTTTTTATTTTTTGCAAACACTAAAAATTTTATACCTAATAATATTTTTCCCATATTAGGTAATGGGTTTACTAATACTTTTATACTAGGATTATCTAATTTAAGTGCTTTTGGAGGAATTGTTTTTATTTATTTTATTCCACCTTTATTAGATAAACCAGAAAATTTAAAAAAAGTTTCCATGATTTCTATTTGCGTTATTACTATTTGCTTAATATTAAGTATCTCTACATTACTTTTTATGTTTTCTTTATTTGAGACCAATCATAAAATTTCACCACTATATAGTGCAGCTCGATATATAGAATTCGGAAAATTTTTCCAAAGATTAGAATCAATATTTCTTTTTATATGGATTATGTTATTTACTTGCTATTTAAGTATTATTAGTAATTTTTCTATAAATATATTAAAAAAATTATTAAATTTAGAATCACCAAAACAATTGTCAAATATCATTGGTTTGCTTATCTTTGGAATTGCATTAATTCCTAAAAACTATGCTGTTTCTTCTAAATTTGAAAATACTTATTATCCTTTTTTAGTTTTAACTCTTGTCTTTGCGTTAAGTATTGGAATTTTAATATTAGGAAATATTAAAAAAAGAAAGGAACTTAAACATGAATAATATATTTGTAAAAATTTTCATTTTAATTTTAATATTAATATTTATCACTGCTTTTTCTTCTTCTTATTCATCACTTAGTATTGATAATTTGGCCTATGTTTTAGCTATTGGATTTGATTGTTCTACTGATGATAAACTAGAAATATCTTTTCAATTTTCACAACCCTCTTCTCCTTCTGAATCTGGTTCAAATGAAAAAAATGATCCTATAATAAATACAGTAACTGCTTCTTCTATAAGAAATGCTATTAATTTAATTAATGGGTATCTAGGTAAACAAGTTAATCTTTCTCATTGTAAAGCAATAATATTTTCTGAGGAATTTGCAACTAAAGGAATTTCTAATGAAATTTATACCTTAATAAATGATCCTCAAGTTCGCCCATCTTCTAATATTATTATTTCTAAATGTCCTGCTAAATATTATATAGAACAAACACAACCACAATTAGAAAATTTAATATCAAGATATTATGAGATTTTCACTCGTTCTAGCAAATACACCGGATATATGCCTCATTCTACTTTGGAAGATTTCTATAATTCACTTATTTCCAAAACATGTGAACCTTATGCAATATTAGGAGGAATAAATTCTGAAATTTCAAATAATAATGACAATGCTAGTTCTCAAAAAGATTATGATGTAAAAGCTAACACATCTTCCGTAAAAGGAGAAAATGGTTCTGAAAATATCGGTATAGCCATTTTTAAAAAAGATAAATTAGTTGGTGAATTAAACGCTTTAGAAAGTGTCTCGCTATTGAGTATAAAAAATAGAATAAATCAATTTATGATTTCTGTTCCTAGCTTTCAAAATAATAATTCTTATTTAGATATATATTTAACGCCCTCTACTCAAACCAAAGTAAAAATTAATACTACTACCCCAACTCCATTTATAGAACTTAATTGTAAATTTTCTGGTCGTATCTATTCTATGTCTGAAAACTCTAAATATATTTCAAATGAAAATCTAACTTTAATTTCTGATTACTGCAATAATTACATTAAAAATATGTTCTTAGATTTATTATATAAGACTTCTAAGGAATTTGAATCTGATGTTCTTGATTTAGGTAGATTTTCTTTAAGTAATTTTCTAACTGTTCAAGACTTTAATAATTATAATTGGAAAACAAGTTATAAAAATGCCTTTTTTCAAGTAAATGTTAATACTTCTATAAAATCTAGTATGTTAATTACTGAAAGTTAATAAAATAATTAATAAGTTAAAGAAAGGACTATTTATATTATGATGAATTTTATATATAATTTTATATTTCTTCTATCATCTTTATATATACTTTTTAAAACTATTGGATATGCTTTATATGAAATAAAGGAAATGGATAACAAAACCTCTGGTATTATTATCATTTCCTTCTCCATTCTTATTGTTATATTTTCAAATATTGTAATATTTACTATTAACTAATCATTAGCTTTTTCAAAATCAATTTGTCTTAAAATTTTACTTGCATTTATAACTCTTATTTTTACTTTATCTCCTATTTTATATATAGTATTTGTTCTTTCTCCAATAAGCATTTTTCTTTCTTCATCATATATAAAATATTCATCTCCTAATTTTTCAAATCTTATTAATCCTTCTACTGTATTATCTAATTGTACAAATATTCCAAACTGAGTGACTGATGATACTATCCCCTCATATTCTTCTCCAATTTTACCTTCCATATATTCTGCTTTCTTTATTTTTTCTGACTCTCTTTCTACTGTTGTTGCTAACTTCTCTCTTTCACTTGATTGTTTAGCTCTTTTTTCACTTTGACTTCTATACTCATTAATCCATTTTTCTTCCACATCATAATTTTCTTCTAAATATTTTGATATTATTCTATGTATAAATAAATCTGGATATCTTCTAATTGGTGATGTAAAATGGCAATAATATTTACTTGCTATTCCAAAGTGTCCATTATTTTCAGCTTCATATCTAGCAACTTTTAAAGTTCTAAGCATTAGATTTGATATTATTTTTCCTTCTGGTTTATCTTTACTTTCTTCTAAAACTTTAGCAAATTCTTTTGGATATATATTATCATCTTTAATTTTTATTTTATATCCAAAATTAAATAAAAATTTATTTAACTCTTGTACTTTTTCTAAATCAGGATTTTCATGAATCCTATATATAAAAGGTGCTTCTAACCAATAGAATTTTTCAGCTATACTTTCATTTGCTGTAAGCATAAATTGTTCTATTATTTCATTAGCAAAACTTGTTTCATATTTAAAAATATTTGTAACTCTACCATTTTTGTCTAATTCTATTTTACTTTCCGGAACATCTAAATTTAAATATCCATTATCTAATCTTCGTTTTTTTAATATATATGCCAATTCTTCCATATCCCTAACTTCTTTTTCATACGGACTTTCTATTTTTTTATCTATTATTCCTTGTACTTCTGTATATGACATTCTTTTAGTTACACATATTACAGATTTATAAACTTCAGAATATTTTACTTTTCCTTTTTTATCTATCTCCATTACAGATGTCATTGCATACCTATCTTGTCCTGCATTTAAACTACAAATACCATTTGATAATTCTTTAGGTAACATTGGTATTACTTGTCCTAACATATATATACTAGTTCCTCTGTACAATGCTTCTTTATCTAATAAACTATTCTCTTTTACATAGTAACTTACATCTGCAATATGAACATATAATTTATAATTACCGTTTTCTAGCTTTTCTACATATACAGCATCATCTAAATCTTTTGCTTCTTCACTATCTATTGTAAAAGCTTCTTTATTTCTTAAATCAACTCTTTTATTTATATCTTTTCCATCTATTTTGTCTCCACATCTTTTGGCTTCTTCTTGTACTCCTTCTGGAAATTCTTCTGGTAAATTATATTCCTTTATAAGAGATAACATATCAACTCCTACTTGATTTACATCTCCTAAATCCTCTAATATCTTTCCTTCTGCTTTTTTTCCTTTTTCAGGATATTTTGTTATCTTAACTAAAACTTTATGTTTGTTTTTTGCTTTTCCAATATTTTTCTTAGATATAAATATATCTGTTCCAAAACTTTTATCATCTGGTACCACAAATCCAAAATTTCTACTAGCTTCAAATATTCCTACAACTGTATCTTTTTTATGTTCTAATATTTTTATTATTTTTCCTTCTGCTTTTTTTGTATCAGTATTTTCTTCTATTATTTCTATTACAACTTCATCTTCATTTAACGCTTGTAATGATTTATCTTTAGATATATATATTTCATCTTCTCTATCTTCTACTTTTACAAAGCCAAAACCTTTTTGATTTTTTCTATATGTTCCTTTTAGATATTTTTCTTCACTTATTCTATATCTATTTTTTCTATTTTTTTGAATTTTATATTCTACTTCTAGTTTATCTAAAATATTTAAAAACTCACTGTGTTCTTGTTTAGGAACTCCCAAAATCATAGCAATCTCTTTTGCTTTCATTGGCATATATTCTTTATCCTTCATTAATTCAATTATTGTATTTTCTCTATCTTCCATATCTCTTTCTCCTTTCTAATTTTTTCAAAATCCAATCTTTTTAATTATTCTAATATCTAAAAAAGAGCTAGTTAAATTAAAACCGCTCTTTTCATTTTTATAATACATATACAATTCCTAAAGCAATTGTTAATATTGCAAATACAATTGTAAGAATAATTGTCCATCTTTTTAATTTTCCTTCTTTTGTTCTTCCTTTATTTTTCTCATAAAAGTTATTTGTAGATGAACCTGTTATTGTTGAAGATACTCCTGAATCTTCCTTTGTTTGTATTAATGCTAATATTGTCAATACTACTGATACAATTATATAAACTACTATTAATATATTTTTTGCGATTTCCATTTATCGATTCCTCCTAACAGTTTTCTCATAATTACTTGATTATTGTAACATATATTTTTATAAAATGCAATGTTTTGAAATCTATATTTTTATATTATCTTGTTTCTTCATCAAATTCAGGTTTTTCAACAGCTGTTAAATACTTTATCTTTCCGTCTTCTTCTAATCGACGAATTTCTTCTTTTTTTATATCTCTACATGATTTTAATTTTGAATCATAAATATAATGAAAATTATTATTTTTCATTCTTAATTCAAACATCATTCCTTCTTTTGTTTCATTTTTATCATTTTTTTCTAATAAATTAATACTTACTAAATTGTTTGTTTTTAATTCTTCCTCTGTTAACACATTTGAACAAATCTTTTTGTAAAAATGACTTAATTCTATCATTTCCATTTGTTCGTTATTTAATAATTCATTTTTAAAATTTTTTAGTATAAAATCAATTTTAAATTTTGTTATGATATCTTTCTTGTCTTTTTCACTCTTTACATTTATATTTTCCCATAATTTATCATTGTTTATTTCTTCTTTTAATTTTAATATTACATCATCTGTATATATTCCATATTTTAAATATCCAATTTTTCTATCAATTCTTTCTAACTTTTCTTTTGAAAAAGCTTCTAATTTTATATCTTTAATTTCTTTTTTTAAATTATAAAACTCTAACTTATCAATTATCTCTTGTTCAGGTGCAAAGTATTTTGTTCTCATACCTTTTTGAATTCTATACAAATCTTTATATAAATCTAAATAATAATTTTTATCTTTTATTTTTAATAAGGTTGCTGTATGATTTTCAGTACTTTCATTATATCCTATCATTTTTGCTTTTATATATCTTCTACCACTCTTAAAAGCTAATTTTTCAATAGCTTCAACCAATATTTCCTCTATTTGTTTACATGTGCCTTTAATTTTCTCTTCATAATTTCCATCTTCAATTTCAAAAATAAAAAGTGAGTCATTATACCTTCTATTTATTTCATTTAAATTATTTAAATATAAAAAATTTCTATCATAAGCAAACTTTTCACCTAATTTATTATATAAATCTTTTACTAATTCCTCATCATCTAAATCTTCTTTTGTTGATATATCATTAATTATATCATTTATACTAATTTTCACTTAATTAAACTCCTATATTACATACTATATTAAATTTCACTTTTACTAAATAGTACTATTATTAAACTTCCTTAATATACTCCAAGTTCCAACTGACTCTGGTAAATCTTTAAATGTTATTTCTTCTTTTGTTACAGGATGTTTTATTGTAAGTTCGTATGCCCATAATGCTATTTGCTTTCCTTTTCCTCTTATTCCATATTTTTGATCACCAAAAATACTATGCCCAAAATGAGATAATTGTACTCTTATTTGATGATGTCTTCCAGTATGTAAATTAACTTTTACCAAAGATAAATCTTTTACTTCATCATAAAATAAAACTTCATAATCAAGACTAGCTTTTTTTGCATTTTTCTTTTCCGGTTTTACTACTTTACTCATATTATTTCTTTCATCTTTATATAAATAATCTTCAAGAAATCCTTTTTTTTCTTTTAATTTACCATCTACTACTGCTAAATATTTCTTTTTGAATACTTTTTCTCGAATTTGATCACTTAATCTTCCAGCTGCCTTTGATGTTTTTGCAAAAATCATAACTCCACCAACAGGTCTATCTAATCTATGAACTAATCCTAAATACACATTTCCGGGTTTCTTATATTTTTCTTTTATATATTCCTTACATAAAGATAACATATCAGTATCACCTGTTTTATCACCTTGAGAGGGGATATTGGGTGTTTTTTCAACTACTAATATATGATTATCTTCATAAATAACTTTTAACTCTTGCATTTTTTCTCCTTCAAAATACTAAATATAATATTAAAATATATTGATTATTTACTTTCCCATCTTCCATATATTCCAGATGGTAATACCATTTCTGAATTTTCCATAGGTATTCCTATCTCACCACATTCTAATATTCCTTTTTCTTTTTTATTCATTGTAACATTTAATATGTTTTTTAATACACTGCTTGATATTCCTGTTGTATATGAATTTATCAGGAAAAATAATGGCTTGTCTGACATTACTTTTGTACATAATTCAACTAAATCATATATATTATCTTCAAATTGCCAAACTTCTCCTTTTGCTCCTCTTCCATAAGATGGTGGATCCATTACTATTGCATCATAATGATTTCCTCTTCTTATCTCTCTATTAACAAATTTCACAACATCATCAACAATAAATCTTACCGGTCTATCTTGTAATCCTGATGATACTACATTTTCTTTTGCCCATGTAGTCATTCCTTTTGAACTATCTACATGACACACTGATGCTCCAGCTGATAAACAAGCTACTGTTGCTCCACCTGTATATGCAAATAAATTTAATACTTTTATTTCTCTCTTAGCTGATTTTATTTTATTTATCATCCAATCCCAATTAACAGCTTGTTCTGGAAATAATCCAGTATGCTTAAATCCCATTGGTTTAATATTAAATGTTAAATTTTTATAATGAACTTCCCATTGTTTAGGCATTTTTTTATTAAATTCCCAAGCTCCTCCACCTGACTTACTTCTATGATATGTTGCATTTATACTCTTCCATTTGTTTGGAAAACTTTTATCTTTCCATATAATTTGTGGGTCAGGTCTTGCTAAAACAATATCTCCCCACCTTTCAAGTTTTTGTCCATCTGCCATATCTAATATTTTATATTCTTTCCATTCGTTTGCTAATTTCATTTTTATTTTTAATAGTATAAAAAAATACTACTATCCTCCTTATCTTAGAATAGTAATATTTTACCACATTTTTATATATTTTGCAAAAGTTTCATAAAATTATATATCATTACTACATTCAATGTCGCAAACATGAAAAATGCCATTGCAATTGTTGTGATTAATTTATTTGTTTTTATTTTTCTCATCATTTTTCTTATCCATGTTTGTTTTCTTAATACTAACCTATCTTTTTTAGTATCATACATCACTTCAAATAATTTTTCCTCTGTACCTTTCATAATAAAATCCCCCTTGTTTTTAATACTATAATGTATTCACAAGTTTATTTTTTATTCTAAAATCCTAGGATTTTTCTTATTAATCCATCGCATTTTTTTATATTTTTTTACTTTTTATTAATATATTTTTCATTTATTTTCAATTATTATTTTTATTTTACAAAACTCTATCATATAAAAAAGAATTAAGGTATCTTCCTTAATTCCTCTATTCACCTTTGGTTGGAACTCTTATTACAACTTCTGTTCCTTCACCCACAACGCTTTTTATATCTATGCTTCCTCCATTTTTGTCTAATATTTCTTTTGCTATTGATAAACCTAATCCTGTCCCTCCCATTTCTCTAGTTCTAGCTTTATCTACTCTATAAAATCTTTCAAATATTCTTGATAAATCTTCTTCTGGAATTCCTATTCCATTATCAAATACTTTTATATATGCATCATTATATACAAATCCTACATATATTTTTATTTCTCCACCTTCTTTTGTATATTTGATACTATTTGATAATATATTTAAAACAACTCTTTCTATATCATATTTATCTGCATATACTGGTGGCACATCTGCTGTTACAAAACAATCTACTTTATGATTTTTCTTCTTAATTTCTATTGCTAATTTATCTTGGCATTTCTTTACTAATTCACCTAAATCAAATATTTCTTTTTGTGTTCTTTTCTTATTATTATCATATCTTGATAATGTAAGTAAATCAGTTACTAGTTTTGCCATTCTTCTTGCTTCTGTTGCTATTACTTTTAAGAATTTATCTTGTGTTTCTTTATCATATTCTCCTTCTAATAATGTATCTGCATATCCCATTATAGAAGTGATTGGTGTTTTTAATTCATGTGATACATCTGCTACTAATTCTTTTTGCATATTGTCAAGTTTTACATGTTCTGTTACATCTTGAATCACAGCTATAACACCATTTGGTCTATCATCTTCATCTTTAAATGGTGCAAAAAATGCATTTACATATATATCATCAACTTGTATTCTTTGTTCTGTTGATGTCCAATTTTCTAAATAGATTATTTTTTCTAAGTTAATATTCAAATTAAATTTTCCAAAAATATCATCAAATTTAGAATCTTCTGGCTTTATACTTAATAACTTCTTAGCTGCTGGATTTAACAACATTATTTCCCCTTGTACATTAAATGCTATAATCCCATCTGTCATGTGTAATAATATTGTTTCTATTTGTTTTTTTTGCGTCGATACTTCACTTAGCTTTTCCTTTAATTCAGTTGTAACCATTCCGAATACATTTTCTAGATTATCAACATTTCCTTTTTTCTTTTTCTCTTTTGTTTTCTTTCCTTTTCTTTCATTTTCTTTTATTTTTTTATTTTCTTTTTTTTCTTCCTCTGTAATTTTTTCCGCACTTTTTATTAATTTATTTATTGGTAAAATCACAAATTTTGATAAGAAAATAAAAATTAAAATTCCTACTACTATAAATAATGCTATTGATACTGCTAATATAATTTTTGTATTATATTGCATTTGATTAACTTCCACAATAACTTGTTCCATTTGCATTCCTTGCTCTATATTTATATTTGCAACTAACATATTTAACGAATGTATAAAAAATGCACCTAGTCCACCTATAATAATCATTCCTATTAAAAATATAATTAATACAATTTTTATTTGAATATTTTTAAACATATATAATCCCTCTATTTTACTAATTTTCTTATTTCTGTATAAATCTTCTCTACCGCATTTGTTGTAGATATTTTTAATGCGTTTTCTCCCATTTTTTTCATTTTATTCTCATCTAATATAATATTTTCTATTACATTATTTAAAACTTCTCCTGTTATTTCATTATCTAATATAATGTTTGCTGCATTTACTTTTTCTAATGCTTTTGCATTATATAATTGATGATCATGACTAACATTTGGTAATGGTACTAATATTGATGGTTTACCTA
>SAMEA104404097__coassemble_2438_pt1 | contig 12832 bp, 37 predicted proteins | sample SAMEA104404097__metabat2_low_PE_006 | metagenome-assembled genome bin SAMEA104404097 (sample SAMEA104404097) | Balaenoptera acutorostrata
AATTCATCTTGCTTCATAAGTTCTTTTTTAAGATTTATTTCCTTTTCTTTTTGCTTTTCTATTATACTTAATACTGTTTCATAGGTATTTATATATTTATTTACTAAATCAATTCCTTCATTAACTGGAACTGGATAATCTTCAAATTCTTCACCTAGTTTTAATTGTTCTTTATTAAATTCTAACAATTCTTTAATATGTTTAATTGCTTCTTCTTCACTCATTATTTATCTCCTTTCAATACAACTACATCATGTGGAAATACTGTATCTATTTCTTCTAATGAAAATCCATCTTTATTATATATTCTTTGTATGTTTACTTTGTCATTTTTAAAACTTAATATTTTTCCTTTGAACATTATTTTTCTAATTGTACTACTTCCAGTTCGCAGATTTTTTAAATATATAGCTTCATCTTCTATATTTATTTCATTATTCAAAAAGTCATTCATTATTCATCACTCCCTATTCATTCATATTTACACTTTCCCAACCACACTTTCTACATTTGTATGAATGAAATACTCTTCCATACGGGCTAAGTTGTGTATTTCTGTCAATTATTTTTCCAGAACTTAAATTTTTTATAGTCCATACTTGAAAAGTTTCTATCTTTGATATTCTTTTGCTGTTACAAATAGGACACCTTTTTTCTTCTTCCATGAAATATCCTTGTTTTCTTATTTCTTCATCAAGCTCATCATTCATTATTTATCACTCCTCTATAATTTCATAAGGCTTTTCTTCCCCTAAATAATTATTATTTTTCCACTCAGGTTTATAAAATTCTTCTGCACATTTTTTGGTATTTTCATCTGCTAGAATATTTCTAGCAAGGCAAATCATATCCCACCAAGTTCCTTCTAAAAAGCAACTTTCATCTTTTCCACTTCCTACAAACCAATCTCCCATCCAGTCACTTTTTTTAATGTTACATCTTTTTGCTCCACTTATAAAATCATTAAATTCATTTTCTTTTATAATTCTTTTGCTTTTTATTTCAACTGGATTTTCAGGACTTGGTATTCCATTTTGTTTTGTTTCTCCTAATATTTCCACTATTTATCACTCCTTCTTTTATTTATTAATTCTGTTATTTCATTATCTCTAAGAAGCTTATATTTATTTATTGCTTCTTTTTCTTTATTTTCATATTTATCTACTATTGCATATACTTTATTAAAACAATTAGGACATATATCTATAATATCTTTTTTATATTCACAATGACATGTATCTCCTACATTACCTTCAATATTTTTTCCACATATATCGCAAGTTGCTATTATTTTCCACATTATTTTTCACTCTCCTTTAAGTACTTATTACATTCATCTTCCCATAATTTTTGTAAATCATATTGTCCAATTACTTCATAATCTCCATTTTTGTTAGTTGGATAATCACAATATATAGCTACTTCGTCTACATATTTGTCTACTATTGTGGGCTCTAAAACATATCCTATTTCATCTTTATTACTTACTGCAAATCTTATTACTATATCTTTTTCTATGTCCATTTTTTCTAATCTTTTTATTAATTCTTTTACTTTCATTTATTTATCACTCCTTTTCAAAAAATAATTTAATATTTCTTGATTTTATTTGTTCTAATATCACATTGTTTAGTTCAAAACTTTTATATCTTTTTATAATTAATACACAATTTTTTCTACCTTTTAGTTCTTGTAATAACATTACACTATTTTCAATAAATCTAGTTACTATATACTTATTTGACATTATTTATCACTCTCCTATTCCATAACTTTTCCACATTTGCTACACTTTGAAACTGTTTTATAACATTTTAGCCAAAAATTGTATTTGCTTGTTACAACCCAATCATGTTCACATTCTGTTAACTGTTCAATAGCTTGCTCTGTATTTATTATTTCCAATTCTGGGTATTTCATATCCATATAAACTATTCCAAATGGTATTGCTAACACTAACAATGACATAATTATAAGAAAAATATCAATTCCAATTTCTTCCCAATCCATTATTTTTCACTCTCCTTATATATTACTAATCTATTACTAATCTTTTTCCTAGCATTTTCCTTTTTAAATATCATTAAGATATTATCATCTATTAATTCTTCAATTTCGTTGTAGTTTTGTATTTCATTTAAATTGTTATTCCATTTATATTTAAACTCTTTTATTATTCCTGACTTTCTAATTGCAAATCCTATTTGAATTGTATATATATCTTTTTCTATTGATATATGTATTTTTAATTTTTTATATTTTTCTTGTAAATAATCTATTATATTCATTTTTAATCTCCATTATATTCCTAATTCACTTGCATAAGGTATATAATTTTCTTTTCCTATATATTGTTTTGAATTTCCGCAATCACATATTGCTGCATATTGATATTTTAATTCTTTATCTCCATCTTTAATTATTTTTGTATATAATAAATATCCTGTACCTTTGCATTTATTACATTTTGTAATTTTATTTTCTTGTTTAGTCTCAATATGTGTTTCTTTGTCGATTGCTAATATATCAGCAAGTTTAGGTAAAAATTTATTTGTTCTTAATAGTTGTCTAATATCTGCTCTATATTTTTCTATTTGAATATTCTTTAATTCTTCATACATAATTCTTCTTTGTTCTGTAGTATATTCTTTTTCATAATAGTTTTCTAATCTACTTGTTTCTTCAATGAATTCAGTATTTATCATTTTTTAATGCTTCCTCCAATTCTCTTAATTTTCTAGCATTCTTTTCTTCTTGTGTTTCTTCTTTTGTTTTCATACTTTCTTTTTTATTTCTTTCATTTTCTAAATCTAATTTTGTTTTAAATCCTTTGTTATTCCAATCTTTTAATATTCCATTAATGTATCTAGCATTTCTTATATTTGCTATACTTGCTATTTTAATAGCTTCTATAATTAAATCTACTTTCATATCATCTAAATAACTAAAAAGTAAATCTGCTGTTGTTGGTGTAAGTAATCCAATGTTTTCTTCATAGAATTTTGTTATTTTTGCAACATCTGTATCTGTCTCTATCTTTATCTTTTTCTCTATATCTATCTCTTTCTCTATCTCTGGTGTACTTTTGTCGTTCAAAAGTTGTACATTTGTACATTTTAATTCTTCTTGTTTTATTTTAGTTCTATAATCTCTTATTCTATCTGCTTCAGTACTACTTTTCCCTATAAAATTTTGAATATCTGTCATAAATATAGCTCCATTATCTAACATTTCCACTAACCCCAATTTTTGAAATATATCTAATGCTTTTTCAACTGTACCTACTTGATGTCTAACTACTTGTGCTAATACTGTTGGTGTATAAGGAATAACATCTTTAAACATTAATTTGCCTTCATTTTTTAAACTTCTTAAATAAAGTTTTAATAATATGTCTGAATATAAATAACCATCAGGCATATTTTGTAATATAATCATTTCTTCACTATCGTAAAAATTATCTTTTAGTTTTAAATAATAATATTTTTTATTATCTGCCATTTTCTCTTTTTCCTCTCTTTCTTGACATTATTGCACTACTTTGTTATAATATGTCTAAAGAGTTACACAAGTACCTACACAAATTTGTACTTATGTTTCTTTAAATATATTATTAGTAGTAGTAAATAAGGTTTTGCAATGCCTCTTATTTACTATTTTTTTTGTCATATTTTTTAGCAATTTCTTCAACAACCTTTCTAACTTCATCAGATAGACTTTTACCTTGAGCTTGTAATACCAATAATGCTTTTTTCTTTGTATCATTGTCTATTCTAATATTTATTTGATTTTCTTTAATCATATTTACACCTCCTTTTCGTATATACATTTTATCATATATATTATTTTTTATCAAGTGTTTCATAAAAATATATATTATCTTTTTCTAATTGTTCTTTTAAATCAACAAAGTCAATTTCTTTTCTTTCTATCATATTTAAAGTTTCAACTAAATCATTCATAAAACTTGTAAGCCTTTTTCCACCAAACTTTGTGCTAGAGTTAAAATGCAATAAATAAGCATTTAAAACCAAAAACATATCAGTTTGTTCATCAAATCTTTTATCATATTCTTTTTCTACTTTACTTTCAATTTGTCTTTGTAACTCATAAGCCCAACTTTCTAATTTACTGTCTTTTTCATTTTTCAATGCTTTCTTTAGTCTGTGTAATTCGTTTTTATCAATTAAACTTTCCATTTTATCCTCCTAATCTTAATATATATAAAATGTATTAGTGTTATTTTTTCTGTTACACCCAACATTTGTGCCATCTTCAAATACAGTTATTAAAGGGTATTTCATTTGTCCATTAGTTTTAATTTTTTTGCCTTCACTAATTACAATATTTACATATTCTATAACATCTAAATCAGTTTTATCTGTATAATTTCTAATAATTATTTTATTTTTAATATTTTCCATTTCTTCCTCCTAATCTATTCTGGGAATATGGTTATAATTATCTTCTTCCATATTTTCCCCCAATAATTCTTTATTTTCATATATATTTCCAATTACTTCAATAACATCTAAATTTATACGATATAATAAATACCATTCTTCATCTTCACTATTTACTTTTTTATTTTCTATTTCATAAGGTTTTACCCAAAAAGCCCCTTCTTCAAATACAATAATTCCTTTTGCACATAATGTATCAAAATTTCCGTTAAAAATATCATAAGAAAAATCAATTATATCTCCTTCAAATATTTTAATATCATTTTCATCTTTTAATCCTGTATATTGTCCCAATGTATTGATGTCTATGTCTTGTGTATAATATGTTGGTTGCCAATAATCCAATTCGTCATAATTTACACTATCAACCATTTCATACTCCCCAGTAGGATATGTATCTTGTTCGACCTTTACTATTCCTGTTCCGTATATCCATTCTTTATGTTTTTTATTATAAGCTCTAAATTCTATATCTCGCATATCTATTCCTCCACATTATAACAACTTCTTTCATATTGTTCTTTTGTTAATATTTCTCTTGGTAAATTTGCGTATGTATAAATGCTTTCAAAATATATTTCATTATCTCCATCTATAAAATCATATCCCAACTTTTTAAAATCCTCATTAAAATATACAAAATTGCCATTTACAATATCTCCAGCTTCTATTAAATCTATTAGATTTTCGCTGTGTGTTTTTATATCTTCTGTATATAATGCTTCTTTTTTATCTGTTTGATAACATTCTTCATGTATATATCTAGTTTTTCCTATTCTAATTACTTTCTCTATTATCCCATCTGTTGTTCTTACATAATCTCCAATTTTTATATCCATATCTATTCTCCTTTTTTCTTATTTCTTAATGTAAATACTGAAAGAATTACTGCTAAAATAATTGTAATAACTCTTGTTATATTTTCGCTTGGTATATCTATAATTGCTTGTAATCCAATTTTAAGCCATTCTGTTAGTCTAGGAGATATAACATATATCATTGCTAACATTGTTCCATATAATGCTAATTTAATAGCAAATAACACCTTTTTCTTATTAACTCTTTTCTTTTTATTTTCCTTTTTAACTTCTTTTTTTGGTTCTTCTACTTTTTTAATTTCTTTTTTCATTTATATTTCCTCCTAAAAATAAATTTTTTTCAGCAGTTCTTCTTCTTTTAAGTCCTGCTCTATTACTTTCACTTGCAGATTTTGTGTATTCTAACATTTTGTCTGCAATTTCTTCTTTTGTTCTATTTTTAATTAATTTTTGTAAATTGCCTTGTCCACAATTAAAACTAAAACTTACTAAAGCGTCAAATTCATTTTGGTTTAAGTTTAAATGTTTACAATTACTTTTTACATAGCCCTCAAACCTTTGTAAATCGTTTTTAAGCAATGTTTCTGCTTGGTCTTGTGTAATTTGTTGTCCTGCATAATTATCGCTTGAATAATGTCCAAATCCTATAGTGTAATATTTTTCATTTTTTAACTTGTATGCTTGTAATCTGCAACCTTCAAATTTCTTTATTAAGTCTATTCCATTTTGTGATATAGTAGTTACTTCTTTTCTTGGCTCTTCTAAACTTCTGCTTGTAACTTTGACTTCTTGTTTCTCTTCAATAACTGCTTTTTCTGTAACTTTTTCAACTGGTTTGTACTTTGTTGCTGGTACTATATAAAATAAACTTGCTAATATTAAATTGACTACAACTAATTTTTTCATTTAAACACCTTTGTAGAATTGTATTGATGTTATTCTTCCATTTTCAGTTATTGTATAATATTCATACCCTTTCTTGATTAGTTTTTTCATTTTCATTTTTAATAATATTTTTTTCATTTGAAATTCCTCCTATTTTTCTAATTCATTTAATTTTAGTTCTACTTTAACTATTGTTTTAAGACTTACTTTTTTTCCCATTTCAATGTCGCATAAAGTTCTGTTTGATATTCCTAATATTATTGCCATTTCTTTTTGCTTTATATTGTTTTGAACTCTATATGCTAATATTCTTTTTGCTAGTTCCATTATTAATCCCTCCTTTCTTTTATAATCCAAAATATGGATTATATATATAACTACTTATTTTATAAGTTAAATTATACATTTTTGCTCTTGCTTTTGCATATTCTATACATTCTTTTTTTGTTTTAAATCCATCTCTTGTTCCATTCCAATTTCCTGTTTCTTTATTCGTAAACATTACTTCATATTTTACCATTTTTATTTCCTCCTCGTTTTTATATTTTTAAATCTGTTATATTAATTCACACCCCATAAAATCACAATCATGAACAATATAATCATATTTTTGACTTATTATTTCATTTAGTTCATCTATATCATTAGCTTGTATTTCTCTTATCTTTTCTTTGATTATATTCCCCGTTTCACAATTTCCAATTAAAAATTTAACTTTATATTTTTTCATTTTTCATTTCCTCCTAATTTTAATTTTATTTTTTAATTAACCATCTTGTGTGAAGTCTTTGTATGTTATATCCTCCTGCTAATATTACTTCTACTTTACAATTTCCAGTTGTTCCTTCAAATTGATAATCATCTGCTTTTATATGTTCTATTTTAATTATTTGTCCAATTGCTTTTTCTACTTTAGATTGTAATAATTTGAAATGACTTTCGACTTCTTTAATTGCTTTTTCTTCAAATGTTTTTTGACTATAATAATTATCTCTGTATATTTTAGGTATTTGTTTATATTCTGCTATCATATTGTATTCTCTAGGATATTTTGTTTTTATTTCTGTAATTAGATTTTTATAATTATTAAATTGTTCTTTATAATTTTGTAACTCTTCTTGTTTCCATTCATTAATATGTTTCATATTTTTACCTCCCTTTCTTAATTTATGTATTTATTATACATCATTGTTTTTCATTTGTCAACACTTTTTTAAAACTTTTTTCACTTTTTTACATTTTATTTCATAAATCCATTATTTCCAATACTTCCAGCAATTAAAAAATAGCCATATTTCTATGGCTATTTATTTTTATTTATTAATTCTAATAATATTGATTGAAAAGTATGTTTATCGGTATGCACCATTCTATGATGTTCTGGACATAACATTATGCAATTATCTATATCATTAATTAAATCTTTTCTTTCACTTCTATAATATATATGATGTAATTCTATACATTTGCTTCCACATATTCTACAAGCTCCATTATCTCTTTCATATACTTTTTGATAAGTTTCTTTTGATACACAAATTCTTTTCTTACTTGCTTTGTTTATACTCTTATTTGCCTTGTATTCTCTTTTTAAGCAGTTTTCGCAGTCTACCCTATAATCTATATATCTCTTATTTAATTTGCAATAAAATACTGGTTTATAGTTCTTACTTCTTTTTAATAGATATTTACAATTCATTTTCTACTCCAAATAATAATTTTAGATTTTCTTCGCCTATTTCTTCTAATGCTTCTTTATAAAAGTTTATATCTAAACAATATATTGCTCCTAATTCTTGTATAGTACTCCAAGCATCATAACTTAATTTGTCATAACCACAATTATAATATATTTTATATTTATTTTGTTCTCCATTATCCCAATCTATTTTTTCTCCATTATTTAACCTTAATGCTAAATCTTTTAGTTGCATATATATTTTTAATTTTTTAAGTTGTTTCTCTGCTTGTTCTCTTGTTTTAAAATAATTTCCAGTGTTATATCTATCTATATCTGCATCGTAATCATCTTCTATATCATCATCTGTTGTTACTACACTATTAATATAATAATAGTGTTCTTGTGTTTCTGCTCTCCATCTTACATTTTTCTTTTCATTTTTCAATCTTTCAATTTCTTTTCCTAATTCTTCATATTTTTTTTCTAATTCTTCTAAATTATTCATTTTATTATTCCTCACTTTCTAATAATTGTTCTATTAATCCTTGTTGTTCCTTTAAATCTCTAATCATTAAAATATTGCTTGTTAAAGGTATCATTTCCTCTTTTTCTAATTCTTTCATTGCATTTCTTTTATAGACTTCTATATTCTTATTGATTAAATCTAATCTTAATTCTAAACATTTTTTATCCATTTTATACTCCTTTATTGTATTCTTTATTTATTTGCTCTTGTAATATTTTAATTTGTAATTTATAACTATTTATAGCCTCTTGACTACTCTTATATAATGCTTCTGTAATTATTTCTTGCTCTTTATAATTTGCTACAAGTTCATTTCCTCTTGCTATATCATAAGCAATAGTTACTGGCATTCCTTCATCTCTTAATTTAAGTAGTTCTTGTGCTAGTGCTATTCTATAATTTTTATATGCTTTTGCATAATTAATTCCTCTTGTTTTAAATTCTGCAAGAGCCGTGTTCAATAGCTCCTGTAATTCTAACATCTTTTGATATTCTTCCATTTTATTCTCCTAAATAATCTTCCATAAAATCAATTTGTTTTTGAGTTACTTTTATCTTTTTTAAAATAGTAGTATCTCCATTTTTTAGCATTACTACATTGCAAGTATTTGTTTTATTATATTGTTGAATAAAATCACTGAAAATTGTTTTTATTATTTCTTCTTCCATTCTATTTCTCCTAACTTATTTTTTACTAATTCTATTACTTTTAAGCATTGTCCTTTTTCAAACCAGCCTATATGAGTTTTTTTTATTTCTAAATTCATTTCATTTGCTAACCATTTATAAGCATTATATCTTGTCATTTTATTTGATTTCCATAGTTGGTCAAATTCATTATGTGCTTTATGTCTTATATCTCTTAATTCTTTATTTGCTAATGTTCCTAATGGTATTTGAGTTCCTGTATGAACTCCCACATAAGCTTTACAATTTCTACACAAATAGCATTTTCCATTGCCGTATTCCCTGCCGTATATCTCTGCATTGCTAGTATATACAACAGGACTACCACAATATCTACAAATTTTAGGAATAGAAATTATATCTATTTTATTTTTATTCATTTTATACTCCTTTATAGGAAGGCTAGTTCCCTAGCCTTTATTTATCTTCTACTTTTTTAGCAAATACAAATCCTCTTTTATCTTTTATATCTTTAACTTTTAAACTATCATTTAATATAGATAATCCTGTTATTACTTTATCTTTTATCTGTATTTTTTCAACACTAAATTTATCTTTACAGGTATAAACTGGATTGCCATATTTATCTTTTTTTCCTGTTTCAATTATATTACATTTGTCTGCTGGTATCCATATAAAAGGACTTGTATATAATTCTCTACCAATTCCCCAATTGAAGCAAGCTCTTTTGAAACTATCACTTGCTAATCCTTTTTCTGCCTCTGAAAAACTTTCTTTTCCTGTATCTTCTTTTTCTATCCACATTTTCTTTTCTTTATCCCAAATACCAACTATGCAATTAGCATTGTCTCTAGTGTGATGTCTTTGCCAATTCATATTTCCTACTGTTTCATCTAATATATCTTGGTCTACTCTTGCATCCTTATATAATAATAATATTATTCCATTTTTTAATACACTTTGTATTCTTACATCAATTTCATTTTCTTTTAAATCTCTAAACATATATTCTTTATTTTCCATTCTTTTCACTCCTTAATCTTTTTTTAAATTCTTCTTTTAATGCTTTTTTTCTATTATATAAATTAGTTTCTTCTTCATTCAAAATTGCTTGCTCATATACTAATTGCTCAAATGAATATCTTTCTATTATATTCTCATATTTATTTTCTTCATTCATAATATCCACTCCTATATACAATATTTTCTTCTTCTATATAATAATCCATATTATAACACCGATTTTTCATACTCTTGATTTAGATATTCTTTTTCTGCTTTTTCAAATTCTTTTAATGCTTTTTCTAACTCTTCTTGCTCTGTAGTTGCCTCTTCTATAATATCTTGTAATCTGCCTTTGTAATATGTATCTTCTGTTTCATTTCTCAAACTTACTAAAGTATCAATAATATTTTCTAATTCTTCATATCTATTCTCACATTTTTCATAACTATTCATCATAAAAACCCCTTTCACAATTTTCAATAATTTCATCTATTTTTTTAATTTTGCCTTCATATTCTGTAGCCAACAATAAGTAAGATATTGCCATTGCATAATTGCCTTTTTTTATCAATTCTATTGCCTCTTTTTTATATTCTTTTATTGTTTCGATGTGCATATTTTTATCAAGTCTCTGTAAATCATTTTTTAATTTTTCCATTTCTAATCCTCCCCTTTAATTAAATCTTGTTTTTCTTTAGATAAATTATTGTATAAAAATTCAATGTTGTTTTCTAAATCAACTATTTTGTGTCTTTGTTCTGCATTGTTTTTTAATATGATTTCTAAATCTTTAAGATATAATCTGTTTTTTTCTTGTTCTACTTCCTTAACTTCTTTTAAGTAGAATATCTCATCTTCTAATGAATTAATTGTATTTTTTAGAGTATCAATTAACCTTTCATAATCTCTTTGCTTTTTTGTAATAAATTTAAACATTTTTCATTTCCTCCTTATTTTTATTTTTAGATGTTTAATTTTGGGTAGTCTCTGTGCTGTTTAAGCATTTAAGTCTTATATAACTTGACATTGCTAATCCTAACTTATCAGCATTTTCTTGAATTTGCTTTTTTTCTGTTGGTGTAACTTTAAGATGTATATATACTGTCTTTTTTTCTTTTTTCATATTAACCTCCTTTCAAATTCTGTAATTATAATATCACAATGTGTTTATATTGTCAACACTTTTTTTAAAATTATTTTATTTTTTTATTTTACTTGTATTCTTAACATATTAGTGATAAGATAAAAGAAAAACGGAGGATAAAATGGAAGATGTAATTAAAGAAAAATTATGTAACTTCTGTGTGAATAACAATAAGAATAATTGTATGAAGATTATTTCAAGTAAAGACAATGATATTTTAACTTACAAATGTGAAAATTTTATATGTAAAGGAGATGTACAAATGGATAAAGAAGAAGTAGAAAAATTTAGTAAAGAATATTGCAAAAATTGTAAAGAGCCTTGCTGTAATGGATTATGCGATAATGGAACTGAAATTGTTTGCATTGATAGAAATATACATTTGAAAAAAAATCACAAAGATATAAAAAAAGACTAGATAAACTCTAGTCTTTAATTTTATTTTAATAATTCTTGAATAGTAGCACTTCCTACAATTCCATCTATTTTAAGTCCTTTGTCTTGCTGAAATCTCTCAACTGCACTTCTAGTTGCTAATCCATAAGAATTATCTTTTCCCCATTTTCCACAATCATATCCTTTAGAAATTAATAAATCTTGAACAAATCCTACATACTCGTTTTTAATAGTAGGGATTTTATAGTATAAATAATGTTTCATAGCACATTGGTCGCTATATTCTTCAAACTTATTATCTTCTAATATTCCACAGCAATATACTTTGTTCATTATCTTTTGCCATTTTAATGTATTAGTATTTTCAGTTTCTCCTAATTTTTCTTTAATCATATTAATAAATCTGTCCCAACCTAGTTCTAAAGTCTTATGAGGACAGTTTTTGCCGTTGAAATCTTGATGTTTAAATATTCTATCTACTCCCCAATTTTTTTCTTTTAGTAATTGTGCTATTAATTTTACTGCATTTTTTTCAGCATTTAAGAATTTATTAATATCTTCACTTGTAGAATAGCAAATTTCAATAGAAATCATTTTTCTATTTCCTCTACCATTTACACCATCTCCAGCATTCCAAGTGTTTCGATTAAATGGAATTCCTTGTATAGCCTCTTTATCATCTACTGCTAAATGAAAAGATACTTTATTGTTATTATTTATCATATATTTAATTTCATTTTCTGCTGATGCATTATTCGCAGTATTATGAACACAAATACCTTCTGCATTCAAAATATAAGGGCATTTAATATCGTATTTATTTTCAGGACACATTATTTTTTTTATTTCCATTTATTTATCCTCCAAATTCTTCCTATATTTTGAGCTTGAAATCATTAAAACAGCCCCTAAAAATGTATCTATTGCCATTGCTGTACCACTAACTTCTTCTCCATAAGGCAAGTTCCAAATTCCAGCTATTGCTAAATATAAAGTTGCTAAAGCTGGTAAGACTATTTGTGCGATATATTTCAATATATCATATACTTTGTTACTTTTAATCATAAGTTTATCTCTCCTTTCTATACTTAAATTATAACATAAAAACATAAAAAAAGATAGCAGTTTCTAATATCTGGAATTATTAGACTTACTATCTTTCTTTTTCTATTATCTATTTTTCAGGAGTATTATTTTATGAAAAATAATTTAAAAAATATTACAATTAAAGTATAACATTTTACATATAAATTGTCAAATAAAAAA
>SAMEA104404097__coassemble_2754_pt1 | contig 11647 bp, 14 predicted proteins | sample SAMEA104404097__metabat2_low_PE_006 | metagenome-assembled genome bin SAMEA104404097 (sample SAMEA104404097) | Balaenoptera acutorostrata
CAGGAATTAATTATGAATTTTATAAAAACTATTTTAAAAATAAAGAAAAAGCTGTAGCCTATAAATTAACTGAAGTAATAAAATATGATAATCCAAAGAAATTAAGTAGTTATGGAATAAAAACCCCTCCACAATCATTTGTATATGTAGAAATTTAATAAATAATTTTTTAAATAGAGTATAACATATTATAGATAAAGAACATGAATTTGCACTAGTAGATAAGTTTAAAGTAAATAAAATAAGAGAAGAAAAAAATAAAGTGATACAATATAGATATAAAAATAAAAGGGGGAAAATATTATGCCAACAGTATCAACAGGAATTAATGGAGATTCTAATTTATTGAATTTAAAAGAAAGGGATTTAAGAGAAGTTAGACCAGAAGTCAATAAATTATTAGTAGATAGAGAAGAAATGAAATTTGCATTTAAATCAGTTAGAGATCAAGTTATTTTTACTAGTAGCAGAATATTTGTAGTAAATGTTAAAGGAATTACTGGTAAAAAAATTGCATATTTTTCATATCCATATTCTAAAATTCAATTTTATGGAATTGAAACAGCAGGATTTATGGATATAGACAGTGAATTAATACTTACATTTAGTAACGGATATATACTAACATTTGATTTTAAATCAAATGTAGATATTCAAATGATAAACACATTAATTTCTAAGTATGTTTTATAAATTTTAAAAAAGTCTTTAGTCATTAAAAAAGTTTAAAAGGAAAAATATACTGGACAAAACAAATAAAAGGTGAAATGCTAGAATTTTATAAAAAAAGAGAAAAAATGCAATATATGACATTATTAGAAAAATAAACAGTTTAAATCATATAAACTAATAAAAAGAATAAAAAGTAATTGAAATAAAAAAGAGAGGTAAAAATATGTTTTGGACTATTTTAATAATAACAACTGCAGTAATAATAATTTTAGATATTATCAACTGGATAATAAATAAAATAGGAGAAAAATTAGGAATTTCAAAAGAAGAAATAAATAAAGCATTAAATTTATGGACAATATTCAATATAGGAAAAAACAAAAAATAAAAATAAAAAGCGATTGAATTATTAATTAAAAAATAATTATTCAATCGCGTTTTTTAAAACAGTTGGTGGAACTTCATATTTAATATTAAAATAATTAAAATCAGATAAAGTATTAGTTTCCAAACAAGCTAAATATATGTCTAATTCATCTAAATTCTTACAAGCAGTAATAATAGCTGGATGTAAATTATAATTAACAGACAACTCTAAAGCTAAAGAAAAAGCTTTAAAAGCAGAACCATGTTCTTTTTTTATAACCAAATTATAAGCTTCTTTAAATCTAGAAATAAAAGGAAATCTATAATTCTTAATAGGTATAGTATATAATTTATCAATAACTTCATAAATAGAAGAATATCCATTATTTTTATCTAAAAAAAGATTTTTAATTTCTTCAAAATTATAAGGCAAAATAACTTTTTGTTGCAATTCAGAAATAACCAAAGTATTTTCAATAAAAGATCTGTCTAACTCAAAACTAGAAATAATAGCCTCATCTTCAATTTCAGAATCATTAACAACAGAATTTTCATTAAATTTTTCAACTAACTTTTTAAGATCAATAAGAGAAATTTTATGTAAAAAAAGTTCTATTTTCTTTGTGTTATCATAAATAGATTTCATATCATCACTAAAATTTACATTATAATCTTTAACTTTTTTTGCAATTTCTTTTTTTGTTAAATTTTGACTTTCTGAAATTAAATCATCTAAACTTTTAATTAATTTTTTTAAAGCAAAAATATTACTATTAGACTTATTTAATATAAAAGAAGATTTATTAATATATTTTACAAATAAATCAGAAGGGTAATTACCCATAGAAATAGTAACATTTCCAATGCATGATTTAATAAAAGTTAAAATCTGTACATTTAATGTCTTTTGTATTGTCAAAGTAGAATTTAAAGAAGATTGCTCTAACATTATTAAATTATTTAAATTTCCGATATCAGAAAAATTAATCATTTGTATCCTCCGTAATTCATATATAAAATAATTATAACATTAAGAAAATAAAAAGTAAATGGAAAATAATAAAAAAAGAAATAAAGTATAGAAAATAAAAAATAGATATTGAAAAAAGAAATTTTGTATGATATAGTACAAGAAGTATAATAAAATTAAATTTATATTTATAGGGGGGAAAAATGAAAAACTTTTTTAAAAATATTATATTTATAGTATATATTGTAATAGCAGTATTTACAACAGTATGCTTATTATCATTTAACAATTATAGAGTAAGTGAATTTGGATCAAATTCATTACTAATAATAGATGATAATGAATTAGAACCAGAATTTCATAAAGGTGATTTAGTAATTGTTAATAAAGATGATACTATAATAGATGGAGAAAAAATATTCTTTTATGATGCAGAAGATAGAACAATAGCAGTAAAATTAGGAAAAGTTATAGGCTCAGAAAGAGTAACTAAAACAGAAAGCACCTTCACATTAGAAGGAGGACATAAAATATCAAGTGAATATGTTTTAGGAACATCAAAAACAGTTTCTGTAATACCAAAAGTAGGAACATATTTAGAAATATTAGAATCAAAATGGGGATTTCTATTTTTAATAGTATTACCAGCTTTAATAGCATTTTTATACCAAATAACAGTTGTATTTTCTGAAATTAGAGAAGCAAAAGATTAATTAAAATAAAAAAATATTAAAGGAAAAAAAGTGAATAAAAATAAAAAATATATAAACAAAATTTTTATATTAATAATACTAATAGTAATATTATTAATAGCATATAAAATCATAGATACATATGCAGTATTTCAAAACGAAATACAAGGAAATGTAAAATGTACAAACGGAAAATGGAATATATCTATAAATGGAAAAGATATTACAAATGGAATAGACAAAGATTTTGTAGTAAACAATATTAATATATCACAAGATAATTATGTTAAGCCTGGTAAAATTGCACCAGGCTTAAATGGAAATTTTGGAATAGAAATAAACCCACAAAACACAGATGTTTCACTAAGATATGATATCAAAATAACAAATAGTGGTAACAACATAAAAATAACAGACATAAAAGAAGTAAAAGAAGGAAACACATTAATAAAAACAGCACCAGATACATATACAGGGATAATACCATTAGAAAAAATAAAAACTGGAATCACAAACGAAATTCAAATTTCAATAGGCTGGACAAATGATGAAGCAAACAACATAGAAGACACAAAATTAGGAAAAAATCCAACACACAATTATGAAATTCCAATAAGTGTACATTTAGAACAATATTTAGGAGAAGAAATTGTAGAATTTGTTGAACAGGAGAATATATGAAAAATAACAAAATAAAAAAATGTATAGAAAATATATTTAATTGCATCTTAAACATATTATTAATAATTATAACAATATTAATAATAATAGGAATTTATTATATATTCCAAATAAAAATTCAAAACAAGAATTATGCAAATATGTTTGGCTATACATTTTTTGAAGTTGCAACAGGAAGTATGAGTCCAACAATAGAAATAGGCGATGTAGTTATAGTAAAAATAACAAAAGATGTAAAAGAAAATGACATAATAGTATATAACGAAGGAAAAAGTTTTGTAACACATAGATTAATAAAAATAAATCAAGATAAAATAATAGCAAAAGGAGATGCAAATAACACAGAAGATAAACCAATAACCCAAGAAAATATATTAGGAAAAGTAACAAAAATAATACCAAATCTGGGAACATGGAGAAAAGTAATACTAACACCAGAAGTAATAGGATTAATAATAATATTAATGACAATTTGTAGCTTGCTATTCATATATAATTCAAAAACGGAGGAAAAAAATGAGAAATAAAAGAGCAAGAAGATTATATACAAAATTAGTTATACTTATAATATGTCTATTAATAGTAGTAAGATTATTTACATTAGTATTATCAAGATATGAAAATATATCTAACACAATTACAAAAGTAGATGTTGCATTTTACTTATTAAATGAAGACTATAAAACAATGACAACAAATCTATCATCAATTTATCCAAAAGATGGAGTATATGTATATACATTTTCAATTGGAAATGAAGAAGGAACAAAAAGAGCAGAAACTGATTTAACATATGACTTAAAAATAAGAACAACAACAAATTTACCACTAACATATGAATTATATAAAAATCAAAAATACACAGATACAGGAGCAAAAAACATAGTAAAAGAAGACATTACCAAAATAGATGAACATGGAACATATTTCAAAACAATGACAACAAATCAAGAATATTTAAAATACGAAAAGGGAACAACAAATACATATCAACTAGTAGTAAATTTTCCCAAAATATATAATGAAGAAAGCTATCAAGATATATTAGAAATGATTGAAATAACAATTGATGCAAAACAAGTAACATCACGGAACATAAAAGAAAGGAATCTAAATGAATAAAAAAAATTCAAAAAAAAAAGAAAATAAATTTCTAAAAAAACAAATATTAATAATTTTTTTATTAATAATAATGTCAATTTCAATAATTAGCATATTAGGAAGATATGTTACAAATACAGCAAAAGATTTTTTTTCAAGAAGTAAAGAATTTTATTTTTATAGCGATAAACTAGATGAAAAAACAGCAGTATTCCAAATAGATAATTGGACAGGAGTATCACCATATACATTTACAATAGATATGAACAGTAGAAAAAATAATATAGAAGGAGCATCATATGATATAGGATATACAATAAATTATACATGTACACCAAATGCAATATGTCAACTAAGTAAAACTGAAGGTATAATACCTAAAGAAACAAATTCAGATTTATTTTACTTAACAATAACACCAAACACACAATTAGATACAGGAGATAAAGTAGTAGTAGAAGTAGAAGCAACAACAAACGAAATTTATAAAAAAACAATAAAAGGAAAATACACACTAGTAGTTGGAAAAGAAAAATTATCATATGCAATAGATGATAAACCAGGTAGCCCATATTTAATATTAAATATAACAAATACAATATCATATTACACAGTAAAGGAAGCATTTGGAACATATCAAATTGGACAAAAAATAGATATAGATACATATAAAGCATTACCACAAACTGATAAAAATAAATGTTATTCAAGAATAGTTGATATAGATTTTGATCCAACAAAAACATTACTAGATATGACAAATGAAAATTATGCAAAAACAACAAATAGAATCATGACAACAATAAATGGAAAAAACTACATAAGAAAATTTAAAATAGAAATGGAACCAATTTCAAGTATGAAATTTAGATTCTATAAAGCTGACAAAATGAAAGATTATACATATCCAAATAATCAAAACAAATCTATTATAAAAGTAACATCAAAATAAGGAGAATATGAATGACAATAAATATAATGAATCAATACATAGAATTAACAAAAAAACAGATAACTACATATATGAAATTAACTTTTGGGAAAAACTTTGAAAAAAAATACAATGAAGAATTTATAGAAAAATATATAAATATAAGATATTATAATTATTACGATGATTTTGTTAATTCAACATTAAGAAAAAAAATATTAAGTATACTAAGAGAAACAGCAGAAAATTTAGTAATAGACAATATAGAAGATAGAATTTTAATAGAAGAAATGTGTACTTTTTTTTACTATGTATTATATTTTGATAATGTTGTATATTGCAAAGAATTAAAAGAAAAAACAAAAAAAATAGCAAAGCTAAGAAAAAAAGTTTTAAAACCAAAAGAAGACGAAAAAGAATTTGAAAAAACACTATATGAAAAAATAGAAGAATTTAATAATGAAAAAGAAAAATTAATAAAAAAATTTGACACACAAGAATTTTATATAAAAACCAGAAACTACGAAAATAAATATGGAACATATAGAGTAAACCTAAAATACAATATTCCAATACCAATAGTATATAGTGAATATGCAAAAAATAAAGCATTCAATATAGGAATAGTAAACGAAGATAAATTAATAATAGAATACTATTTAACAGTAATAAAAATAATAGATGATATAAACAAGCTAAATTTCAAAAGACAATATATAGTTGAATTTTCAGATACATTATTAAAAAAGCCCAAAAAATTAAAAAGCTTATTAAACATAATAAATAATGGAGCAATACAAGACAAAATAAGCCTAAAAATAAGATATGAAAAATATATAGAAAACAAAGAAGAAATACATGAAATAATGAGAAATGGATATAAAATAGCCATAATTTTAGATAATTCATTTGAAGTAAACTACAAAAATATTGAAAGCTTAGAAATGTTCAAATATATAATAATAAATCAAGATGTAAAATATTATCAAGAATTCAAAAAAAATACAAATAAAAAAATAGAAAACAAATTAATAGAAATATAAAATTTAAAAGAGGTAAAAAATGGAAACATTCACAAGATTTTTATACGAATTTTTAGCACAATTCTTTTCAGGAATAACTTCTATAGCAAGAGGGCTATGGAATGGAATAGTACAAATCTTTAATATAAATGCATATAAAGAAATATTAATGGCATACAAAAACGATCTAACAGCACCAGAATGGGTACTAGTAGTAATAGTTACATTTTTATTATTACTATTTATAACAATGTTAATAGCATTAATATATCTAATATTTAGAAAATACTTTAAATTTAGAAAACAAGCAATAAAACAAGAAGAAATGTTAGATGAAGTAGCAGAACTAAATAATAAAGTAGCAACACTTGCAAAAGAAAAAGAAGACATATTAGCAATGAAAGTATCCCAACTAGGATTAAAACCAAATGAATCCAATATAGAAGAAATAAAACCAAATGGAAAAGAAGGAGAAGAAGAAGGAGAAAACGGAATCAGATTTGCAAAATTACATGCTATAGACGAAGAATATAAAAACTACAAAATCAAAGATTTCGGAAATTCATTTACATTACCTGAATTATGCGAACTATTTAGAAACTTTGCAGCTTCAAAACTAGGATTATTCTATAAAATAGACATGATGCGATTATTTATTTCAGGACTTGCATCAACAAAATTAATAATACTACAAGGTATATCTGGAACAGGTAAAACATCACTAGCATATGCGTGGGGAAAATTCATGAAACACGATTCATGTGTAGCATCAGTTCAACCATCATGGAGAGATAGAACAGATATGTTTGGATATTTTAACGAATTTACAAAGAAATTCAATGAAACAGATGTATTAAAAGAAATGTATACAGCAGGATATACAGATGGAGTATATACAGTAATACTAGACGAAATGAACTTATCAAGAGTTGAATATTACTTTGCAGAAATGTTATCAATACTTGAAATGCCAAACAAAGCAGAATGGATAATAGAACTAGTACCAAACGCATGGAAAAGTGATCCTAAAAAAATAGAATTTGGAAAGCTACATGTACCAGCAAATATGTGGTATATAGGAACAATTAATAACGACGATTCAACATTTATGGTAACAGATAAAGTATATGATAGAGCAATGCCAATAGATATAAATGATAAAGGAATACCATTTGATCCAATAGATACAGAAGCACCAGATATAAACTACACATATTTAGATCAACTATTCCAAAAAGCAATGGAAGAAAACAAAATATCAGAAGAAACACTTAAAAAAGTAGAACTAATGGATGACTATGTAATAAAACATTTCCGTATTGCATTTGGTAACCGTATTGTATCACACATGAAAAAATTCGTACCAGTATTTGTAGGATGCGGAGGAGATGAAATCGAAGGATTAGACTACTTTGTAGCAAAAAAAATACTAAGAAAATTCGAACAACTAAATATAGCATATATAAGAGACGAAATAGACCCATATATAGAATTTTTAGATAACACATTTGGGAAAAATAAAATGAAAGAATGTATAGAATATTTACTAAGACTTAAAAAACTAACATAATACAAAATAAAAAGGAAGTGACAAAATGCCTGACTTAGATATAATTAAATTATATGAAAAAACAAATAAAGATAATTTAGAAACATTTAAAAAAGAAATGGATTCAAAATTACAAGTACAAACAGAAAAAAAGAAAACAATAAAAGATACAGAATGGATAGAAAAAATGGAAGAAACAATTCCATACATAGATAACATATTTAGATCACCAAATAGATTTATTGTAAGCAATGATGAAATAGTAAAAATAGAATTAGCAAAAAAAATAACAGTAGATAGCATAAAACATTTAGCAAAACATACAGAAATGATACAGACAGTAGATGACGATACAGGAGATGTAATACCAGCAAAAATACTAAATGCAAATAAAGAAGAAACATTTGATACATACGAAAATAGATTAATATATACATTAATACAAAATTGCAAAATGTTCATAAAAAAAAGAAAAGAAACAATATCAAATGAGATAGAAGGAGAAGACAAAAACAACAAAGATATATCATATAAAGCAAAAACAAAAATAAAAGACGAAAATATAGATATAGACATGAAATTAAAATCATACAAGGACATAAAAGGAAAAACAGGAAATAAAGAAACAGAAAAACTATTAGAAAGAATAGAAAATCTATCAAAAAAAATAGATGATGTAACACTATCATCAGAAGTATATAAAACAATAGATAAACTTCATATAACACTACTAAAAGATCCAATTAAAAAAACAAATGTAATACTAAAAAACACAAATTTTCAATATGCAATGAAATTATGGGAATATCTAAAAGATAATTATGATGAAAAAGTAGAAAAAATTGATGAAAACAATGATTATGAAGATAATGGAGAACTAAAACAATTAGTAGATGAAACATTTATGTTACAATATTTAGCAATGAAAACACTAGATGAAGATGAAGAAGAAAATTATGAAACACAAAACAAAATAAAAGAAGAAGCCATATCACAGCTAATAGATAAATTATTAGATATGGATATAGAATTAACAGATGAACAATTAAAAGAATTAGTAGCAAATAAATATGAAACAATAAAATACAAAAAAATAGAAGCAATAGAAGAAATACAAAAAATATTTAGGAAACATATAGATAAATATGTAAAAAATGTAGAAAAAAGTTAGGAGAAAAAAATGAAAGAGAAAATAGATAAAATAAAAAATAATAAAGCTTTAAAAATAATAGGAAATACATTATATACAATACTATTTATAATAGTAGTACTATTACTATTAGTGGTAATATTACAAAGAACAAGCAATAATGGAATAGCACTAGGGGGATATAGATTATTCAATGTAGTAACTGGAAGTATGGTACCGAAATATGAAGTAGGAGATGTATTAGTTTCAAAAGAAGTAAAACCAGAAGAATTAAAAGTAGGAGACGATGTTGTATATAAAGGAAAAGAAGGAGACTTCGCAGATAAAATAATAACACACCAAATAATAAAAATAGAAAAAGAAAATGGAAACTACAAAATAACAACAAAAGGAATTGCGAACGATATAGAAGATCCAGAAATAAATCAAACACAAATATATGGAAAAATAACATATAAAATAAAAACATTAAGCTTAATAGGAAAAATGGCACAAAATATATATGTATTTTATTTCTTAGTATTTATGCCAATAGTAATAATAGTATTTAAACAAATATATAACTTAATAAAAAAAGATGATGATGAAGACGAAGACGAAGAAGATGATGAAGATAAAATAGAAAACAAAAAATAAAAAAGCAAAGGTGGTAAAATGAGTAAAATAATTAAAAAATTAAAAAAAGTTAAAATAAAAAACTTAGTTATATTAATATTTTTACTTATTTTTAACACATATGCATGGTTTGTATTCAGTAAAAGAGCATCAACTGATATAACAGCAAAAGTTGGAACATGGAAAGTTGATTTTATATCATCAGATGGAACAACAACAGAAGATGTTATAATAGAAGTAGATAAAATCTTCCCAGGAATGATAGACTTTGAAAAAGAAATAGAAGCAGTAAAAATTGGAGAAACAGAAGCAGAATTAGGATATAAAATAGAAGAATTAAGGATAATGGACGAAACATTCATAGTAGGAAATGGGATAACAGAAGAAGAATTAAAAAACAAAATAAATACAGAATATCCATTTAAAATAACTTTTGAAATTAATGATTTTGGAACACTAATAGATAAACCAGATAAAGGAAATTTTAAAGTACTAATAAAATGGCCATTTGAATCAGGAAATGATGAAATAGATACATTTTGGGGAAATAAAGCATATGATTATGCAAAACAAAACCCAAATTCAAGTAGTATAGAAATGAAAGTAAAATTAATAGCAAAACAAAAACGGAACTTAAAATTAAGCTCCGTTAAAAAATATAAAAATTAAGAAATAACTTGAGTAAAATTGATTTTAACATCAAGTAAAGCAGGATTAGCAGAAGTAGTAGATAAAAAATCATCAGCATTAGTCATTTTTTGAGTTGCTTCATCATCATTCCATAATATATAAATACGAATTTTCTTATTTTTATTAACACTAGATAATAAAATAGTATCACTAATTGGCAAAGAAGCATCGGAAATTATATTTTTAGGACCATTATCAACAGAATAAGCAGTAACAACCAAATCAGAAACTGAACTATCAGGACTTACAGAAGTAGTAATATCAAACTTAAAAGAAACATCAGCTTCAGAAGAATCAATATTCAAATCAAAATACCCTTCAGCAGTAGGAGCAATAATATTACTAGCAATATGTTCATTACCAGGGAAAACAGGAACTAAAGAAGAAGATAAATTACTTCCATCTTTTATAGATGTATTATTTACTTTAATATTCCATCTAGCAACATTAACAGAAGTATTACCATTATAAGAAGATAAATACTTAGCATAAATTTGAACTCCTACAAAAACGAGTAAACAAATTAATAAACCAATAATTAATAATAAAAATTTTTTACGATTTTTCATAAATATAACCTCATTTATTTTTGATTAATTGTAACACAGAAAAAAAAAGAAATCAACATATAAGAAAGGTGAAAAATGAAAAACAAAGAAAAAAAAGAAGAAAAAAAAGAAGAAAAGAATAAACAAAAAATTAAATTATCATCAGAAAAAATAAGAGAAAGAAACAAAAAAATAAAAATAATAAAAATAGGACTTCTAATAATGTTACTATTTTTAATTATAATATATTTTGTATTAAGAGTAGCGTATGAGACAGGAAATTTTACAATAACATTAGATCCAAACTTTTCACAAAAAAGTGGACTAGTAATGTATGAAAAACTAAGTGAAAAAGAAGATAAAAGAATATTAAAAGCAGAAAAAGCAGAATTTATAGATAACATATCAGTAAAATGGCTACCAAAAGATTTAAATAAACAAGGAGAAGGAAGCCATAACGGAGATAACTATTTAGCATATTCATTCTATCTAGAAAACAAAGGATCAGATGTAATAAACTATTGGTACCAAATACTAGTAGATGATGTAATAAGAAATGTAGATAAAGCAATAAGAATAATGGTATATAGAAATGATGAAAAAATAATATATGCAAAACCTAATGAAAAAACAGGAGAAGCAGAAGAAGGAACAGAAAAA
>SAMEA104404097__coassemble_2839_pt1 | contig 11372 bp, 13 predicted proteins | sample SAMEA104404097__metabat2_low_PE_006 | metagenome-assembled genome bin SAMEA104404097 (sample SAMEA104404097) | Balaenoptera acutorostrata
AAATAAAGAAAAAAGAAATAAAGGAAATAGATAAGAAATTATTTATTTCTTTTTTTATCATATAAAAAGGAATGTAAAGAAAAAAGGATAAATAGAATATATTATAATATGAATAAAAAGGAAGAGGGAAAAATATGGAAATATATTTAGATAATAGTGCAACAACTAAAGTGGACAATACAGTATTCGAGGAAATGTTACCATATTTAAAAGAAAATTATGGTAATCCATCATCTGCATATAAACTTGGTAGAGATAACAGAATTAAAGTAGAAGAAGCAAGAAAAAGAGTTGCTAGAGCTTTAAATGCAAAAGAAAACGAAATATATTTTACAAGTGGTGGAACAGAAGCGGATAATATGGCGCTAAAAGGAATAGCTTATGCGAATATGAAAAGAGGTAGACATATAATAACAAGTAAAATAGAGCATCCAGCTATACTAGAAAGTTGTAAAGAGCTAGAAAGACAAGGATTTAGAATTTCGTATATAAATGTAGATTCAAAAGGAAGAATAAACTTAAAAGAATTAGAACGCTCAATAAGAAGAGATACAATATTAATTTCAATTATGTTTGCCAATAATGAAATAGGAACGATAGAACCAATAAAAGAAATAGGAGAAATAGCAAAAAAATATAGAATACCATTCCATACAGATGCTGTTCAAGCAGTTGGAAATACAAAAATAGATGTACAAGAATTAGGAATAGACTTACTATCATTATCTTCACATAAAATATATGGACCTAAAGGTGTAGGAGCACTATATGCAAGAGAAGGAGTAAATTTTAGAAGTTTTATAAATGGAGGACATCAAGAAAAAGGAAAAAGAGCAGGGACAGAAAATGTACCTGGAATTATAGGATTAGGAAAAGCAATAAGCATAGCATCTAACAATATAGAAGAAAAGAACAATCATATAAAAAGTTTAAGAAATTATTTTATAGATGAAATAGTAAAAAATATACCAAATGTAAGAATTAATGGAGATTTAGAAAATAGATTACCAGGAAATATAAATATATCAATTCAAGGTGTCAATGGTATTGATATATTAAAAGAATTAGACAAAAAAGAAATTTATGTATCAACAGGAAGTGCTTGTTCAACAGGGAATGTAGCACCATCAAATGTATTGAAAGCGATAGGGCTATCAAATCTGATGGCATACAGTACAATAAGAATAACTTTAGGAAAATATAATACGAAAGAAGAAGTAGATTGCACAGTAAAAGAATTAAAGGAAATAGTTAATAAATTGAGATACCCAACTTATTATAAAGGGTTTAATTTAAAATAAAGTAATAACAAAAAAACTTTGAAGCAAATAAAGTTGATTAACTTTACATATTGTGCTAATATAATATAAGTACATTGTAATAAATAATATACAAAAGTTATTTTTGTATATTTGATTATGATTGAAAATGCTATTGAATAAAACAAAAAATGTACAAAAGAAAAGGATGGTATAAAACATGAAAGAAATAGTCGAATTATTAAAAGAAAAAAACATGAAAATTGCTACTATGGAGTCTTGTACGGGTGGAGCGGTAGCAAATTCGATAACGAACATAGAAGGAGCTAGTGAAGTTATTTCTTTTAGTGCAGTAACTTATTCAAATGAAGCAAAAATAAAAATGGGCGTTAACGAAAAAACTATACAAACCTATACAGTATATAGTATAGAAGTTGCAAGAGAAATGGCAAAAAGAATTTCTGAAATTGCTAATTCAAATATTGGAATTGGAATAACTGGGAAAATTAATAGAGAAGATATACAAAATAAACATGGTGAAAATGATAAAATCTATGTGAGTATATATCTTAAAGAAGAAAATAAAAATATTGATTTTGAAGTTAGAGCAATTGCCAATGTTAGTCGTGAAGAAAATAAGAGAATAATTATAAAAAGATTATGTGAAAGATTAAAAGAAATATTAAAGTAGCATATTTAATCTTTTATTATAAAATACTACACAAATATGAAAATATATGTTACAATAAGTAGGTAATGAACAAAAAAGATGTAAATCTTAAAAGTATAAAATAAAAAAGGGAGGAAACAAGCATGTCAGGACATTCAAAATGGAGCAATATACAAGCAAAAAAAGGAAAGGCAGATGCAGCAAGAGGAAAAATATTTACAAAATTAGGAAGAGAATTATTAATAGCAACAAAAGAAGGTGGACCAGACCCAGCAGGAAACTCAAAATTAAAAAGTGTAATAGCTAAATGTAAAGCAGCTAATATGCCAAATGATACAATAAATAATGCAATAAAAAAAGCATCAACAAGTAATGAAAATTATGAAGAAATAGTATATGAAGGATATGGACCAAACGGAGTTGCTGTTATAGTAGAAGCATCAACAGACAATAAAAATAGAACAGCAGCAGATGTTAGACATGTTTTTGATAAAGCTGGAGGAAATTTAGGAACAACAGGATGTGTATCATATATGTTTAATAAAAAAGGTATTATCATAATAGAAAAAGCTTCAACAGAAATGGAAGAAGAAGAGTTAATGATGCTTGCATTAGAAGCAGGAGCAGAAGATTTTGAAGCATCAGAAGAAATTTATGAAATAACAACAGATCCAACAGAATTTACAAATGTTAGCGAAAAATTAGAAGAAGCAGGATTGGAATTTGCAGAAGCATCTGTTCAAATGGTACCAACAACAACTGTATCATTAGATGAAAAAGGACAAGAAAAAATGGAAAGATTAATTGAAAGATTAGAAGAATTAGATGATGTTTCAGAAATTTATCATAATTGGGAACAAGAATAAATAGTACATATAAAAATGGATAAATGACGACAATGTTATTTATCTATTTTTACTTTAAAAGTAGAAAATACTAATAATATAATGACAAAGGAGAAAAATGTATGAAAAAAGGAAATAAAACATTAAAAATTGCAATAGCAGTTACAATAAGTATAATTATATTAGTTGTCACATTTTTAATAGTATATATCAAAACAGATTTTTTAAAAAATAATAAACAACTATTTTTTAGATATTTATCACAAGTATATAGTGAAGAAAAAGGATTTTCTCAAGAGGAATTAGGAGCATATATAGAAAAAAGAAAAAATACACCATACAAGGATGAAGGCGGGTTTGAAGTAAATGTTACATCAAATGAAAATGAGGGAAAATATAGAAATTTAAACAATTGTAATTTTAGATTTTATGGAAAAGTTGATACACAGAATAATAAAGCAGAGCAAAATATATCAATAAATTATGCAGATAGTGCTAAATTTCCAATTATATATAAACAAATAGGAGATAAAATTGGGTTAGAAATAGAAGCTGTTGGAAATAAAAGTATTATTATAAAAGATCATAAATCAAATTTAAAAACAATAAATGGTTTGGCGATGGAAGCAATAAGAGAAGATACAATGTTTGGAAATGATAATCAAGAAAATGAAAAAGAATTATCTAAAGATGAAAAGAAAAATTTACAAAAAAGTTTTGCGATAAAATTAATTAATGGATTAGATAAAGAAAAATTTACTTTAGTTCAAGAAAAACAAAAAGGATATAGATTAGAAATAACAGAGGGAGAATTAAAAGATTTATTGAATAATATCTTAGAACAAATGCAAAACGAAAATCAAGATAATAAAAATGTTACAAAAAAATTAAAAGATTTAAAAGAAGAAGTTAATGAACAATTAAAATCTAGAAATAAAGATAAAAAAATAATAATAACTGTTTATAAAAATGCTGGAATGTTAAGTGCAATTAAAGTAGAAACAAAAGACATTATTTTTGAAATTCTAAAAGGTGAAAGTACTGAAGGTATGCAATATACAATAAAATTAACTGGAAAAGACGAAAAAGAGTATTTAAAGAGTATAGAACTTAAGTTAGCATTCAAAGGGTTAATAGGCTTAGAAAATGTGTATGAAAATATTAGCTTAATATTAAAATTTGAAGACAAAGAATATAAATATAAGTTAAATAATACAGTTAAATTTACTGAAAGTGTAAGCATAGAAGAATTCACTAAAGAAAATAGTGTTAACTTAAATGAATATAAACCAGAAAATGTAATGAATTTTATGAAATCTGTTAATAAAAGATTAGAAATAACAAATAAAAAGTTAATGGCAGAAATAGGAGTAAGTCCTAATGAAAACCCATTAAAATATTTAATACCAAGTTTTGAAAAAGAAAATAGTGAAGAAGAAAGTACAGAGGAACAACAAGAAGAAATAATATCAACATTAAATTCAAAATATGAAAACTATCAAGGTGGAAATATAAAAGGAGTAACGGTAAAAGGACTATTAAAAACTATAATTGAAAATAATAATAATGAAGAAATAAAATACAAAATAGAAGAAATTAATTTTAAAGGTGAAGAAAAAGAAGCAAGTGAAGAAAATTTAAAATTAATATTAGAAGAAATTAATAATAATAAAGAAAAAGAATATAAAATAGAATTTGAAAAAGAAACAGATACAGGAGCTATTTACAGAGTAATTATAAATGAAAAATAAGTTCTAGTATATATAAAAGAAGCATATAGTAATATAAGCTTCTTTTTTTAGAAAATAAAAATAAAAAAGGAAAGAAAAACAAAAAAATAAAATAAAAAAGAAAATAAAAAGTAAAGGAAAACAAAAACATGAAGAATAAAGAAGAAATATTACAATACTTTCCAAGAGAAATAAAAGGACTTATCGATAGTACATTAGAACAAGATAAAAGAATAGAACAAGAATTAAAGGAAATAAGATTAAGAGTTGGGAAACCAATTATATTAAAATTAAGAAATATAGATTTAATAATTGAATATAAAACAAAACAATCAGATATATTACAAACAGTAGAAAGATTATGTAATAATTCAATATATGCATATAAAAATCAAATATGCGAAGGATTTATTACTTGCAAAGGTGGACATAGAGTTGGAATAACAGGAACAGCCGTTGTAGAAAACAATAAAGTTTTAAACCTAAAATACATAACAAGTATAAATTTTAGAATAGCAAGAGAAATAAAAAATTGTAGTAACAAAATTTTAAGTGAAGTAATAGATAGAGAAAATAATACAATATTTAATACATTACTAGTATCTCCTCCAGGAAGAGGGAAAACAACAATGCTAAGGGATGTAATAAGAAGAATTAGTAATGGAATACCTGAAATAAATTTTAAAGGAAAAACTTGTGGCGTTGTAGATGAAAGAGGAGAAATAGCAGCAATGTACCAAGGAATACCACAAAATGAAATAGGTATTAGAACAGATGTAATAGAAAATATATCAAAAGAAAAAGGAATAAAAATGCTAATAAGAAGTATGGCACCAGAAATAATTGCGTGTGATGAAATAGGGACAAAAGAAGACATAGAAGCAATAAAAGAAGCTATGACATCTGGAGTAAAAGGAATATTTACTATGCATGGTAAAACAATAGAAGATATAAAAAATAATAAAAAAATAAATGAATTAGTAGAAACAAAACAAATAGAAAAAGTAATATTTTTATAAAGGAGGATAAACATCCTTCTTTTTTAGTTTATAAAATAAAAAATATAGATAAAAAAGAAAAAGTAGAGAATAAAAATAAAAGTAAAATAAATAGAAAGTTCTAAAATAAAAATATACACATATAATACAAATAAGAAATTAAGAAGAAAAAATATTTAAATACATAAAAAATAACAAAAGAAAGAAAGGATAAGACAGAAAATGCAAATGATAAAGTATAGTATTTTATTTATAATCTTATTAACAACAACATTAATAGGAAGATTATTAGGTAGAAATTATATATATAGATTAAATGAATTAGAAGAAATGAAAAATGCTTTAAACATATTTAAAACAAAAATAAAATTCACTTATGAACCTATACCAGAAGTATTTAAGGAAATAAGTGAAAATATAAATAAAAATATAGGGAATATATTTAAAAATGCAACAGAAAAAATGGAAAAAACAACAAATGCAAATATAGCTTGGGAAGAAGCAATAGAGGAATCTAATACAAATTTAAAAAAAGAAGATAAAAAAGTAATAAAAACATTATCTAAAATGTTAGGACAAACTGATGTTGAAGGACAAATAAGTCAAATAGAAATAACAGAGGAATTTTTAAAAAAACAAATAAAAGATGCTATAAGAGAAAAAGAAAAAAATGAAAAATTATATACAAGGCTAGGGAGCATAGTAGGACTAGCTATTGTAATAATATTATGCTAATAAGGAGGTAATTAAATGGATATAAATTTATTATTTAAAATTGCAGCGATACGGAATATTAGTTGCTGTATTACATCAAGTTTTAGTAAGAGCAGGAAGAGAAGACCAAGCAATGATGACTACATTGGCAGGATTAGTAATAGTTTTAACAATGGTAATAAAAGAAATAAGTGTATTATTTGACACAGTAAGAACTACATTTAACTTATGAGAGTTAACAAGCATCTCAAGAAAGGAAAAACTATGGAAGTTGTTAAAATTATAGGAATAGCGTTTGTATCTTTAATAATAATTATTATATTAAAACAATATAAGCCGGAATTTGCTATTTATATAAGTATAATAGCAGGAATAATAATTTTATTAATGGTATTTGATAGACTTACTGGAATTATTGAATTACTAAAAACATTAGCTAATAAAGCATCTATTAATAGTCAGTTTTTAATATTATTAATTAAAATGACAGGCATTGCCTTTTTATCAGAATTTGCAATAAGTATTTGTAAAGATTCAGGAGAAGCGGCTATTGCTTCTAAAATAGAAATAGGAACAAAAATTATAATTATATCTATGTCAATACCAATAATTTCTAGTTTATTAGAAATTATTTTGAAAATATTGCCATAAAGATATAAAAAACAAAAAGACCTATAGAAAAAAGTAAAAACAAAATGAAAACAGTAAAATATTTACTAAAAGAGGGATGTACAAATGAAAAAATATGTAAAAAAAAGAAATAAAGTTAATGTGAAAAAGAAAAATATAAATAATATTATTATTTTAGTATGTTTTATAATATTCGTATTTATATTGATGAAACCAACATATTGTACGAAGCAAAATACTTTAGAAGAGCAGGAAAAAGAATTTAAAATTTCTGAATTTTTAGAAAAGTCAAAGCAATATTCAAATGAATTTTTTGAAGATACAGAAATACAAGATTTACTAAATAATGCAATAAAAGGAGAAATAGATAATAGTACAATATTTAGGAAAATAATTAATTTATTTGGAAAAGAAATCAATTTAAACATAAAAGCGATAATTAGTATTTTTGCAATAATATTAATACATAGTGTATTAAAATCAATTAGTGAAAGTTTAGAACATGAAGAAATAGCCAAATTGGTTTATTATGCACAATATATAATAATAGTTACTATTATTATGACGAATTTTACAGATGTAATTAAATTAGTACAAGATACAGCTAATAATCTAATTGGATTTATGAATTTATTAATACCATTATTAATAGCTTTAATGTTATATACGGGAAGCATAACAACAAGTACAATATTAGAACCTATTATTTTGTTTATGGTGAATTTCGTAGGAAATTTAATTAGAGATTTAATAATACCATTTATATTAGTATATACGAGTTTAGTAATAATTTCTAAAATATCAGATAAGGTACAAATAAGTAATATATCAAAATTTATGAAATCAAGTATAGTATGGATACTAGGATTTATATTAACTATATTTGTTGGAGTAGTTTCTTTAGAAGGAACTTTATCAAGTAGTATAGATGGAATTACTGCAAAAACAACAAAAACAATAGTAAGCTCTGCAATACCAGTAGTTGGAAAAATATTAGGAGATGCAGTAGATTCGGTTTTAGGTTGTGGAGTAATCTTAAAGAATGCTATTGGACTAGTAGGAGTAGTAATGATAATAGGAATATGTATAATACCTATTATTAAAATATTTGTAATATCGTTGGGATATAAAATATTATCAATAGTTGTACAACCAATAGGTGATAAACAAGTAGTAGGGTTATTAGAACAAGTAGGAGATATATTTAAAATATTGTTAGGGATATTATGTGCTATTTCATTTATGCTGATAATTGGGACAACTTTAGTATTAAGAATGTCCAATGCTAGTGTAATGTTTAGATAAATAAAAGAGGTAAAAGATGATAAGTTTTATAAGTAATTGGACAAAAGAAATAGGTATAACAATTATAATTGTATCAATTTTAGAGATGTTAATACCGAATAATAAAAATAAGAAATATATAAGGATGGTATTAGGAGTATTTGTAATATTTAATTTAATTTCACCATTAATTGCAAATAAAGATGTTTTTAGTTTTGATATAGATAAATTTGAATTAGATAATTATAGAACAATAACAACAAGTAGTATAGATCAAACAAGTATGGATTCAAGAATAAATAAATTATATGAAGAAGAATTAGAAAAAGATATTAAGAAAAAGATAGAAGAAAAAGGATTTAAAGTAATAAATTGCAAAGTAAAGACAATAGTAAATAAAGAACAAAGTAAGATAGAGAGAATAGAACTAAAATTGGAAAAGAAAGAAGAAAAAATAGATAATATAGATGAAGAAAATAAAGAAAATAAAATAGATAATAAAGTAGAGAGTATAGTAATAGAAGAAATACAAAAAATAAAAAAAGTAGATATTGATAAACAAGGTGTTGAAATGAAAAATAATATTGATACTAAAAAAGAAAGTGAAAATAAAGGACAAAAAGAAAATACCAAGTTAACAAAAATAGATATATATGAAATCAAAGATTTTATAAAAAAAGAATATGGGGTGAGTGAAAAATGTTTAAAAATCAATTAAAAAAGATTATGGATAATGACGAAGAAGGTACAGAAGGAAACAATAAAAAGAAAATTGAAAATCTAGTGTTCTTTGTAATTCTTATGATAATAACTATTGTATTTATTAATGTTATTTGGAATGGAAACAAAAAAGAAAAAGAAGAAAATGTGGTAAATGATAAAAAACTTGCAACTAATATTGGAAAAGATAAATTAAATTCAACTGAAATGGAACAGAATGAAATAGAAAAATTAGAAAATAAATTAAAAAATATTTTATCAAAGATAGAAGGAGTAGGAGAAGTCGAAGTTTGCGTAAATTACTCGGAATCAAGTGAAGTGATAGCTATGTATAATGAAAATTCTAAAATAAATGATACAGAAGAAACTGATACTTCAGGAGGAATAAGAAAAATAAAATCAACAGATATTCAAAAAGATATTATATATGAAGAAGAAAATGGAGAGAAAAAACCAATAACACAAAAAATAATTCAACCTAAAATAGAAGGAGCGATTATAACAGCTAAAGGAGCTAATAATGTTAATGTTAAAACAAATATCATACAAGCAGTGGAAGCTTTAACAGGACTTGCAACACACAAAATACAAGTTTTTGAAATGAATTAGGAGGTATATAATGAAATTATTAAAGAAAAATCAAGTGATTATTTATGTTATTGCAATAATGATAATGACAGCTGGATATTTAAATTATACTACAAATAATGGGGCAGAAGCAGTTGAAACAAGTCTAGAGATAGAATCAAAAGATGATTCTAAACTTGCAGATTTAGGAGATGCAACATTAGTTAGTAGTAATGATGTAGTAAAAGAAAATGAAAAAGAAAAAAATGAAGAGAATAAGAAAAATAAAGAAAATAATGAAAAAATAAACGAAGAAAATAAAGGTAATGAAAAGAATGAAGAAATAAAAAATACAAATAGTGATATAGAAAAAAATAAAGAAGACTATTTTATAAAATCTAAATTAGAAAGAGATACAATGTATTCACAAATGTTAGAAACTTACGAAAAAATTTTGAATAGCACCAACTCATTAGAAACACAAAAACAAACAGCAACACAAGAAATTACTAAAATAAATGAAACAAAAAACGGAATAATGATAGCTGAAAATTTATTAAAAATTAAAGGATTTGAAAAAAATTTAATTTTTGTTAATAAAGAAAGTGTAAGTGTTATTATAGGAAAAGAGGAGATAATAAAAGAAGAAGCAGCTCAAATTCAAAATATTGTTTCAAGAGAGCTTAATGCAAAAGTAGAAAATATACATATTTCAAATAAATAAAATAAAGAATGAAAACAATATAAAAATAATAATAAGGTAAGAATAAATAATTAAAGTATTGCTATTGTAATCTACATATAGATATATTATAATAAGCACATAGAGAAAAAGAAAATGAAAAAGTTAAAGGAGGAATATATATGTCAATATTATTACCAGGAGGAGCAGGATATATAGGAAGCCATACAGCAGTAGAGTTATTAAATGAAGGAAAAGAGATTGTTATTATAGACAACTTTTCTAATAGTAAACCAGAAGTGTTAGATAAGATAAAGAAAATAGCAGGAAAAGATTTTAAATTCTATGAAATGGATTATGCAGATAAAGAGAAATTAGAAAAAGTATTTGAAGAAAATGATATAGAAGCTGTAATAAATTTTGCAGGATATAAAGCAGTAGGAGAATCAGTAAAGAAACCAATAGAATATTATAAAAATAATATAGGTGGATGTTTAGTAGTATTAGAAACTATGAAAAAATATGGAGTGAAAAAATTCATATTTAGTTCATCAGCAACAGTATACGGAGAGCCAGAAATGATTCCGATAACAGAAGATTGCAAAACAGGAGGAACAACAAACCCTTATGGAACAACAAAATTATTTATAGAACAAATATTAAAAGATACTTATACATCAGATAATAGTTGGGATATATGCATATTAAGATATTTTAATCCAGTAGGAGCACATGAAAGTGGTCTTATAGGAGAAGAACCTCAAGGAATACCTAACAATTTAATGCCTTATATTGCAAGAGTGGCTGCAGGAACATTAAAAGAATTATCTGTATTTGGAAATGATTATGATACAAAAGATGGAACAGGAGTTAGAGATTATATCCATGTAGTAGATTTAGCTAAAGGACATGTAGCAGCATTAAATAAATTAGATAAAGAAGAAAAAGGACTATATATTTATAACTTAGGAACAGGAAATGGATATAGTGTGCTAGATATGGTTAAAGCATTTGAAAAAGCAACAAGTAAAAAAGTAGCATATAAAATAGCACCAAGAAGAACAGGAGATATAGCAACATGTTATGCTGATCCTAAAAAAGCAAAAGAAGAATTAGGATGGGAAGCAACAAAGACATTAGAAGATATGTGTAAAGATTCTTGGAATTTTATAGAAAATAATAAAGCTTAATGGGAAATATATAGTATATAGAATTTGGAGTATAAAAAATAATTAAATCAGATTATAAAGATTTAATTATTTTTTTATTCTTT
>SAMEA104404097__coassemble_2871_pt1 | contig 11288 bp, 12 predicted proteins | sample SAMEA104404097__metabat2_low_PE_006 | metagenome-assembled genome bin SAMEA104404097 (sample SAMEA104404097) | Balaenoptera acutorostrata
AATTTTAATATTAATATATATTATAATTTACTATTATGTCTATATTGTGAATTAAATTTAAAGATATTTCTAATCTTTTATTATATATCTTCAGTTTTATAAATTAAAATTTAAAGCAAGAAAGATAACTCTCTTTCTTGCAACAGTACTACAAATTAAACAAATTTAATATCCATGATATAATCATTAATATTACAAAAGTAATTATTAAAAAAATAAATACTTTATGAAAATAACAATACATTATTCCTAGCAGTATTAATATTAAAAGTGTTTTCATGTTTTTCCTCCTATTGCACTGTTATACACTTATGCATATATTAGAATTATACACCTTTATTCAATTTTTTTCAATTTTATCAAGAATTAATTTAGAATTTACAAAAATAACTATAAATTAATAATTTATAGCTATTTTTAACATATTTATTTTATTTTTTTAAATATACTGTTTTTGTATCATACGTAAGTTCTATGTTTTCTTCTCTTAATATCTTCATTATCATTGTATTTACATTTTCTTTTTCTGCTAAATAACTTGCGTAATCAACTGAATTTGTATAACTTGAAACTAATATATTTATTCCATTATCTTTTATTTCATCAAATCTTACAATTATAGAATCATCATAAATAGCTTCTCTTTGTTGTAACATTCTTTGTACTCTTGTTTTAAATCTGTCTAATTTTTCAAAAGGTGTATCTAAATGAACACATAGATTAATTCTAAATCTTCTTTTTTGCATTTTACTCCAATTTATTATTGAAGAATTAGCTATTACAGAATTTGGAATATTAACTAAAGAATTTTCAAAAGTTCTTACTCTAGTACTTCTAAATGTTACATCTTCAACTGTTCCTTCATAAGGTGGCATTTCTATCCAATCACCTACTTTAAATGGTTTGTCAAATAATATTACTAAACCTCCAAAAAGATTTTTAGCTGTATCTTGAGCTGCTAATGTAACTATTACACCACCAATTCCTAATCCTGCAACTAAACCATTTAAATTAATTCCTAATAATGACATTACTATAAATCCTGCTGTTAAATATATTAAAAATCTTATTCCTTTTAATATAAAACCAAATGATGTATCTCCTGCACTTTTTACTGTTTTTTCTCTCATTTTCTTTGCTAAATTAGATTTTGGCATAAAACTTGTTGCTAATCCTCTAGCAAAAGCTATGACACTTATTATCTTGAATAGTTTATTAACTAGTAACATTATTTCATTTGATATTGCAAATGTTTTTTGCAATAAACAGATTCCTATATATATACCTAAAATTCCAAAGAAAAGTTTAAGTGGTTGATAAAATGCACTTTCTTTTATTTCCCTTTTATTTTTTGTTTTTATTTTAAATAATTTAACAATAATATAAGAAAATGTTGAACTAAATATTTTAAATAAAATCATTACACATATCGCAAATACAATATCTAATATTTGATTATTTGTTATATTTATTATACTTTTTAATATATTTTGCATTTTTTCCTCCGTTTATTTTAGCTCATATAATCTCTTAATTTTTTACTTCTACTTGGATGTCTTAATTTTCTTAATGCTTTTGCTTCAATTTGTCTAATTCTTTCTCTTGTTACTTCAAACTCACGTCCTACTTCTTCAAGTGTTCTTGCTTTTCCATCTTCTAATCCAAATCTTAATTTTAATACTTTTGCTTCTCTTGGTGTTAATGTACTCATAACTTCTTCTAGTTGTTCTTTAAGCATTGTATATGCTGCAGAATCATGTGGTGCTGGACTATCATCATCTTGTATAAAATCTCCTAAATGGCTATCATCTTCTTCGCCTATTGGAGTTTCTAATGATACTGGATCTTGTGCTATTTTTTGTATTTCCATAACTTTTTCTACACTTATTTCTAATTCTTCTGCTATTTCTTCTGGTGATGGCTCTCTTCCTAATTGTTGTAGTAGATGTCTTGAAGTACGAATTAATTTATTAATTGTTTCTACCATGTGAACTGGTATTCTTATTGTTCTTGCTTGATCAGCTATTGCTCTTGTTATAGCTTGTCTTATCCACCATGTTGCATAAGTACTAAATTTAAATCCTTTAGTATAATCAAATTTTTCAACAGCTTTTATCAGTCCCATATTTCCTTCTTGTATTAAATCTAAAAATAGCATTCCTCTTCCAACATATTTTTTAGCAATACTTACAACTAATCTTAAATTTGATTCAGCAAGTTCTTGTCTTGCTTCTTCATCTCCTTCTAAAATTCTTTTAGCTAAATCTAATTCTTGATCATAAGTTAATAATGGGATTCTTCCTATTTCTCTTAAATACATACGAACTGGATCATCTACATTTATTCCTTCGTATGTTGTTTCTGTTATTTCATCTAGTTTTAAATCTTCTACTTCTTTTAAATCTTCTACATCTGGTTCTTCTTCTCCATCATCAGTTAATAGATTTACTCCCATTTCTTCAAAGACATCAAATACTTTATCTATTTGATCTGGATTTACATCATCTAATTCTTTTGCTAAATCACCGATTGTTATACTTCCTTGTTCTTTAGCTTTTTTTAATATCTTGCTTACTTTTTCTTTTTGAATTATTTCTTCTTTTTTTCCTTCTTCTTTTTTTGTTGTAGCTTTATTTTTTGTGATTTTTCTTGCTTCTTCCATAATTTCTAAATTTTTTTCATCATTTTTATTTGCCATTTTTATATTTTCACCTCTATTTTATTTTTGCTAAGCGAATTATAATATCGCTTAATTCTTTTTCTAATTCTCTTTTTTGACTTTCATCAGAATTTTCTAATAATTCTAGTATTTCAAATTTTCTTTCATTAATTTTTTCTTTTTCATAACTTTGTATTATATCATCTATTGCTTTTTCGACATCTTGTATTTCATAATCTTCTGCCATAATTTGTGTAATTCTACTTTGTTCTTCTATATCCATTTCATCTATTATTTGATTAAAATTATTATTATCTTTTTCAAATTCCGCATATATTTTTCCGGCTATTTTCTGATTTAATTCATCTTTAAAATCTTCTACTTTAATATTTTGCCTTATTATTTGAAAAATATTAATATCTCCACTTAACAATATAGATATTATAGTATTTTCTTTTTTTAATATTGCTTCTGAAACTTTTTTAGAATTTTCTTTTTGCCTATTTATCATTGTTGCTTTAGATTTGTTTAAGATTTTATCATTTATTTTATTATTCCCTTTTGCTAATAATTTATTTATTTCTGCATATATAGATTCTTTTGTTATTCCATATTCTTTTGATATTCTTTCCACATAAATTTCTCTTTCAATTGCATTGTCTGTATTTGACAAAATTTTAGCTGTCTCATTTAAAAACTTGATTTTATCATTTATATTATTTAGTTCCAAATTTTGCTTTAAAATTTTCACTTTAAATTCTATTACTGATAATGCTTTTTCTACTAGATTATTAAATCTAGCATTTCCATATTTTAATACATATTCATCAGGATCTTTTGCACCTTCCATTTGAAGTATTCTTAAATCACACCCCATATTTTGAAGTATTTCTAATGCTCTTATTTTAGCATTTACTCCTGCACCATCTGAATCGTAACTTATTATAATTTGTTCTGAATTTTTTCTAAGTAACCATCCTTGTTGTTCTGTTAGTGCTGTTCCGAAGTGAAGCTACAACATTTTTTATTCCTCTTTGATGAAGTGAAATAACATCCATATATCCTTCAACTATAATTATTCTTTTTGAAGTTTCTGTATCTTTTTTTGCAACATTTAATCCAAATAAATTTCTGCCTTTACTATATACAATATTTTCAGGAGAATTTATATATTTAGGTTTTGAATCATCTAATACTCTTCCTCCAAAAGCTATTACTCTTCCTCTTGCATCACATATTGGAAACATTAATCTGTTTCTATATCTATCTATATATTTTCCATTATCATTTTTATTTACTAGCCCTGATTCTAATATTTCCACATCTTGAAAGCCTTCTTTTCTTAACGCTTGATATAATTCATCAAAATTTCCTGAAAATCCTATTCTAAATGATTTTAATGTTTCATTTGTTAATTTTCTTTTTTTAATATATTCTTGAGCAGTTTTTGATTCTGGTTTATATAATTTTTCATGATAATATTGTGCTGTAAATTCATTTACTTTTAAAACCTTTTCTTTTAATTCTTCTTTTGCTCTATCAAAATTATTTGTTAGTTGTGGTAATTGTATATTAGCTCTATCTGCTAATTCTTGTACTGCTTCTATAAAACTTATTCCTTCTATTTGCATTAAAAATGTAAAAACATTTCCTCCTACATTACATCCAAAACAATGAAATATTTGCTTATCTGGCGATACAGAAAAAGAAGGTGATTTTTCATTATGAAATGGGCATAATCCAAAATAATTTCTTCCTTTTCTTTTCAGTTGTACATATTCTGATATTACATCTACAATATCATTAGCTTGTCTAACTTCTTCAATTATTTCTTCACTATATCTTGCCATTTCAACCTCACTTTCTTATATTTTCAAAAAATATTTTCACATATTATTATTATTCGACATATTTTACATAATTCCTTCTTTTTTCATTAATTTTTCAGTAAAATATCTTATTTTTTTAATAATTTTATTTTTATTTTTCCACTTTTCAGTAACATCAATTATACCATACTTAACATAATAAGTAAAGTGCTTGATATTTAAAAAAGCTCGATATACGAGCTTTTTACGATAATGACATCATTTTATATTCTAATTTTTTTGCTATTTTTGCACTTGTTATCCATTCTTTTGATTTTTTCTTGTCAATCTCTTTTTGTGGCTTATATTTCATCTTATGCTCCATACTAGCCCAAAAATCCATAACCATTGTTCTTATTTGTACTTCTACTTTAACATATATTGTACCTTTTGATAAAGTAACTGGTACTCCTAATATTATATGATATGCTGAATATCCACTTTCTTTTGGATTTGTTATATAATCTTTTTCTTTCAATATTTCAACTCCTTGCAGTTTTTGTAATACATTTCTTATTGCATATATGTCATTTCTTAATGGACATATTATTCTCATTCCTGCAATATCATTAATGTTTTCTATCATTTCTTTGTATGTTAATTTACAATCTTTTTTATTCATTTTATTAATGATGCTTTCTGGCTTTTTAATTCTAAAATTTATATGGTCTATTAAGTTATAATTGTACAATGTTTTATATTCTTCTTCAATTATTTCTAACTTTGTATTTAACTCTTTTATTGCCATTTTATATATAAACATTAATTTTTCAAATGTTACATCCTCTGTTTTAATTTTTTCATTATAGTCTAAAAAGTTTTTTAATTCAATTAAGTCTTTACTTTTTATTTTTTCTTTCTCCATAAATATTCACTCCTTATTTTTATATTTATGTAATTATTTTTAAGCTATAATATTTATATATTAAATTTATTTCTAATTGATATTTTATTTGTGTTTTTTTAGTGAATTTTTTTGCTAAAAATAAAAAGGGATTTAAGGTATATCCCTAATCCCTTTTTAATATTGTCTTCCCCACACTACCATTTTACTTGCTTTTTTACCACAACATACACATGTATCTGATAAATGTTCTTGTTCAAATGGTATACATCTAGATGGTGCTCCTGTTACTTCTTTTACTTTATCTTCACATTCTCTTGAACCACACCACATAGTTTTTACATATCCTTGATTTTCATCTAAGTTCTTTTTTAATTCTTCCATATTGTATGCAACTGTTGTTCTTTCTTCTCTTGCTTTTTTACATGATTCATACATTGATCTTTGTATATCTTCTAATAACTCTCCTAATTTTTCTTCTAATTCTTCTAAATTTACAGTTACTTTTTCTAAAGTATCTCTTCTTACTAAAACTGCTTGATTATTTTCAATATCTCTTGGACCCATTTCAATACGTACTGGTACTCCTCTCATTTCCCAATCATTGAACTTAAATCCTGCACTATAATTATCTCTATCATCTAGTTTCATTCTATATTTTTTGCTTAATTTTTCATTTAGTTCATTAACTACTTCTAATACATTTCCTTTTTCTTGAGCAATTGGTACAATTACTGCTTGAATTGGTGCTACACGTGGTGGTAATTTTAATCCTCTATTATCTCCATGTGCCATAATAACAGCTCCTATTAATCTTGTACTAATTCCCCATGATGTTTGATATGCATATTCTTGTTCACCCTCTTTATTTTGGAATTTTATATCAAATGCTTTTGTGAAATTTTGTCCAAAATAATGTGATGTTCCTCCTTGTAATGCTCTTCCATCATGCATTAAAGTTTCTACTGTATATGTTGCTTCTGCACCTGCAAATTGTTCTTTTGCTGTTTTTTGTCCTTTCAATACTGGAATGGCTAATAAATTTTCTATAACATCTGCATATACTTCTAACATATCTAATGTAAATTTTTTTGCTTCTTCAGCTGTTTCATGTATTGTATGTCCTTCTTGCCATAAAAATTCTCTTGAACGTAAAAATGGTCTTGTTTCTTTTTCCCATCTTAATACACTACACCATTGATTATATAAATATGGTAAATCTCTCCATGAATTTAACCATCTTGAATACATTGTGGAGAAAATTGTTTCAGATGTTGGTCTGATACATAATCTTTCTTCTAATTCTTCTCCTCCGCCCATAGTAACCCATGCTACTTCAGGTGCAAATCCTTCAACATGATCTTTTTCTTTGTTTAATAAATGTTCTGGTATTAGAACTGGCATTGATACATTTTTTACTCCATGCTCTTTGAATTTTTTATCTGCATAGTTTTGTATATTCTCCCATATTTCATATCCGTATGGACGAATTGCTACAAATCCTTTTACATCTGTATAATCAGCTAATTCTGCTTTTCTTACAATGTCTGTATACCATTGTGCAAAATCTTCATCTATATTTGTTATATCATTTACAAATCCTTTTTTCTTACTCATTTTATTCTCCTTCTTTACTTTGAATTTTTATTTTAACCCTTCTGTTTTCTCTGTTTCCCTCTCGGGCTCTGGAGCCTCCATTTTTCCTTCTACTAAATCATCTATTACTATTTGTTTATTCTCATCAACTTTATATCTTGGTAATTCAGGTAATTCTTCTAAACTTGAATATCCAAACATTTTTAAAAATCCATCTGTTGTTCTAAATGACATTGGTTTTCCTGGTAAATCTATTTTACCTGCTTCTTCTATTAGTCCGTATTCTAACAATTTATAAACACATCCATCAGCTGAAACTCCACGTATTGATTCTATTTCTTGTCTTGTTATTTGTGGATTATATGCAATAATAGCTAATGTTTCTAATGCAGCATTTGATAAATTTGGTTTACTTCTTTTATCTAATACTGGATATATATATTCATATAAATCTTTTTTACTACATAATTGATATGAATCATTTACTCTTATTAATTCTATTCCTCTATTATCTTTTTTATAGTCTTCTTGCATATTTGAAATTAACAGTTCTAAATCTTCTTCTGTTAATTCTAATGAAAGCATAAGTTCATTTTTACTAACTTCTCTTCCTGCTGCAAAAAGTATTGCTTCTATTATACCTTTTTTTTGTTCTATTTCCATAAATCTACCTTCTCAATTCTCTTTATTTACCCTACATATTATGTCATGAAAATATTATTATGTCAATATTTTTTTGTTTTTCTTGCACTATCTAAAATTATATGATACTATGAATAAAAAGATTTTTCGGAGGTTCTTATGGAAAATAAAAAAGAAATTGAAGTTATTAATGGAAATGGTTCTAATTTAGATATATCAGTAGTATCTGACCACTTAAACGCTACTACTCCTAAATCACATGATGATAATCCTAAAAATATAGTTATCCCTACAGAAGCAAATAAAAATGAGAAACTTACAAAAAATAAAGATAAAAAGAAATAACGTTTCTATCTTATTTAATGAATATTTATACAATTTTTTAATATATTATTAAAGCTACTATTATTTATTTAGTAGCTTTTTATATTTTGACCTTGTATTTCAAAGTTGAAATTTTACTTGACTTTAAAGGGATTTAAGCATATACTTAACTCATAAAATTTAAAAAGGAGGCAATATATATGAGTAACATGATAGAAATAAGATGGCATGGTAGAGGTGGCCAAGGTGCAAAGACTGCATCATTATTACTTGCTGATGCAGCTTTTAATACTGGTAAATATATTCAAGGTTTTCCAGAATATGGACCTGAAAGAATGGGCGCTCCTATTACTGCTTATAACAGAATTAGTGATAATCCAATTACTATTCATAGTAATATTTACGAACCTGATTATGTTGTAGTTGTTGACGATTCTCTTTTAGACTGCGTTGATGTAACTGCAGGATTAAAAGAATCAGGAGGTATTATTATCAATACTACAAAACCTGCTGATTCTGTAAAATCATTATTAAAAGGTTATAAAGGAAATGTTTATATAATAGATGCAAGGACTATTTCTGAAAAAGCTCTAGGAAAATATTTTCCAAATACACCAATGCTTGCTGCTATAGTTAAGGTATCTGGTATTATGACAGATGAAGCCTTATTAGAAGATATGAAAGGTTCTTTTAAACATAAATTTGCTAAAAAGCCTGAAGTAATTGATGGTAATATGAAAGCTTTAGAAATGGCATTAAAGGAGGTTAAAAAAATATGACAAATATAAATTCTAATACACCTATGGAACAAATGACTCCTGGTGGTGATATATATTCAGCTGGAAATGCAAAAGAATTTAAAACTGGTGATTGGAGAAGTTCTAAACCTATATTCCATCCAGAAAAATGTAAACAATGTGGATTATGTTTCGCTGTTTGTCCAGAAGATGCTATTCCGGTAAACAAAGAACAAAAAAGAGAAGATTTTAATTATGACTATTGTAAAGGATGTGGCGTTTGTGCTAAAGTTTGTCCTTTTGGTGCAATAGAAATGAAAAATGAATAATATTTATAAATTAATTTTAGAAAGGAATGAAAAATATGAGTATAAGAGAAAGATTAAGTGGTAACGAAGCTGCCGCAACTGCTATGAAACAAATTAATCCAGATGTTGTTGCTGCTTTCCCTATCACACCTTCAACAGAAATACCTCAATACTTCTCTACATTTGTTTCAAATGGAAGTGTTGATACTGAATTTGTTGCTGTAGAAAGTGAACACAGTGCTATGTCTGCATGTATTGGTGCTGAATCTGCTGGTGCTAGAGCTATGACTGCAACATCTGCAAACGGATTATCTTTAATGTGGGAAATGATTTATATTGCATCAAGCTTACGTTTACCTATTGTTATGTCTTTAGTAAATAGAGCTGTATCTGGTCCGTTAAATATTCACTGCGACCATTCAGATGCAATGGGAGTTCGTGATGCTGGTTGGATTATGTTGTTTTCAGAAAACAATCAAGAAGCTTATGACAATCTTTTAATGGCACATAGAATTGCTGAACATAAAGATGTTATGCTTCCTTTAATGGTATGCCAAGATGGATTTATCACATCACATTCTATTGAAAACATAGAATTAGAAGAAGATGGTAAAGTAAAAGATTTTGTTGGTGAATATCATCCTGAACATTATCTTTTAAATAAAGAAGAACCTATTTCAGTAGGTCCATTAGATGTACAACCATATCTATTTGAGCATAAAGCTCAACAAGCTGAAGCAATGAAAAATGCTAAAGAGGTTATTTTAGAAGTCGCTAAAGATTTTGAAAAAATGACTGGAAGAAAATATGGTTTATTTGAAGAATATAAATTAGAAGATGCTGAAATTGCAGTTGTATGTATGAATTCAACAGCTGGAACAACTAAATTCGTAGTTGATTCTTTAAGAGAAAAAGGAATTAAAGCAGGTTTATTAAAACTTCGTGTATTTAGACCATTCCCTGCTGAAGAAATTGCAAAAGCACTAAGTCATTTAAAAGCGGTTGCAGTATTCGATAAAGCTGATTCTTTAAATGCTGCTGGTGGTGCTTTATTTGAAGATGTAACATCAGGAATGTTTGTGAATAATATTTTAGTACCTACTGTAAATTATATTTATGGTATTGGTGGTAGAGATACAAAAGCAGATGATATAGAATCTGTTTATATGGAACTTTTAGAAATAGCAAAAACAGGTAAAGTTGAAAATCCTTATCGCTATTTCGGTTTAAGAAAGGAAGGTGAAAAATAATGGCATATAATGTAAAAGAAGTTGTAGCAAATAGACCTTCAAGATTTACTTCAGGACATAGAATGTGTGCTGGTTGTGGTGCTCCCCCAGCTGCTAGAATGATTTTAAGAGCTTTAAAACCAGAAGACCATGCTGTTATTGCTGGTGCTACTGGATGTATGGAAGTATCTACATTTATATATCCATATACAGCTTGGACTGATTCATTTATTCATACAGCTTTTGAATGTGCTGGTGCTACTTTGTCTGGTGCAGAAGCTGCATATCAATCAATGAAAAAGCAAGGAAAATTAGCCAAAGATGGTGAAACTAAATTTATCGCATTTGGTGGAGATGGTGGAACTTATGATATAGGTCTTCAAAGTTTATCTGGTGCTATGGAAAGAGGTCATGATTTATTATATGTATGTTATGATAACGGTGCATATATGAATACTGGTATTCAACGTTCTTCTGCGACACCTAAATTTGCAGATACAACAACATCACCAGCTGGTAAAGTACTACCTGGTAAAATGCAATCAAGAAAAGATTTAACAAAAATAATGGTTGGCCATCACCTACCTTATGTGGCTCAAACTGTTGGTTATATGAATTTTAAAGATATTTTTGAAAAATCTGAAAAAGCAATATATACAGAAGGCCCAACATTTTTAAATGTATTATCTCCATGCCCTAGAGGATGGGGATATCCAACAGATATGTTAATGCAAATAAATAAATTAGCAGTTGAAACATGTTATTGGCCATTATATGAAGTTATAGATGGAAAATATAAAATAAATTATAAACCAGCTAAAAAACTACCAATTGAAGAATTTTTAAGACCTCAAAAAAGATTTAGTCACATGTTTAAACCTGGAAATGAATGGATGATAGAAGAATTCCAAAAAGAAGTAGATAAAAGATGGCAAGAGTTATTAGATTTAGAAGAATTAACTAACAAAGATTAATTTTTAAAAACACTATATGTTTATATAGTGTTTTTTTATTGTTTTATTTTTTATTCTTTTTTATTGTTTTTTATTGTTTTATTTTTTTATTCTTTTTTATTGTTTTT
>SAMEA104404097__coassemble_2885_pt1 | contig 11252 bp, 6 predicted proteins | sample SAMEA104404097__metabat2_low_PE_006 | metagenome-assembled genome bin SAMEA104404097 (sample SAMEA104404097) | Balaenoptera acutorostrata
GGTAGTTCAGATTTTTCTTCTTTTATATCCAATATATATCCTTGTGTATTTATATACGCATATTTTCCTAAATGTTCAAACACATAACTTTCTTTTCTTTCTACAACATCAATTTGAATAGTATTTGGATATTTTCTATTTATTTTCACATCTTCAATGTATGGATTCTCTTTTATTTTTTCTATAACTCTATTTTTATAAAATTTGAATATATTTTTTTCTGTAGTTAATTCTGATAAACTTATTATTGTTTCTGTTGGTGTTAAATTATTATTTATGACATTTATCTGTTGTATATTAAATATTGGAGAAGTTAATGCAAATACAAATCCTCCAATTGTTAAGCCTAAAATTACTATTGTAGTTAATATTCTTTTTATTCTTTTTATTTTTCTTTTTCTTTTTCTTTCTTGTTTTGTTATTTTTTTTCGCTTTTCTTCTTCTTTTTTTATTTTATTTTTATTTGTCATATTTATAACAGTTTCTGTGTCTAAATCAAAATTTTCTTGATGCTTTTTCTTTTGATTTTCTTTAATTCTTTTTTCTCTTTCTTTTATTTTTTTTCTTTTCATCATGTCATCTATTGTTTCTTTTTCGGTTTGTCCATTATCCATATAATATAAATTTACTGGTATTTCCTTACTTTTTTTAGACAAGTCTATTCCTCCTTTAGGACAAGTTTATTTTTATTTAAGGACTTTTTTAGTCCTTAATTTCTTGTATATCTACTCCAATTTTTCTTAACTTTTGTTCAAACTTTTCATATCCTCTTTTTATATATTCTATATTTTCTACTTTAGTCCTTCCTTTTGCAACTGTTCCAGCTAATACTAATGCCGCTCCGCCACGTAAATCTGTTGCTTTTACATTTGCGCCATATAATTTTTTTGTTCCTTTTATTATTGCTGTTTTCCCTTCTATTGTTATTTTTGCTCCCATTCGTATCAATTCTTGTGTATATTTATATCTGTTTTCAAAAATATTTTCTACTATTATAGAAGTTCCTTTTGCTATAGTTAATGTTGTTGCAAATATTGATTGCATATCTGTAGGAAATCCAGGATAAGGCATTGTTTTTATGTTCACACATTGTAATTTTTTAGGTGCCTTTATAATTATTTTATTTTTTTCTATCTCTAATTTACAGCCTGTTTCCTCCAGCTTATCAATAATAGGAATTATATGATTATTATCTGCATTATTTATTACTAAATTTCCACCATTCATAGCAGCTAAGCATAAAAATGTTCCTGTTTCTATTCTATCTGGCATAATATTATAACTTACATCTTTTAATTTTTTTACTCCTTGTATTTCTATTATACTAGTTCCAGCTCCTTTTATTTTAGCTCCCATTTTATTCAAGAAATTTTGTAAATCTATTATTTCAGGTTCTTTTGCAGCATTTGTTATTATTGTTGTTCCTTCTTGTAAGCAACTTGCAAGTATTGTATTTTCAGTTGCTCCGACACTTGGAAATTCAAAATCTATTTTTTCACCCTTTATTCTATCACAAGTGCATTGTATATTTCCATAGTTTTTATCAATATTTATTCCTAATTTTTCAAAAGCTTTTAAATGTAATTCTATTGGTCTAGTTCCTATATCACATCCTCCTGGATATGAAAAAGTTACATTATGATGTTTTCCAACTAAAGCTCCAACAAAAATAACAGACGAACGCATCTGTCTCATTAATTCTTCTGGTATTTCAAATTTATTAATGTTAGTCGTATCTATTATTACTTTATTTCCCTTTTTAATAACCTTTGCTCCTAGTCTTTTTAATATTTCAAACATCATTTGAGTATCATGTATATCAGGAACATTATATAATGTACTTTTACCTGCATTTAAAATTGTAGCCGCAATAATTGGTAAAGAAGCATTTTTAGATCCTGAAATTGATACTTCCCCTTCTATTTTATTACCACCTTTAATTATGTATTCTGTCATATTTTTTCCACCTTTCTTTTTGTTATATATTATGTTTAGTTTACTTAAAAAGTGAACCAATAAGGACTATGTTAAAGTATCTCATTTTATAAAATATCTTTTATCTTATTGAATTTTTCCTTGTTTTGTCTTATAATAAGTATGAATTTATTTAAGGAGTGAGTTTATGAAAGATATTACAGTAAAAAAATTATATAATAATACAAATGATTTTAAAGATAAATCAATTACTATAGAAGGTTGGGTAAAAAACAATAGAAGTTCTAAGAACTTTGGTTTTATAGAGTTAAATGATGGTACTTTTTTTAAGAGTGTTCAAATTGTTTATAATGATACTCTTGTTAATTTTCAAGAACTTTGTAAATTAACTATTAGCTCTTCTATCAAAGTTGTTGGTAAATTTCTTTTAACACCTGATTCAAAACAACCTTTTGAGATACAAGCAGAAAATATTGAGGTTGAGAATTTATCTGATAACTCTTATCCACTTCAAAAGAAAAAACATTCTTTTGAATATTTAAGAACTATTTCACATCTTCGTCCAAGAACTAATACTTTTAATGCTGTGTTTAGAGTTAGAAGCGTCTTAGCTTATGCTATTCACAAATTTTTCCAAGAACAAGGTTTTGTATATGTAAATACACCTTTAATTACTGCAAGTGATGCTGAAGGTGCTGGAGAAATGTTTAATCTAAATTCTTTTGATTTAAACAATATTCCTAAAACTGAAGATGGAAATGTTGATTTTTCAAAAGACTTTTTTGGAAAACCTGCACATTTAACAGTTAGTGGTCAATTAAACGCCGAAACATTTGCTGAAGCTTTTTGCAATGTTTATACTTTCGGTCCTACTTTTAGAGCTGAAAATTCTAATACAGTTAAACATGCTGCTGAATTTTGGATGGTTGAACCTGAAATTTGTTTTGCCGATTTAAAAGATGAAATGGATTTAGCAGAAGATATGGTTAAATATATTTTCCAATATGTTTTAGATAATTGTCCTGAAGAAATGAATTTCTTTAATTCTTTTATCGATAAAGATTTACTTGAAAGATTAAATAATGTTATTAATTCAGACTTTGTTAGAATTTCATATACAGATGCTGTTAAAGAATTAGAAAAACACAATGATGAATTCCAATATAAAGTTTCTTGGGGTATTGATTTACAAACAGAACATGAAAGATATTTATGTGAAAAGATATTTAAAAAACCTGTTTTTGTTTATGACTATCCAAAAGATATAAAAGCATTTTATATGAAATTAAATCCAGACGGAAAAACAGTTGCAGCTTCTGATTTATTAGTTCCAGGTATTGGAGAAATTATTGGTGGTAGTCAAAGAGAAGAAGATTATGAAAAATTATTAAATAGAATGAAAGAACTTGATATGCCAATTGAAGAATATAATTGGTATTTAGATTTAAGAAAATATGGAAGTTGTGTTCATTCAGGATTTGGTCTTGGTTTTGAAAGAGCTATCATGTATTTAACAGGTATGCAAAATATTCGTGATGTTATTCCTTTCCCAAGAACACCTAATAATTGTGAATTTTAATATATACAAAAAAAGAAATAGATTTTATTTTCTATTTCTTTTTTGTTTAAATGACACACTTTTAAGACTGTCCCCAAAATGTCTCATTTTATTTCTTTTCCGTAATAGCTGTCTAGTAATATTTGTTTTAATTCACTAACAAGTGGTAAACGTGGATTTGCTGTTGTACATTGGTCTTCAAATGCCCTGTCTGCTAATATATCTACTTTTGATAAATATTCTTTTTCGTCTATTCCTGCTGCTTGGAATGATTTCGGAATATTCATCTGTCTATTCATTTCTTTTACTTTTTCGATTAAGCTATTTATTCCTTCTTCTTTTGTGTTTGCTTTTAATCCTACTTTTTTAGCCATTTCATAATATTTTTCGTCTGCTTTGAAGTATTCGTATTTTGGGAATGATACAAATTTTGTTGGTTTTGTTGCATTATATCTTATTACATAAGGTAATAAAATTGCATTTATTCTACCGTGTGGTAAATGGAATTCTGCTCCTATTTTGTGTGCTAATGAATGGTTTATTCCTAAAAATGCATTTGTAAAAGCCATTCCTGCCATTGTACTTGCATTATGTACTTTTTCTCTTGCTTCTTTATTACTTCCATCTTCATACGCAACTTCTAGATATTTCATTATTAATTCTACTGATTTCTCTGCCAATCCGTCTGTATAATCTGATGCCATATTTGATACATAAGCTTCTAAGCTATGTGTCAATACATCCATTCCAGTATCTGCGGTTATTGATTTTGGAAGTGTCATTACTAAATCAGGATCTACTATTGCAACATCTGGTGTTAATTCATAATCAGCTAATGGGTATTTTTTATTTTTTTGTTTATCTGTTATAACTGCAAAAGATGTTACTTCTGAGCCTGTTCCTGATGTTGTTGGTATTGCTACCATTTTACATTTGGTTCCTAATTTTGGGAATTTATATGTACGTTTTCTTATATCCATAAATTTAAGTTTTAATCCTTCAGGGTCTGCATCTGGATGTTCATAAAATAACCACATACCTTTTGCTGCATCTATTGGGCTTCCACCTCCTAATGCTATAATAACATCAGGTTTGAAATTTTCCATAGCTTTTACGCCTTTATTGATTGTATCAAATGAAGGATCTGGCTCTACTTCGCTAAATATTTCTGAATGTACATAATGTTGTCTTTTTCTTAAATGATATAATATTTTATCTACATATCCTAATTTAACCATTGATTCATCTGTTACTATAAACGCTCTTTCTATCTCTGGCATTTTTTCTAAATATTGTATTGCACCAGATTCAAAATATATTTTTTCAGGAACTTTAAACCATTGCATATTAACTCTCCTTTTACTTGTTCTTTTAATATTTATTAAATTTACTGATGATACATTTGCTGTTGTTGAATTTCCACCAAATGAACCACAACCTAATGTTAATGATGGCATATTTGTATTATATATATCTCCTATTGCACCATGTGTTGATGGTTGGTTTACAATTATTCTTCCTGCCTTCATTGTTTTTGAGAATTTTAATATTGTTTCTTTATTTTCTGAATGAATTACTGCTGAATGTCCTAATCCACCAAATTCTAATAATTTTTCTGCTTTTTCAATTCCTTCTTCTGCATTTTCTACTATATAATATGTTAATACTGGACTTAATTTTTCTTTTGAGAATGGATATTCTTCTCCTATTCCTTCTTCATAGGCAACCAATACTTTTGTGTTTTTTGGTACTTCAAATCCTGATTCTTTTGCTATTTTATATGGAGATTGTCCAGGAATACTTGATTTAAGTTTATAACCAATTCCTTCAACATATTCAAACATATATTTTTTTAGTTTTTCTCTTTCTTCTTCATTTGCAAAGTAGCATCCAGCTTCTTTCATTAATCTTTCAAATTCATCATGAATTTCTCTATCTACTAATACAGCTTGTTCAGATGCACATATCATTCCATTATCAAATGCTTTTGACATTACTAAGTCATTTACTGATGTTTTTAATTTTGCTGTTTTATCTATATAACATGGTACATTTCCAGGTCCTACTCCTAATGCTGGTTTTCCACAAGAGTATGCTGATTTTACCATTCCTGTTCCACCTGTTGCTAATATTAAATCCACATCTGGATGATTCATTAATAATTTAGTAGCCAGTATACTTGGTTCTTCTATCCATAATATACAATCTTCTGGCGCTCCTGCTTTTACTGCCGCGTCTCTTAATATTTTTGCAGCTGCAACACTACATTTTTGTGCTGATGGATGAAATCCAAATATTATAACATTTCTTGTTTTTGCTGAAATTATTGATTTAAACATTGTTGTTGATGTTGGGTTTGTAACCGGTGTTACTCCTGCTATTATTCCAACTGGCTCTGCTATTTCAACATATCCATCTTCTTCATTTCTATTTATTATTCCAACTGTTTTTTGATATTTAATACTATGATAAATATATTCTGTTGCGAACATATTCTTTGTTATTTTATCTTCATATATTCCTCTTCCTGTTTCTTCTACTGCCATTTTAGCTAATTCCATGTGATGTTCTAACCCTGCCATTGACATTGCTTTTACTATATTGTCTATTTGTTCTTGATTTAATTCCATGTATTTTTCTGATGCTTTTTTTGCTCTTTCAACTAAATTATTTATTGTATTTTCTACTTTTTGTTCATTTTGTTTTTCTTCTGACATTCTAACTTCCTCCTTTGTTTTTGTATCTCAATTATATCTATATCTCATTTCCTTTGTCAAGAATTTCTTGTCGATTATATTTATATTTTTCTTTGCATATTAAAAAATCCAACTCTTTCGAATTGGATTTCTCATTTTCTTATTTTTATTTAATTATTTATTATTTATTTATATAAATATCTTTGTGGATTTACATGATTTCCATTAACTCTTATTTCAAAATGTAAATGTGGTCCTGTTGAATTGCCTGTATTCCCAACTGCTGCTATCACATCTTTTGCTTTAACTTTTTGACCTACTTTAACATAAATCTTACTTGTATGCCCATACCATGTTTCAACACCATTTCCATGATCTATTTTAACTAGATTGCCGTATGCCCCTTGTCGACTTGCACATGTTACAGTACCATCTGCAACTACTTTTATTTCTGTTCCCGTTGGTGCTGCAATATCTAATCCTGTATGTGTAGATACTCTTCTTCTACTTCTTTCACCATATCTAGAAGTAATCATTCCTGTTACTGGTTTAGTTGCTAATTTAATTCCATTAACATCAGGCATTAATTTTATTTCTTCTTCTACTTTTATTTCTTGTAATTTTTTATTAACAATTTCATTAATACCCATTTTTGCTACTTCTACATTTGATGTATTTAATTCTTTTTCATCTTGAGTATATTTTTCAATAATACTTAATTCTAATTCTTTATTTTGATTTTGTTCTTTGATATATTTTACAAGTTCTTCTGCATCTTCTTTTTTATCCATTGAAGATACTACTTCATCTTTTACGGCTATATCATAATATTTATATGTTATAACTGTATTTTCTTTTAATTCTTTTATTATTTCTTTATTATTTTTATCTTTTTTCCTACTTACAAGTTTTAACTCATATTCTGGTTGTTCTTTTAATTCGACTGCATCTATGTTTCTATCATTACTTGAATATATTTCTTCCTTAAAATTTTCTTCTAATTCTTTTTTACTAGATATACACCCCATATTTTCTCCAGATATGCTTACTTGATAACTTGGTTTAAACTTTATTAATATAATCGCTATTATTAAACCTAAAGCTAAAACAGTAATGTTAAAATACTTTAAAATTTCTTTCGTATAGTATTTTATTTTATTGTTTAAAATATAGATTCACTCTCCTTTTTTATTTCTTTTTTTACGCGACTAATATCTATTATACTATATATTCTCTCCAAATGCAAATTATGTATACATTTTTTCTAATTTTTTAGTATTTTTCTTGTTTTTTCTATATTTTTTCTCTATTATTTAAATGTTTTTTCTTTATTTTTTTAATTTTCTTCTTTTTCAATTACTTATCTCAAACTAATCGTTCACTAAAACTTAACCTATAAGTTAATTTTTTTCATTTTAGTTTCTGTTAATATTTACTCATAGGTGTTATTATTTTTGTATATTTTAGGAGGTATGTATTATGGCTTTAGATTATAATATAATTGGAAAAAGAATTCGTGATATTAGATTAGAAAAAAAATTAACTCAAGAAGATTTAGCTTTAAGAATGAATGTTTCTATTCCCTATTTAAGTAGAGTTGAAAAGGGTTCTGCTCACTTAAATTTAGTTAGATTAAATCAAATTTGTAGAATATTAAATGTAACAGAAGGTTACCTTTTAAATGGAGCTTCTTTAAACAACTCTCAATATTTAACAAGAGAATTTTCTGATTTACTTAAAACTGTTTCTCCCGAAACAGAAAGACTAATATATGAAGTAGCAAAACTTATTGCTGCATACGATCCCTATGATCCACTATAATATTTTCAAAAAAACCGATATTTTAAAATATTGGTTTTTTGTTGCTTTCGCAACAGTATATTTGAAATTTTATCTATATTATATTTATATATATTAATTAACTTTTTTAAAAATAATTATTGATAATGTTTTTTTGCTATGTTATTATATTATTTGCAAAAATGTTAATAATAATTAATAAAAATAGGAGGTAATTATGAAATTTAATCAATGGAATAATTTTGTAGATGGTGATTGGAAATCTGAAATAAATGTAAGAGATTTCATTCAAAAAAATTATACACCTTATGAAGGAAATAGCTCTTTTTTATCAGGAACTACTGATAAGACAAAAAAATTATGGAATAAAGTTTTGAAATTATATGAAAATGAACACAATTCAGAAGGTGGAGTTTTAGATATAGATACTGATACAGTTTCTACTATCACTTCCCATGAACCTGGATATATTGATAAAGAATTGGAAGATATCGTAGGTCTTCAAACAGATGCTCCTTTAAAAAGAGCAATTATGCCTTACGGTGGAATTAGAATTGTTGAAAAATCTTGTGAAGCTTATGGTAAAAAAGTAAGTACAAAAGTTGAAGAAATTTTTCACAAATATAGAAAAACACATAATGATGGTGTATTTGATGTATATACTCCCGATATTAGAGCCGCTAGAAGCTCACATTTAATTACAGGTCTTCCTGATGGATATGGTAGAGGAAGAATAATTGGAGATTACAGAAGAATTGCTTTATATGGTGTTGATGTTTTAATTAATGAAAAGAAACATGAATTAGAAGTTTTAAATGTTGATGAATTAACTGAAGAAGTTATTCGCCAAAGAGAAGAAACAACTGAACAAATAAAAGCTTTAAATGATTTAAAAATCATGGCTTCTAGTTATGGTTTTGATATTTCTCAACCTGCTAAAAATAGTAAAGAAGCTGTTCAATGGCTATATTTTGGATATTTAGCAGCTATAAAAGATCAAAATGGAGCTGCTATGAGTTTAGGAAGAACAACTACTTTCTTAGATATTTATTTTGAAAGAGACTTAAAAAACGGAACAATAACAGAAGAAGAAGCACAAGAAATCATGGACCACTTTGTTATGAAACTTAGATTAGTTCGTTTCTTAAGAACACCTGAATATAACGAATTGTTTAGTGGAGATCCTGTATGGGTAACAGAAAGCATTGGTGGTATGGGTATTGATGGTAGAACTCTAGTTACTAAAAACTCTTTTAGAATGTTACACACACTTCAAAACTTAGGACCAGCTCCTGAACCAAATATGACAGTATTATGGTCTACTCGTTTACCAGAAGGATTTAAGAAATTTGCAACTGAAATATCAATAAAAACTTCTTCTATCCAATATGAAAATGATGACTTAATGAGAATCACTCTAGGTGATGATTATGGAATAGCATGTTGTGTTTCTCCTATGAAAATTGGTAAACAAATGCAATTCTTCGGTGCAAGAGCAAATTTAGCAAAAACTTTGTTATATGCAATCAATGGTGGTGTTGATGAAAAAACTAAAAAACAAATCACACCTAAATTCCAACCTATAACTTCAGAATATTTAGATTATGATGAAGTTATGGAAAAATTTGATAATATGATGGAATATGTAGCTAAAATATATATCAAAGCATTAAATGCTATTCATTATATGCATGATAAATATTCTTATGAGGCTATTGAAATGGCTTTACATGATAAAGATATTTACCGTACTATGGCATGTGGAATTGCTGGTCTTTCAGTTGTTGCTGATTCTTTATCTGCAATTAAATATGCTAAAGTTAAAGTTATTAGAGATGAACAAGGTCTTGCTGTTGATTATGAAATCGAAGGTGATTTCCCTAAATACGGAAACGATGATGATAGAGTTGACCAAATTGCAGTGGATATTGTTAAATCATTTATGGAAAAATTAAGAAAACATCATACTTATAGAAATTCAACACAAACATTATCTATTTTAACAATCACATCAAATGTTGTTTATGGTAAAGCAACTGGTAATACTCCTGATGGTAGAAAAGCTGGTAGTCCTTTTGGACCTGGTGCAAACCCATTACATGGAAGAGATACAAATGGTGCTTTAGCAGTTATGAATACAATAGCAAAATTACCTTTTGATTACTCTGAAGATGGTATTTCTTATACTTTCTCAATAACACCTAATACTTTAGGAAAATCAGATGAAGAAAAAGTTAATAATTTAATAAATATGTTAGATGGATATTTTGCTCAAACAGGACATCATATTAATGTTAATGTGTTTGATCGTAGTTTATTATTAGATGCTATGGATCATCCAGAGAAATATCCACAATTAACAATTCGTGTATCTGGCTATGCTGTAAACTTTACTAAATTAACAAGAGAACAACAATTAGATGTAATTAACAGAACTATTCACGAAAGAATATAATTATTTTTTAATATGATATTATAATATAAAATCAAAAATATAAGTCCTTAGATTTCCTTTTTTAAGGATTTAAGGACTTATATTTTAAGGAGTAACATATATGAAAGAAAAAAATGAAAAATACTATGCTAAAGTTCATTCAGTAGAATCTTTTGGGACTGTTGATGGTCCTGGGATTAGATTTGTATTATTTCTACAAGGCTGTCATCTTCAATGTAAATATTGTCATAATCGAGATACATGGAATATGCAAGGTGGAGAATATCGTTCTTTAGAAGATATATTTAATCAAATTATGAGATATAAAAACTATATCTATCCAAATGGTGGAGTTACAATTTCAGGGGGTGAACCTCTACTTCAATCAAAATTTATAATTGAATTATTCACCAAATTAAAAGAAGAAGGAATCCATACTTGTATAGATACATCCGGAATGGTAGTACTTACTGAAGATATAAAAAAAGTATTATCATTAACTGATTTAGTTTTATTAGACATCAAACATATTGATGATAAAAGTTGTAAAAAACTAGTTGGAAGATCCAATAAATTAGAACTAGAATTTGCAAAATACTTAAGTAACAACAACATTCCAGTTTGGATAAGACAAGTAATAATTCCTGGTATCACAGATAAAAAAGAAGATTTATTAAAATTAAAAGCTTTTCTAAGCACACTATCAAATATCAAAAAACTTGAATTATTACCTTATCACGAACTAGGAAAAAGCAAATGGAAAGAACTCGGTTATAACTACGAACTAACAAACATCAGACCCGCAACTACTACCGACATAGAAAAAGTA
>SAMEA104404097__coassemble_2890_pt1 | contig 11240 bp, 11 predicted proteins | sample SAMEA104404097__metabat2_low_PE_006 | metagenome-assembled genome bin SAMEA104404097 (sample SAMEA104404097) | Balaenoptera acutorostrata
ATTCTTTTTTATTGTTTTTTATTGTTTTATTTTTTTATTCTTTTTTATTGTTTTTTATTGTTTTATTTTTTTATTCTTTTTTATTGTTTTTCTATTTTATTTATTATTTTTTATTCTATTTTTACTAGGTATTAAAAATAATACTCCTACTATTATTGGTAAATAAAATGTATATATCCTCCAAAATAATATTGACATATTTATTGTTCCTTCTTTAAAGATTTTATTAAATAATAAATAAAATCCTCCTTCTGCCCCTATTCCAGAACCTGGCGTTGGTATAAACATCATCATTAACAATAATATTGCTTGTGTAGGTATTATTTGCCAAAAAGTTATTCCCGTATTTCCAAACGCTTTATATATCATATATGTAATTGAATAATATGCTAATCCCTGTATTACCGCTACTATAAACATTTTTAGTACCATTTTCTTTTCTGTTTTTATTATTTTAAATTGTTTAGAAAAATTATCTATACTATCTTTTGCTTTTTCCTCTGTTCTCTCTGTGTGTTTTAATATATGTATCTTTCCTAAAAATCTTATTATTGGCATTATTAGTCTTTCTACTATTTTTTTCTTTGTTCCAGTTAGTATTGCTATTACAATTGCAATTATATTTACTAATACTCCTAAAACAGCAATCCACATATAATCTTGAATTAATGTTTTAAAAAACTTAAATTGAAATAGTATTATAAAAATTGTTGAAGTAACTAATGCTATCTGTGAAATTATAAATTTTATTACTAAAGCACTAAATGAGTCACTTACTCTTTTTCCTGTTTTCATTAATTCATAGGCTTGAATTGGCTGACCTCCTGATGCAAATGGAGTAATATTATTAAATAGTAATCCTATCATTGATACTCTTACTGATTCTTTAAACTTGTGTCCTTTATACATTTTCTTTATTGGTATATGTAAATTAACCGCTTCACATACCCAAAATATTATTAAACATATCATTCCTAATGTTACCCATTTATAATCTACACTTTTTAGCATTAATATTATATTATCAATTCCATCTACTTTTATCATGTATATCAATAACCCTAAAAATATTATAATTATAAAAATAAAATTTATTAATGTTGTTTTTTTGTTAGTAGGATTGTTTTGTTTCATTTTATTTTCTTCTACCTTTTTAATATTTTCTTCTTTCATATCTTTTCCCCTTTTTTCTTATCTTGTTTATATATCAAATTGTATTAAAATTCAAGGTATAATGTTATTAGTTTATTAAATAAAAAAATTGTTATTATTATATATTATCTCTAACATACTCTAATAACAACTTCATTTTATTATTATATTATTCTTCTTCTGGTGCTCCTACTGGACAAGTTGCTGCACAAGCTCCACAAGATATACACATTGTTGGATCTATTTCATATTTACCATCAACTTCTGTTATAGCTCCTACTGGACATTCTGCTGCACATGCTCCACATCCTATACATTTTTCTTTATCAATTTTATATGCCATATTGTTCACCTCCCTTTGCTTAAAGAATAATCATATATACATTAATCTCTACTCATTTTTTCTAATTCTTCTAATTCTTTTTGATTTTCTATTTCTTCCTGATTAATTTTTTCTTTTGCTTCATCTTTTATAACTTTCACTTCATCTGCTTTGTATTTTTTATAAATATATCCGTCTCCATCTTTTATCTTAACTCTTACTACTTCTTTTAATGTTTCTATATTGTCAATTTCTCCTTCTCCATCTTCTGTTTTTACTATAGCCCCAATATTGGGTAATCTTTTCAATTTATCTTCATAGACATCATTTTCATATTTTAAACAACACATTAATCTACCACAGTTTCCTGATATTTTAGATGGATTTAATGATAAATTTTGTTCTTTCGCCATTTTTATTGAAACTGCTTCAAAGTCGCTTAAGAAACTACAGCAACACAGTTCTCTACCACATACTCCATTTCCACCAATTCTTTTTACTTCATCTCTTACTCCTATTTGTCTTAGCTCTATTCTAGTTTTATATATCGCTGCTAAATCTTTTACTAAATCTCTAAAATCTATTCTTCCATCTGCTGTAAAACTAAATATTATTTTGCTATTATCAAATTTAAATTCTACATCTGTTAATGTCATTGGTAATTTATGTTCTTTGATTTTTTTCACACATACTTTAAATGCTTCTTTCTCTTTTCTTCTACAATCTTCAAAATGTTTATTATCTTTATTACTAGCTAATCTTATTACTTTTTTAAATGGCTCTACTACTTTTTCATCTGGTACCAATCTATTTGGTATCATTACTTCTCCATATTCTTCACCTTGAGCTGTTTCTACAATTACTTTATCACCTTTTTTTACTTTTAAATTTTTTGGATTAAAGAAATATATTTTTCCTAATTTTTTAAATCTAACTCCTACTATATTTTTCAATTTATTTCCTCCCATATATTAAATATCATATTATCAATACACATATCATAATTCGCATTTTGCTTTATCCTTTTCTTTGTTTCTTCCACTATTTGTACACATTTTGTATATCGATAATCTTCTCTTGCTTTCTTTAGTAAAAGTATATTTATATATTCTAACATTTCTATTATTTCTTCTTTGTCTGTATATAATGTCTCTACTAATTTTACACTATCTATTAAATCTTTCCTTTCTAAATTCTCTACAAATATTTCTAACCTCTCATATTGTTCTAATTTATCTTTTAATGCTATTGCTTTTCCTATACTTCCTTGAAATAAGTCTAATTCTGCTTTTGTTATATTATTCATTTGGTAATTTTCTTGCAAATATTTTTTTATTTCTTCATCTTCTATTGGATTAAAATTTAATATCATACATCTTGATTTTATTGTTAATAAAAATGCATTTACATTTTCACCTAGTAATATTATTGTTGCAAACTCTGGTGGCTCTTCTAATGTTTTTAATAAACAGTTTTGTGCTTCTTTAGTCATCGTATCTGCTCTATCTATTATATAAACTTTTTTTGTTGATATTATTGGTTTTTCTGTTATTCTTTTTTGTAATTCTCTTATTTGTTCTATTTTTATATTATTTCCATCTGGCTCTATTATCATAAAATCAGGATGATTATTGCTATTAAATTCTATACAAGATTTACATTTATCACAATATTTGTTTTCATTTAAACATAAAATAGCTTTTGCAAATTCTGTTGCTATCATTTTTTTACCAATACCTGTTGTTCCTATAAACATATAACTATGTGATATTGTGTCATTTATTATTGATTTCTTTAGCATATTTTTTATTATGTTATTTCCTAATATTGCTTCAAACATTAATCTCTCCTTCTATTTTATATTATTTTACTTTTCCCCATTTATTTAATGGCCATATTCTTATTGCTACTTTACTCTCTATTTCTTTTAATGGTATACATCCAAACGCTCTACAATCTGTACTATGATTTCGATTATCTCCCATTGCGAATACACAATTTTCTGGTACTATAAAATCATCAAATCCAACACCTATTACATCTGTTACTATTCCTGATTGCAAATATGGTTCTTCTAATTCTTTCTCATTTATAAATACTTTTCCATCTTTTATTTGTACATGTTCTCCCGGAAGTCCTATTACTCTTTTTATATAACTTCTTTTTCCTATTTCTAAGAAGTTTTGTATAAACCATTTCATTTTTGTTTTTTCTTCATATTTTGCTATTGGATTTTGTAAATCTATTTCTGAAGAAGTAAAATTAGTTATTAGTGGCTCTTCAAATGTAATTATCTCTCCTCTTTCTGGTAATTTTTTTGTTGTTCTTCCCCATCTATTTAACCATAATCTTTCATCTTGTATTAATGTTGGATACATTGACCTTTGTTTTACTATTGTTGGTGTTCCTATGAAATAACGAAATAGCACCGCCAATACTATAGCTATTATTATACAATATATCCATTCTAATATCTCTTTTGCTTGTGAACTCAATTTTATCTCTCCTTTATTTGTTTTTTACTTTTCTCATTATACATTATTTTCTTCTGTTTTTCAATTATATTATTGAATTATTAAAAATTTATTAACACTCTATATTTCACTTTAATTTTTTATTTTATTCTTTCATTTAACACAATCTTTTTACATCTCATATAATTTACTAATGAAATTTCATTAGTTTAATATATATGAAAGGAGGTTTTTACTTTGAACCACAATAATTTTAATAAATTCTTTTTTTCTTTTATATTGATTTTTTGTAGTATTTTATTTATTCATTCATTTTCTTTAGCTTTTGGTCCTTCTTCTGATACAATTTTTGAAGGAATTGATATAAGTTCTTATCAAGGTCTAATTGACTTTTCAGCTGTTAAAAATTATGGCATTGATGTTGTTTATATAAAGACAACTGAAGGTAATAACTACATTGATCCTTATTTTGAAATAAATTATAAAAATGCTAAAGCAAATGGATTAAAAATAGGATTTTATCATTATCTAACTGCAAGAAACATTAGTCAAGCTAAAGAACAAGCTATTTATTTTGCTAATTCCATAAAAGGTAAAACTGCTGATTGTAGATTAGCTATGGATTTTGAGTCTTTTGGTAATTTGCCGGTTAAAACAATAAATGAAATTTCAACTACATTTCTAGAGACTGTTGAAAGTCTTACAAATTCAAAAGTTGTTATTTATACTGATGTTTCCAATGCAAGAACTGTATTTGATGCTAGTCTTACAAAATATCCTATCTGGATAGCTGATTATGATGTGGAACGTCCTAACCCTAATGGTAAATGGGATTCTTGGGTAGGTTGGCAATTTTCAAATAAAGGGACTATTCCTGGTATTTCAGGATTTGTTGATTTAGATAAATTTACAGATGGAATTTTTTTAGAGTCTACTCCCGTTTTGCCTGATCCTAATACACCTGCACCATTCCCCAATAATAATACTTTTGTTTATACTGTAAAACCTGGAGATACTTTAAGTGAAATTGCTAGTAGATTTAACATTACAGTTTCGGAAATTGTTCATTTAAATCCTTCAATTCAAAATCCCAACTTAATCTATCCAGGTCAACAATTTACTCTTCCTAATAATAATTCTAGTATATCTTTTGTTTATATTGTAAAACCCGGAGATACTTTAAGTGAAATTGCTGTTCAATTTAACACTTCTGTAAGCTCTCTAGTTATGATTAATAATTTATCTAATCCTAATTTAATTTTTCCCGGTCAAAGAATTTTAATAAATTCTTCTAATAATCCTGGTCAATGTATAAATATTAGTTACAAAATTAAATTTGGCGATACATTATCTTCTATTTCTAACAGATTCAATACTACTATTTCTCAAATATTGAGATTAAATCCTTTTATCTCTAACCCTAATTTAATTTTCTCTGGAACTACAATTACAGTTCCTAATTGTATAAATTAGATATTTGATAAATAGTATATACTTAATCAAAATTTTATAAAATTAAAAAGAACATACTAAATTTAGAATGTTCTTAATTTTTTATTTTTTTTATTTTTTCTTTTTTTATTTTTATTTCTATTTTTTTTATTTTTATTTTTATTTTTTTATTTTTTTATTTTTTATTATATTATTTATTACAATACTGAACCTATTATCCCAGCATCATTTTTTAATAATGCTGGTTTTATCTCTAGGTCTTCTCGTGAATTAAATAATATATTTTTTTCTAGTAATTTACTTTTTAACCTTTTTAATAAAACTTCTTCAAAATAGACAAAACTTCCACCTATTCCTATTACTTCTGGCTCAAATATATTTATTAAATTTGCTATCCCTACACTTAAATTTTCTAAAAACTCATCTAGAACTTCTTCTATCTTTTGATAATTTTCATTTTCTTTTTTATTACTTCTTAATATTTCAAATAATTCCTTGCCAGTAACTTTGTCTGTTACTCCTAATGCTTTTCTTAAATTAGTTTTAAATGTCTTCATTGATGCATATTTTTCATAGCAACCTTTCCTTCCACATTCACATTGTATTCCATTTTCTTTTATTACAATATGTCCAAATTCACAACCTGGTAACTCACCTGTGTCCAATAATTTTCCATCTATTATTACTGCTCCTCCAATTCCTGTTCCTAATGTTAAAAATACACTTCTTTTATAATTTTTTAAGCTTCCATATTTTGCTTCTGCGAGTGCTGCACATTTTGCATCGTTTCTTATCTTTATTGGCAATTTTATTTTTTCTTGTAAATTTTCAATAATTTCATAATTTTTCAATCCTAAATTTACTGATTTTATCACTGTATCCTTTGTTACTGTACCTGGTATCGCTATTCCTATTTCTGTAATCTCATAATTTTGCATAAAGTAATCTACATTTTTTATTATATATTCTTCTATTGTTTCTTTTATTTTTCTTTTTTCTTCACTTTTTAAACTTTTTTCTATTTTTTCAATTATTTTTCCGTCTTTCTCTATTACACCTATTGCTATATGGCTACCACCTAAATCTATTCCTATTTTCATTTTACTTCCTTTCACAAAAAGAGCAGATATATTTTCTACTCTTTTTGTTATATTCTATTTGTTACTTTTATTTACTTATTTTCTACTATACATCATACGCTGAGAATAAGAAGTTACCCATATAAACTTGAATACATGGTACTAATACTACTAATACGAAGAATATTAATACTACACCAACTATTGCATATACAATTTGTGGTAAAGCTTTCATTATCTTTGTCATAATATTATCAATATCTATTTCCATATATTCCACTAATTTTCCCATCATTTCTGTTAAATCTGTTTGCATTCCTATCTTAAGCATTTCTGTTATCATTGGTTTTGATAATCCTGATTTTTCAAATGGCTCAATCCATGATCCACCAACTAATATATTATTTATTGATGTTTCTACTATTGAAAGCATAACATAATTTTTAACAACATTTTTACTAACTTCCAAAGCTTCTTGAATTCTCATTCCATTTTTTAGATTTAAAAGCATCGCCTTCATAAGTCTTGAAAAATCTAAAGCATATATTAATTCACCAAATATTGGCATTTTATATTTAAAATAATGGAAATTATATTTTCCTTTTGGAGTATTTATATAGAATAATACTCCTGCAACAATTCCTACTATAATAAGTACCGGTATATACCAATTAGCCATTGCCATATTTATAAAATCCGAGAACCATAATGTAATAGCTGGTAATTCTTCATCAGTTCCCATTTCTTCAAAAACACCTTGTATTGCTGGTACAGCAACTAAAGTTCCTACTACTAACATTACAAGTAATAATGCAAACTGAACAATATTAGGTATTAATATTGATTTTAATTTTTTATTTAGAGTTTCAGATTCATCTAAATATTTTACTGCTTGTTCTAATGAATTTGTAAGAGAACCTGATAATTCCCCTACCTTTATTAAATTTATATATATATATGGAAATACATTTGAATAATATTCCATTGTGGTATACATATTTTCACCAGATTCAACTCCGGCTAGTATATCTTCTAATATTCCTTTAAATGATACATTTTCAGTACTTTGTATTATTGTACTTAATGCATGTATATTGTTGAAGTTAGCTTTTTTCAACAAGTAGAAATTTTGTGTAAAAACAACAATATCTCTTTGTGTTATCTTTTCTGTTTGTGCGAAATACAAATTAACTTTTTCTTTTGTTGTTAATGTTTTTTGTGATTTACTTCCTACTGTAGTTGTATTAACATTTTTCATAATTTCTTGAATATCTGTTACATTTTTTTTCTTTTTTCTTGTTAATTGTTTATTTTTATATGCAATTTGTTCTATATTTATAGGTAATAATTTATTTGCTTTAAGCATTTTTATTAATTGTTGTTTACTTCCTACATCAACTTTATTTTTTACTATTAATCCTGTTTCAGTCATAGCCCTATATATATATGTTGGCATTAATATTCCTCCTTTCTTGTTACATTTTTATATCTTTTTTAATTTTTAATTGCATTATAGTTCTATTTAATATTTCTAAGTTCTTTTCTTCCACTTGTGATTTTGCTTGTTCTAGTGTTATTCTATCATCTACAAATAATTTAGCCAATGAGTTTATAAGTCCTATACTTCCTTTTTCTGAATTACTTTGTATAGCATCTTCTATTTCAGAAACACTAAATTTTTCTTTACGAATAATACCTGCTACTATATTATCTACAACCATTACTTCAGGAACTAATACTAACTTTCCATCTCTACCTTTTAATAATCTTTGTGAAACTACAAGTTTTAATAATGCTGATAATAAGTATTTTATTTGTTCTTGATCTCTTACTTCATAGAAGTTTATAAGTCTGTCTATTGTTTCCGCACATGATTTTGTATGCAATGTTCCTATTACTAAGTGTCCAGATTCTGCCATTTCTATTGCCGCTTCTATTGTTTCTTTATCACGAATCTCTCCTATTATTAGTATATCACAGTCCTCTCTTAATGAGTTTTTAACTCCATCGCTAAATGTTAAACTGTCTCTTCCTTTTCCTATTTCTTTTTGTACTATTAATGATTTTTTTGAGTGATGTTTATATTCTACTGGATTTTCAAGCGATAATATTTTTTTATTTTGATTTTCATTTATATAATTAACTAATGCATTTAATGTTGTACTCTTTCCTGAGTTTGTTTTACCTGTTACTAATATTAATCCTTGTGCTTGATATGTCATTCTTCTAACTATATCTGGAACTCCCAATGATTCGTAAGGCGGTAAGTCATTTTTTATCAATCTTAATGTACATAGTGGTATATCATCTGATAGAGATATATTTACTCTTAAACGAATATCTTTATATACATAAGAAGTGTCTAATTTTCTTGTTTTATTAAATACATCATCTTTATCTATATTTCCTTTTACAAGGTAATCATAAATTTCATTCATATCACTTGGTGTTAATACTTCACTACCTTCTACAGGAACTAAATCTCTTGCTATTCTTAACATTGGTTTATTATCACATATTAGGTGTACATCTGAAGCATCTAATCTTATTGCTTCATCTAATATTTTATCCATATTCATATCAATTTCCTCCTCAATTATCTAAAAGAATAATAATTTATTATTTAATTCTTCTAATGTTGTAAATCCTTTTATAACTTTATTTATTCCATCTACTATTAATGGTCTATAATCTTGTTTTAATGCTTCTTCTCTTATTTCTATACTTGATTTTCCTTCCATTATTTTTTGTTTTATTTCATCATTTACATCTAATATTTCAAAAACTGCTATACGACCATAGTACCCCGTATTATTACAATACTCGCATCCAACTGAATCATAAGTATTTCCGCTTAAATCAAAATCTATATTATATTTTTTTCCAATTTTTGATATGATTCTTTTCTCTTCCTCGTTAAAAGGTCTTTCCTTTCTACATTTTGGACATATCCTTCTTACTAATCTTTGTGAAATAGCTGTTGCTAATGTACTTGATATATCATAATCAGATATTCCTAATTTTCTTAATCTAGTTATAACCTCTAATGCATCTATTGTATGGATTGTTGATAAAACATAATGTCCTGTTTGTCCAGCTTGTATTGCTATTTCTCCTGTTTCTTTATCTCTTATTTCTCCAACTAATATAATATCTGGATCTTGTCTTAATACTGTTCTTAATGAATTTGAAAACGATGATTTAGCATCTACTTCTATTTGATTTAGCCCTCTTATACGTATTTCTACTGGGTCTTCTATTGTTGTTATATTTATTTCCGGTCTATTTAAGTAATCAATTATACTATACAATGTTGTTGTTTTACCTTCTCCAGTTGGTGCTGCAACAATTGTTATACTGTTTTTCTTATTTATGCTTTTTTTAAATTCTTCTTCACTTCCTAAAAATCCTAAGTCAAATATACTTTTAATATTTGCATTCTTCTTTAACAATCTTAAAACAAATTTTTCTCCATTTACATTTGGTTGTGAAGATGCACGAATGTTATAACCTTCATATAACAAAATTCTACCATCTTGTGATTCTTGTTTTTCTTGATGCATATTTGATATTGCTTTTAACCTTCCTATTAATTGGCTTTGTTTTTCTTTATCTATATGCGCTGCTGTAAATAATTCACCATCTATTCTATATCTTACTCTAACTTCATTTGTTAAAGGTTCTATATGAATATCACTTGCTCTTCTTTCAATACCTGTTTTTATTATACTATCAATTAATTCAGAAATAGTCTCATTTTTTACTGATTTATTTAAATTTTCACTTACATTTCCTTCTAATGATTTTAATATTCTATTTATATCACTATCGAATGTAATATATTTTTCCATCATTAAACCTTTATTTAACAATAATAGTCTAATTGTATCCATTGATTTAGTGCTTGCTGTACTTGCAAAACATACTTTTATTTTTCCTGCAGTCACTTCAAATGGTACTACTTTATTTTTTTTAGCCACATCTAATGCTATATAATCTGTTAATTTTATTTTTATGCTTTTTGAATCTAACAATATTCCTTTTGTTCCTAATATTTCTCCTATTCCTTCTATTAATTTTGTAGAATCACATGCTCCTAATATATATAAAATATCTCCTAATTTTTTATCAGGATGACTTCTTTGATATTCTAATGCATTCTCGATATCTTGCTCTTTAACTAATCCTCTTTTTACCAATTCAACACCTATTGGTTGTCTTCTTCTTAAATCCATATTTTTTCTTCCTTTCCAATTTTTATGATTAATAGCTTACTCTTAGAATGAATTATATATTATTTTAGTTTATATGTTATATTCTTTCTTAAATCTCCTGCTTGAAATTCAACTTTTATCTTTTCTTTTCCATTAGTATTAATTGTTGTAAATTGACACTTATCAATACTATTACAAATTTTAGTTTTGTTTTTATATATTCCTTTATTCGCTGCTATAAATGAATATTGTACTCCATTACTAAATACAATATAACTATTATTTCCATTTGTCTTACATTCTAAAATTTTTATATCTTTATGATTTATTTCATCTGTAAAAAAACTATTAAATTTTGTGAATTCAGTTAATGGATTTATGTCTTTTACATTGTTAATGTTTTTAAAGAAAAATCCACTTAATATCCCCATTACTCCAATTGCTACAGATAATACAATTATATATACTGTTAACGAAATTAATGTTACTCCTTTTTCAGATTTCATACTAGTTCTCCTTTGACTTTACTGTTGATAATTCTATTTGT
>SAMEA104404097__coassemble_3077_pt1 | contig 10598 bp, 7 predicted proteins | sample SAMEA104404097__metabat2_low_PE_006 | metagenome-assembled genome bin SAMEA104404097 (sample SAMEA104404097) | Balaenoptera acutorostrata
TTTTATATACATTTTGTTATATATTTTATAGATTTTTCTTTTATTTCTCTAATGTTTATATTTTTTATTTCATAATCCTTCATCAATTTTATCTTTTTATCTTTTTCCAATTCAATTATACAAACAATCTCTTCACCATACTTAACATCGACAATATTTATTTTGTTATTTCTACAATAATATTTAAATATTTCAAAATTAGAATAATCTAAAACTACTTCTAATTCTTCACCAATACTTTTTTCAACAATTTCTGAATTTTTAATAGTTTCTAACAAACTACCTGAATATGCTCTTACTAATCCTCCTGTTCCCAACAATGTTCCTCCAAAATATCTAGTAACAACTATTAATACATTCGCTAATTCATTTTTTTGAAGTATTGTAAGCATTGGTGCACCTGCTGTGCCACTTGGCTCTCCATCATCACTTGATTTTTCTATTACACTTCCATTTTCAATTACTCTATATGCAATACAGTTATGTCTTGCGTCATAATATTTCTTTTTTATTTCTTTAATCTTATTTTCAGCATCTTCAACACTATCTACATATATTAAATTTGCTATAAATCGAGATTTTTTTTCTACAATTTCTGCCTGTGCTTCTCCTTTTATTGTTTTAAACTCTTCCATATTAACTCCTTAGCTAAATTAATATTTTATTTTTAATTTAACAATCCAGCTACATATCCTGTTGAATATGCTACTTGTAAATTAAATCCTCCTGTATATGCATCTACATCAATTATTTCTCCTGCAAAATATAATCCATTTACTAATTTTGATTCCATTGTTTTAGGATTTATTTCTTTTATTTTAACTCCTCCTGCTGTTATAATTGCTTCATCAATTGGTCTAAATCCTTTTATTTGTAATTTAAAATGTTTTAATACATTAACTAATTTCAATCTTTCTTCCTTTGTTATTTCATTTACTTGTTTGTTTTCATCAATATTACTTAAACTAACAATAACAGGGATCATCTTTTTAGGTAATAATTTCTCTAAACTATTTTTAAATTGTTTATTCTTTAATTCTTCAAAATCTCTTAATATTCTTTCATCCAATTTCTTTTCTGAAAGTGCAGGTTTTAAATCAATTTCTAATTCAATTTTTCTATCTAATAATTTTTGTTCTATATTTTTATATCTTACTAAATGTGCTGAACTGCTTAATATAGTAGGTCCTGATATTCCAAAATGAGTAAATAACATTTCTCCAAAATCTTCATAAATTATTTTATTTTTTTCCGTATCTGATATTTTTATTGATATATTTCTTAAACTTACACCTTGTAATTCTTGACATATATTTTTTTGATAAGTTTCTAATGGTACTAATGATGGTCTTATCTTTGTAATAGTATGTCCTAATTTTTCAACCATTTTATATCCATCGCCAGTTGAACCAGTTTTAGGATAACTTTTTCCTCCTGTTGCAAGTATTATTTTATCACATTCTATATTTCTTTTTTCAGTTTTAACTCCAACAACTTTTTTACTACTTTCATTTTCTTTTACTATTATTTCATTAACTTTTTCATTTTCTATTATTTCAACATTTAATTCTTTTAATTTTTTAGTAAAACATTTTAATACATCTGTTGAATGGTCTGTTACAGGAAATATTCTATTTCCTCTTTCCTCTTTAACTTTAAGACCTTGTTTATCTAAAAAATCTATTATATCTTTATTTGTATATCTTTCATAACAACTATATAAAAATCTACCATTACCTGGAGTATTTTTAATAAACTCATCTATAGGTAAAGAAGATGTAATATTACATCTTCCTTTTCCCGTTATTAATAGTTTTCTTCCTAGCATTGACATTTTTTCTATAAGTGTTACTTCGTTTCCCTTTTGACTAGCAGTTATAGCTGCCATCATTCCTGCAGGTCCTCCACCTATTACAATAACTTTCATGTTTTCTCCTAATCTCTTTCCATATATTCTATAGCTTTTAAAACTCCTAATTTTCCATAATCATAAGTTAATCCACCTTGCATAAATGCAATATAAGGTGGTCTTATTGGTCCATCACAACTAAGTTCTATTGTTGAACCTTGTGTAAATGTTCCAGCTGCCATAATTACTCTATCTTCATATCCACCCATTTCTCCTGGATATGGTACAACATTTGAATCTATAGGTGATCCCATTTGAATACCTTGACAGAATTTTACTAATTTTTCTTCTGAACCTAATGCTAAAGTTTGAACTATATCTGTTCTTTCTTCATCAAATTTTGGTTCTACATCATATCCTAATTTTTCAAGCATTCTACTTGAAAATATTGCTGTTTTTATACTACTTGCAACAACAGATGGTGCAAAGAACATACCTTTTAAAAATGCTGTGTTTTGTCCTAATGATGGTCCGATTTCTTTTCCAACTCCTGGTGCATTTAATCTTTCTGCACATAATTCTATTAAATCTTTATTTCCAACAATATATGCACCTGATGTTGCAACACCTGCTCCTAAATTTTTCATTAAAGAACCTACTGCTATATCTGCTCCTAATTCTATTGGTTCTCTTTCTTCTACAAATTCACCATAACAGTTATCTACCATTATAATTACTTCTTCATTTACTTCTCTTATTGCTTTAATAACTCTTTCAATTTTATTAAGTGTTAAACTTTTTCTTGTTGAATATCCTCTTGATCTTTGAATTTCTACTAATTTAACATCTTTTTTTGCTAATCTTTCTTTAATTTTTTCTATATCAAAATCATTATCTATTAATTCTATTTGTTCATATTTTACACCACAAGCTTTTAAAGAACTTTTACTATTTCCTGTAACCCCTATTACTGTTTGTAATGTATCGTAAGGTTCTCCTGAAATACTTATCATTGTATCTCCATATCTTAATAATGCAGATAATGTTAAAGCTAATGCATGTGTTCCTGATATCATTTGTGCTCTTACTAAACTATCTTCTGCTTTAAATACTTTACTATATATTTCTTCAATTTTATTTCTTCCTGATTCATCTATTCCATATCCTGTTGATGAAATCAGATGATTTTCTTGTAAATCACATTCTTGAAAAGCTTCTAATACTTTCTTACTATTTTCTGAACATATTTTATCAACTCTTTCAAATATTGGTTTAATTTCTTCTTCTACTTCTTTAACTAACCCTTGTATTCTAAAATTCATCTTTATCATTCTCCTTTTTCCCACTTATTTATTTTACTACATTTCACAATATTTTTCAACCCTACCTAAAATAGTATTAAAATACCTCAAAAACGATTTTTCATAACTAAAGACGACTATTTATTAGTCGCCTTTAGTTTTTATCTAATATTATTATTTATCTTATAATACATATTTCTTAATTAATACAATTCCACCTGCTATTGTAATTAATACTATAAATCCTAATGTATAATATATTCTCATTCGTCCTGTACTAATTGATAACATTACTGGTGCATCATCTATATCATCTTCACCTGGTTTCTTATTATCTGGTGTTGAATCTATATCTGGAATGTTATATTCATTTTCATCTTCTGAAATTTCAGCTGTATTAACTTTTAATCCTAAATTATTTTCATTATTAATCCATGTTAATAATACTTCTACATCAGCATATTCACCTGGTTGTAATAATGTGTTTTCTAATAACCTTGTTGAAATAACATTGTTTCCTTCATCAACCCAACCTGGATTATCTTCTGCTACAAACTTTAATCCTTCTGGAATATAATCTGTTACTTCTTTAGCATATCCTGCTACTTCTCCTTCATTAATAACTCTTATTGAATATCTGAATTTTACTGTTACTTCATTTAATTTTTTTCTATGAAGTTCTACTTTTACTATTTGTTCTGGATCATCATAAGGTTTATGTCCTGTTTCTGTAATTGTTTGTCCATTTTTATCTATTACAATTGCTTGTGTTACCCATTTTCTTAATGCTAAATCGAATTTCTTAACAATTACTTTTTCAAAATCATCATCATCTTGTTGTCCTGGTACATAAGTTCCTTTTTCATCATCTTTATAATTCGGTAAATCTTGATCTTCTGGTAATTTTACATTATTTTCTTGTGAGTCTCTATCTATAACATCTTTTTTGTTTTCGTCCAAATATTTTGTTATATCAGCAATATTTGTAATATTTTCACTTGTTTTTGCATTTTCATTTACCTTACACATAATAGGAACTTCTTTATATGTTAATACATATTTATCATTTGCATCTTTTGCAGGTTTAGCTATTTTTTCATTTTCTAAATATTTTGTTGTAACTGTTCTTCCATCTTCAGATACTGTCCAACCATATTTTTTATTAAATTCACTATCTACAAAACTTAAGTATGGTGGCAAATGATCTTTTATTTCTGCTGCATATCCATCGATATCACCTTCATTATATACTCTTAACATATAAACTACTATATCATTATATTTTACTATTACTGGTTCCTTTGTATGATTATATATAGATGTTGTTATTACCTTTCCATTTTCATCTTTTGTATTTAATTTTGATGTATCGACTTTTGGCTGTCTTGTATATGTTCCATCTTGATTTTTTAAATATTCATTATCATCAATAACTTCATCATCACTTACTGCAACTATGAATTTTCTTAATGCTAAATCAAATGATTGTAATACTATATTATCAAAATCTTCATCGTCTTCATATTTTACCCATTCTTCTGGTTTTGAATCTCTATCTTCTACTGGATCTCCATTTTCATTTGCATCATCAGAAATACAAGCTTCATTTCTTATTATATCGCCTGAAATATTTTCTGCTATTACTTTTAATTTTACTGATACTTCTTTATATGATAAATCCTTATCCGTTTTTGTTCCGTCATTATTTCCAAAAGCCGGAATTAAATTTTCTCCTGTTACACCTTCTTGTTCTTTTGATAAATAATCTGTTGTAATTTCAATTATTCTCTTTCCGTCTGCATCATATTTGAAATTTCCCCACAAATATTTTTGGTTATATTCTACAGCTTCTTTTTCTTCAGCTGTTAATGTATTATCATCTTTTAATTCTTGTCCGAATTTTTCAGACCAAATAAATTCTAATCCTTCTGGAATATCTTCTGTTATAGCTTGTGCATATCCATCTATTGTTCCTTCATTGTAAATTCTAAATGTATATGTTACTATATCACCTTTTTTAACTCCAACTGGTATTTTATTTAATTTATAATCAGCTGTTGTTACTAATTTCCCATCTGTACCTATTGTATTTAATTTACTTGCATCTATGCTTTCAATTCTTTCTGGTACTTTTTGGTTATTTACTTCTGTTATTCTCTTAATTAATTTCAAGTCAAATGTTTCTGGCATTAATATTAATTTTTCAAAGTCATCATCATCTTGTTGTCCTTTATAATAATAGTCTGAATCCATTAAATCTGCTTTATTTCCATTTCCAATATAGTCACTCATATTGTCTTTATTTACAATTGGATATGTACTTGGTTCTGAATCTCTATCTTTCTCTTTTTGATTTGTTATAATCATTTTACTTTCCGCATCATATTCTTCAGAAATCCAAGCAACATTTGTTAATACTTTTTTATCAACCGCATCTGGTTTAGCTATTACTTCACATTCAATTTCTATTGTTTCTGAAGCTAAATTTCCTTCTACATAAGCTGGTAAGTTTTCTTCATTTCCGGATTTTCTTTTTAATCTTAATGTATTGTCTGTTTCTTGATATGAATCTAAATCAAAGTTTCCACTTACTACTTTTACAAATTTTAATCCTGCTGGTAATTGATCTACTACTTTTGTTGCTCTTCCTGCTTTCTCTCCTTCATTATATATTGTTAATTTATATATAACTTTATCTCCTGATTTTACAAGCACAGGATCTTTTTTATGTTTATATGTTGCTGTTGTTCCTGTTTTTAATGTAGTTTCGTCTATATTAGGAACTCTTGATAATAATCCATCTAATACTTTTCCATTAACACTTGTTATATATTTTCTTAATGCTAAATCAAATATTTTTTCGTTAGGTTTTAATTGTAATTCAAATGGTATTTTCTCATTTTTTATTTCTGGTATCATAACTGGTTGTTCTTGATGGTTTGATGATGATGCCCATAAAGTTAATTTAGTAGTTTTATAATTTATATTTCCTGATATTAATATATCAGTTACTTTTTCTTTAGGTAATGATATATAAAAATCATGGTTTACTAAATCTTTTACTGTTTTAGTATTTGTTACATCTGTTTTATTTTCATCTAATAACTTATAATCTTTTACTTCAACTCCTGCATTTTTAACTATAAAATCAATTGTATATGGATTTTTATTTTTTTCTGTTATATGAATTGGTCCTAGTATATAATCATTTCCTGATACAGTATAATTTAATGTTTTTGTATCAAATGTTACAGGTTCACCTAAAGTTCGTGAGCTTGAATAATTATTTGCGTTTTGTTTAGCTGTTGCTATTAAATAATTATATAATCTTTCTGCTTGTTCTTGTCTTATTCTTCCTTCACTTCTTCCTGGTTCAACTCCTGTTGGATTGTAATCTCCTAAACTTGTATATAAACTTCCATCTTTTGTATAATTAAGCCATCCTGTATTTGTTGTTTTATCATATTTATTATTTTCCTCACCATAATTAGTAAAATACCATATTGCTGCTTGTTCTACTGCATCTATTTCATCCTCTGTTAACATTACATCACCAAACTCTTCATTAGTAATTCCAGCAGCATTTAATAATGCTATTTTATCTTCTTGAGTTCCTCCTACTGCAAGATATAATAAATCAGATAATGCTAATAATGAATCATATTTACCTACTGTTTTTCCTGAACCAGCATCAATATTTCCTTCTACAATACTTTTTAAAACTTCATTTTGTGCTGCTATTTCTTTTCTTTGTGTTTTCATATCGTAAAAAATATCATATTTAGCTTTTTTATGAGTATCACTAAATCCTACTCCAGCTTTTACACAAAAGAAATTTGTTTCAGTTGGATCATTTGATGATTCAGTACTATATTTTACTATATTCCAAATTTTGGCTGCCATCCCTGTAACACCATTTGTGTTTGGATCACCTATTGCATATCCTAAATTAGGCGTGTTCATTGTTCTAAGCTCAGTTATTCCTAAATGTAATGGTGTAGTTGCTGTATCTGCCATTACTAAATTAGGAATTAAAATTCCAAACATTAAAACACATAACATTGCTATACCAATCGTTCTTACTTTTGATTTCATAAAATTCTCTCCTTTATATTTTCATAATATAATCTCTTGTATATTATTTTACTATTTTTTAAGTATTAGTCAATAGGGTTATTTTACATTTTTTTCTTAATATTTTTGATAGTTGTTAAAGTATTACGGCATAAAGGTTTCTCATGCATTTTTCTATAAAATAACCTATATTACAATTATATTACATTTTAGTTTCAAAATCAATATATTTCGCTCTATATGTTCAAAAACTGTTCTTCCCTAGTCTTTAATTTTATTATTTTCATTATATACAATATTTTATATTTTTTGTTAATATACTCTTCATAAATTTAAAATAAAATTAATATACTTAAACGGTGATTATTTTGAAAAATTCTTTATTAAAATTTATTAACATTACATTTATATTTATTGTTTTATTTAATATATTATATAACTATACAACTTTTTCATACGCAGCTGATATTTTATTTACACGTGAATCTAATAATGCTTTTGAAAACAATACTATTAATACAAGTTTAAATATGAAAGAAAATTCTTCTCCTCCTAGTATAAATGCACGTTCTGCTATTGTATTAGATAGAAATAGTAAAAAAATCTTATATAAAAAAAATGAATTAAACAGAGTGAAAATGGCTTCAACTACTAAAATTATGACTGCTTTGATAGTTATTGAAAATTCAAATCTAAAAGATGTTATTACTATTTCAAAAAAAGCTAGTATTGTCAGAGGCTCTAGAGTTGGATTAAAAGAAAATGATAAAGTATCTTTAATCGATTTACTTTACGGTTTAATGTTGTGTTCTGGTAATGATGCTGCAATTGCTCTATCCGAACATGTTGGAGGTTCTGTTGAAAATTTTTGTAATTTAATGAATAATAAAGCTATTTCACTTGGATTAAAAAATACTCATTTTGAATCTCCTCACGGTCTTGATTCAGATGGACATTATACAACAGCTTATGAATTATCTTTAATTGCAGATTATGCCTTAAATAATGAATTATTTGCTAAAATAGTAAATACAAAATTTCATTCTATTAAAATTAATAATACTAACAAAGACATAAAAAATACTAATGAACTGCTTGGCAATCTCAATGGAGTCTATGGAGTTAAAACAGGTTTCACAAATGGAGCTAATCGTTGTCTTGTAACAGCTTGTAAAAGAAATAAGATGGATATTATATGTGTTATTCTTGGATGTGATACAAAAAATTTTAGAACAACAGATAGCACTAAATTAATTGAATTTGTATATAATAATTTTGAATATATTAACATTGGTGAATTATTAAGAAAACATTTTAATTCATGGGTTGATCAAAATTTAGATACTATACAAATTGTAAAAGGAAATACTGATCAATCTTTAAATTTAGATTATAATAAAGCTTTTTATGATTATTTACCAATAGAAAAATCAAAACTGGAAACTATTAATGTAGAAATAATATGTAATAAAACTTTAATTGCCCCTGTATTTACTAATTACATAATAGGATCAATTAAAATACTAGAAAATAACGATATACTTTTTGAAACAAATATAATATTAAAAAATACAATTGAAAAGAAAACTATAAAAAATTATATAGTTGAAATAATAAAAGAACTTAAAGTTTTATCCTTAAATTCTTTTTAATTATTATAAAAATAGGGTTTTCACCCTTTTTTTATTGTACATTTTCTTTTATATACTCAACTACATCTCCTACAGTTGCAACTTTTTCAGCATCTTCATCAGGAATTTCTATATCAAATTCTTCTTCTAATGCCATAACTAGTTCAACTATATCTAATGAATCAGCTCCTAAATCATCTATAAATGATGCTTCCATTGTAACTGAATTTTCTGTAACACCTAATTGTTCAACAATTATATTTCTTACTCTTTCTAAAACTTCTTCTGAACTCATGTCTTTGAGTTCACCTCCTCTCAAGTTTGTAAATATTTAATTCATATTTCATTTATATTATATGTTTATATATTTGTCAAGTTAATTTTATTTTTTTCCTAAATTTATACAGCGTAGTCATTTATTGTTCTATTTGTTTATTTTGATCTTTTTCTCTTTGTTTTGTAAATTCTTCAATCATTTTATCTACTGCTTTATTTTCAACAAATTTTTCTGCTTGAATTATTGTATATTCAAATAATAATTCATCACTACTTCCATGTGCTTTTACTACTGGTTTCTTTACTCCTAAAAATAAAGCTCCACCATAAGATTTATAGTCCATTACTTTTGAAAATCTATTTATTGCTGGTAATGCTGGAATGGATAATATTTTAGCTAATAAATTTTTTGTAAAGCTTTCTTTTAAACTTCTTTTTACAAATTTTCCTAATCCTTCTGTTGTTTTTAAAAATACATTTCCAGTAAAACCATCTGTTACTATAGCATCTATTTCACCAGAAAAAGCATCTCTTCCTTCAACATTTCCAACAAAGTTTATTCCTAATTCTTCTGATTTTTCTTTTAATAATTTATAACTTTCTTTTGTTAATTCATTTCCTTTTGTTTCTTCTGTTCCTATATTTAATAATCCTATTCTAGGACTTTCTACACCAAATGTATTACGAATATAGATACTAGACATTTGAGCAAATTGTAATAAATTTATCGGCTTACAATTTGTATTTGAACCAGAATCTATTAATACTAATCTACTCTTGTATGCCGGTAATATTCCTGCTAAAGCTGGTCTATCTATTCCTTTTATTCTACCAACAATTAATGTAGCTCCTGTTAATAACGCTCCTGAATTTCCAGCTGATATAAATACATCCCCTTCATCTTCTTTCAACATTTTAAAACCTACAACCATTGATGAATCTTTTTTTCTTTTTATTGCAAGTGTTGGCGTATCTTCCATTTCTATAGTTTCAGTTGCATTTCTAATTTTTAGTCTATCTGAAATTTCTTCTATTTCTTTTCCATAAAACTCTTTTACTTTACTTCTTATTACTTCTTCTTTACCTACTAACACTACTTCTGCTTTTACTTTATTGATTGCATTTACAGCTCCTTTTATATTTGCATCAGGTGCATTGTCTCCTCCCATTGCGTCTAATATAATTTTCATTTTGTTATCCTCCATTTATTTTCACATATTTATTATTGTATATTAAATTCTATTTTTAACATATCCATTTTATTATTCTTTCTTAAAAATTGCAAGTATTTTTCATATAAAAAACTAATCAGTCAAATATTTTTAATATACTAAAAAAGCCATTCAAAGTAAAATACTCTAAATGACTTTTTTTATATTATATATTAATTAAATTTTTTTTAATTAAGCTAAGATATCAGCAACAACACCTGAACCAACTGTTCTACCACCTTCACGAATAGCGAAT
>SAMEA104404097__coassemble_3079_pt1 | contig 10593 bp, 10 predicted proteins | sample SAMEA104404097__metabat2_low_PE_006 | metagenome-assembled genome bin SAMEA104404097 (sample SAMEA104404097) | Balaenoptera acutorostrata
TAAAAGAAATAAAATAGTTTATTAAAATTTAGTTAAAAATAAAAAACGAAAAAATAAAATAAAAAAAGAAGAAACATTGAAAAATAAAGGAAAATGTGCTATGCTATATAAGTAGTAAAAAAGAAGTACGGGAGGAAAAAATGTATAGAACAAATAATTGTGGAGAATTAACAATAAAAAATGTAGGACAAGAAGTTGAACTTGCTGGATGGATTCAAAAAATAAGAAATTTAGGTGGTATGGAATTCATAGATTTAAGAGATGAATTTGGAATTACTCAAATTGTATTAAATGATGAAATTGGAAAAGATATAGAAAAAGATTTAAATACAGAAGCTTGTATCCACATAGTAGGAGAAGTTGTGGAAAGAAGTAATAAAAATAATAAAATCCCAACTGGTGAGATAGAAGTTGTAGCAACAAAAATAGAAGTATTAGGAAAATGTAAAAATGTATTACCATTTGAAGTAAATACAGATCAAGAGGTAAGAGAAGATTTAAGATTAGAATATAGATTTTTAGATTTAAGAAATGAAAGATTACACAATAATATATTACTTCGTGCTAAAGTATTAAAATATTTAAGAGATAAAATGGAAGAATTAGGATTCCCAGAAATTCAAACACCAATACTTGCAAATTCATCACCAGAAGGTGCAAGAGACTATTTAGTACCAAGTAGAATAAACAAAGGTGAATTTTATGCACTACCACAAGCACCACAACAATTTAAACAATTACTTATGGTATCAGGATTTAATAAATATTTTCAAATAGCACCATGTTTTAGAGATGAAGATCCAAGAGCAGATAGAGCACCAGGAGAATTTTATCAATTAGACTTTGAAATGAGTTTTGCAACACAAGAAGATGTGTTTGAAGTAATTGAAAAAGTAGTGCCCGATACATTTAAAAAATTTACAACATGGAAAGTAGATGAAGGACCATTTATACGTATACCATATAGAGAAGCAATGGAAAAATACGGTATAGATAAACCAGATTTAAGAAACCCATTAATAATTCAAGATGCAACAGATATATTTAAAAATTCAGAATTTAAAGCATTTGAAAATAAAACAATAAAAGCAATAGTTGTAAAAGATGGAGCAGAACAAGGAAGAAAATTCTTTGATAAAATGGGAGAATTTGCTACAACAGATGAAGTAGGAGCAAAAGGACTTGCATGGACTAAAGTAGGACAAGATGGAGTTGTAACAGGAGGAATTTCAAAATTTATAACTGAAGAAATGCAAGAAAGATTAGAAAAAGAATTAGGAATGGAAAAAAATTCAGCAGTATTCTTTATAGCAGATGAATTTACAAAAGCACAAAAAATAGCAGGACTTGTAAGAATAGAATTAGGAAAGAGATTAGACTTATTAGAAAAAGATGTATATAGATTTTGCTATATAGTAGATTTTCCAATGTATGAATTATCAGATGAGGGAACAATAGATTTCTGTCATAATCCATTCTCAATGCCACAAGGAGGATTAGAAGCATTAGAGAATAAAGATCCACTTGATATATTAGCATATCAATATGATTTAGTATGTAATGGATATGAAATGGCGTCAGGTGCAGTAAGAAATCACAATCCAGAAATAATGATAAAAGCATTTGAAATAGCTGGATATACAGAAGAAGATGTAAAAAATAGATTTGGTGCATTATATAATGCATTCCAATATGGAACACCACCACATGCAGGAGCTGCACCAGGTGTAGATAGAATGGTAATGTTAATAGCAGATTCACAAAATATAAGAGAAATAATAGCTTTTCCAAAGAATAAGAAAGCAAGAGACTTATTAATGAGAGCACCATCAAAAGTATCAGAACAACAATTGAAAGATGTACATATACAATTAAGAGAAGAATAGAGGATTAGGGGATTTACATTAAATCCTCTTTTTTATAAAAATATTTTAGTTTTATGAGGAGGATAATATGAAATATGAATTTAAACCAAAAGGTGTTTGTTCAAGAAAAATGATTGTAGAAGTAGAAGGAAATATTATAAAAGAAGTCAATATAGATGGAGGATGTCCTGGAAATGCTGAAGGAATTTCAAAATTATTAATTGGAATGGATATAGATGAAGCAATAAAAAGGTTAAGAGGAGTTAATTGTGGTAATAGGAAAACTTCTTGTCCAGATCAATTAACATACGCCTTAGAAGAAGCAAAAAATAAAATTGGAAATAAACAATAGGGAGATTAATAATATGGAAAATAACAAGAAAAAAGTTTTATTAGGAATGAGTGGAGGAGTTGATAGTTCAGCAGCAGCAATTCTTTTAAGAAAACAAGGATATGATGTTATAGGTTGTACAATGATTTTACATGATGAAGAAAAAAGTAAAACTGCAATTGAGGATGCTAAAAAAGTTTGTGAAAAAATAGGAATTCCTCATTATACTTTTGATTTTCAAAAAGATTTCAAATGTGAAGTTATTCAAAAATTTATTAAAGAATATGAAAATGCAAGAACTCCCAATCCATGTGTAGAATGTAATAAAGAATTAAAATTTAAAAGATTTTATGAAAAGGCTAAAGAGCTAGGATGTGAATATATTTCAACAGGACATTATGCCAAAATAGAATATTCAGAAAAATACAATCAAAATGTATTAAAAAAGTCAAAAGCAGATAAGAAAGATCAAACTTATTTTTTATACACTATACCTAAAAAAGAATTAAACAATATTATTTTTCCGTTAGAGAATTTTAAAGAAAAGACAGAAATTAGAGAAATTGTAAAAAAAGAAGAATTAGAAGTTGCAACTAAAAAAGATAGTCAAGAGATTTGCTTTATTGAAGATGATGATTATAAAAGATTCTTAATAGAAAATATGGATAGAAAACCTAAAAAAGGTAATATTATATTAAAAACAGGAGAAAAATTAGGAGTACATGATGGATTAATATATTATACTATTGGACAAAGAAAAGGAATAGGAATCTCATATAAAGAGCCACTTTATGTTGTAGAATTAAGAGAACAAACTAATGAAGTTGTAGTTGGAACCGAAGAAGAATTATATGCTAATTCTTTAATTGCAAATGAATTGAATTGGCAAGTGTTTGAGAAAATGCCAAATGAAATAAAGTGTTTTGCTAAAATAAGATATAGAGCTAAAGAAGCAAGAGCGATTGTTAAAAAAATAGACCAAGAAAAAGTAGAAGTAATATTTGATGAGCCACAAAGAGCAATTACAAAAGGACAGTCAGTAGTTTTTTATGATGAAGAGGGAATTGTGTTAGGTGGTGGAAAGATAATATAGTATAGTTTTTTATATAAGATTTAAAAAAATGCCTTGTACAAAGTCAATAAATATGATATAACTAGGGTATCGAATAAGCTAAATAGAAAGGCGGAATTTTTGTGGAAGAAGAAATTTTAAAAGATGCAAAAACTATATTAATTGTTGATGATGAACAAACAATAGTAGATATATTAGTATATAATTTAAGAAAAGAAGGATATAATACAATAGAAGCTAGTGATGGAATATCAGCAGTAGATATTGCATTAAAAGAAAAACCAGATTTAATTTTATTAGATATAATGTTACCTAAATTAGATGGATTATCAGTATGTAAAAGGATAAAAAATTCTTTAAATGTTCCGATTTTAATGTTAACAGCTAAAGATGGAGAAATTGATAAAATATTAGGATTAGAATTAGGAGCAGATGATTATATAACAAAACCATTTAGTGTAAGAGAATTGGTTGCAAGAGTGAAGGCAAATCTAAGAAAAGTTGAAGCAGTTACTAAAAATATAAAAACAAATGAGCCTGTAGAAGAGAAAAAAGAAACTAAAATATCAGTGGGACAATTAGAATTAGATTTAGATAAATTTGAAGTGAAAGTGAGAGGCAATATAATTGATTTAACTTTAAGAGAATTTGAAGTGTTAAAATTTTTAGCTTCTCAACCAGAACAAGTAATTACAAGAGAAACTTTACTTGAAAAAGTATGGGGATATGAATATTATGGAGATATTAGAACAGTAGATGTAACAGTTAGAAGAATTAGAGAAAAAATCGAAGAAGATACTTCAACACCTAAAATTTTAATAACCAAAAGAGGAGTAGGCTATTATATAGCAGAGAATTAAAAGAGCAGAGATGCTCTTTTATTTTTGACTAAATATAAATAAAAAAGAAATAATATAAGAGATATAAGGATAAATTGTAAAATTTTGCGATGAATAGTTATTAAATAATCTTAATAGATATTGACAATAAATAGGAAGAGAAAATATACTTTAAATCAAAGAAAGGACAGATTATTATGAATAGAGATTTTATTGCGAAGAGCAATTATGTTTTAAGAAAAGTTTTAAATACAAAGGATAGTTTAGATATAGTTAAAGATTTTATTGAAAGTATTTTAAAAATTAAAATAGAAAAAATAACATTAAATACATATCTGAAGAAAATTGAAAATAAGTTACCAAAAGAAGAAAATTTTGGGATTGTAGATGTAAGAATAAAAAAAGAGGATGGTGAGGAAATTAATGTTGCTATACAAATAATTGATGGATATTATGTGAAGAATAAAATGTTATTATATTATGCACAGATACATTCAAATCAATTGGAATATGAAGATGGAAGAAATTTAGCAAAAACAATTACTATTAATATATTAGATTTTAAATATTTTGATTCAATTGAATATCATAAGAAAATAGAGATAAAAACAAATAATGAAAAAGATATAAATGGAAATGTGATATTACATGTTTTAGAATTACCAAAGTTTAGAAAAGAAAAAGATAATATAAATACAAGAGAAGAAGAATGGATGATATATTTGAAAGGAAATGATATAGAAAAAATGAATAAGGTTTTTAAAGAAAATAAAAATATAAAAAAGTTAGATGATAAGTTGAAAGAATATTGGAAAAAAGAAAAAATGGAATAAAATTAATTATTCCATTTAAAAAATAAATTAATGAGCATCCGTTATGTTTTGTTTTAAATTAAGATTTACAATTGTTCCTTCTGGTACTTGAGTATCTTTAGGATATTCTTGAGAGCTAACAATACCAGAACCTTCTATATTGTAATTAAGATTAGAATTTTTTAAAGTGTTTTTAGCTTGATATAAATTCATACCTTTTAAGTCTGGAACTTTTACTGAAATAGCGATATTATTATCTTCAGCATATAAAACAATTAAAGAATTTTTTGATAGATATGCACCAGGTTTTGGAGTTTGATCAGATACTAATAAATTATTAGGATCACCTTTTATATAAGTTTTTACATTAAAACCAGCATCTTTTAATATTTTTTGCGCTTCTGTAACTGTTTTGTGTCTAACATCAGGAACAATAGTCGAATCACTATTTGAAGATGGATTATCAGAGTTAGCAGAAGGTACTCCTAAATAAGGTAAAATTTCTGTAAGCATTTGAGATACAACAGGAGCGGCTAATCTACCACCATCATGATTATCTTTAGGAGGGTCATATAAAGTTAGTAGTAAAACTAATTGAGTATTTTCGACAGGTGAAATTGCTACATAAGAAGCAACATAACCTTCTTCTTTTTTATTATATAATGGTTCAGAAGTTCCTGTTTTACCTCCGATAGAGTATCCAGGAATAGCAACACCTTTTCCAGTACCAACAGTTGCTACAGATTCCATCATAGATCTTAAATCTTTAGAAGTTTGTTTTGAAACGACTTGTCTTATTTTTGTTATAGGTAATTCTGTTACAGCACCGGTATCGACATTAGTCAATTCTTTAACAATTCTAGGTTTTAGTAGAACACCATCATTGGCTATACAAGAAATTGCAGTTGCCATTTGTAATGGAGTGATATTAAGTCTTTGTCCGAAAGACATTGTAGCAAGTTCAACAGGTCCAACATTATCTAAGTTTTGAAAAATACTGCTTTGTTCACCATACAATCCAGAATTTGTTGAATTGAATAATCCAAAAGCATCATAGTATTTATATAATGTTGAAGCACCGATTCTTTTTGCTAATTGCATAAATGCAGGATTACAAGAATTACAAAGAGCTTGTCTTAAAGTTTGTTGTCCGTGTGGGTTAAAATGTCTCCAACATTTTATTCTTACAGGTTCTGATTTTGAGGAATCTTCAAAAAGTTCATAACCATTACAAATAAAATCGTTTACTTTATCTGTAGTTGTAATATTTTCTTCTAAAGCAACAGCAGAAGTTATAACTTTAAATACAGAACCGGGTTCGTATGTTTCAGAAACTGATTTGTTAGACCACATTTTATAAAGTGATTCATTTTTTTCGGATTGGGTTAGAGAATCGTATGTTTCAGCAAGTTTTTCATTTGGAGTATAAGGTGTATTTAAATTGTAATCTGGATAACAGGCCATTCCTTTTATATCAAATGTTTTAGGATCCATAACGATTACGTTTCCACCTTTTTTGCAGTCATTATCAATAACAGCTTGTTTTAGATATTTTTCAATGATTGTTTGAATATTTAAATCAATAGTTAAAGTTAAGTTACTTCCATTTTCTGCTGAAATATAAGATTCTTCAGCGTTAGGAATTTCTTTTTGATCACTACCTTTTAAGCTAACTATTTTTCCAGGAGTACCAGTTAATACAGAATTCCATTTGGATTCGATTCCACTTAATCCTTGATTATCGTTTCCACAAAAACCGATAACATTAGAACAAACATTGTTATAAGGATAATATCTTTTACTATCTTCATCTATATTAATTCCAACAGATATATCATTTTCTTTTTTCCAACTTTTAAGCTTATCAATTTTTTCTTTTTCTACTTTTTTTGCAATAGTTTCAACTTGAGATTTACTTGATACTTTTTTTAATGTTTCTTCATAATCTAATTCAAATATTTCAGAAAGACCTTTAGCCACTTTTTCTTTGTAGATTTTAGTATCTTCATCATTTTTTTTCACAATCTTATGAGGATTTATAGTAACGGTGTCTACTTGAGCACTTATTGCTAAAGCTTTTCCAGTTGAGTCATAAATATTACCTCTTTTTGGACTAATAATTTGGTTAATTACTTGTTGATTGTATGCTTTTTCTTTTAGAGTATTACCTTTAATAAATTGAAGATAACCTATTCTTAAAATAAGAAATGATATGATAAATGTTACTACTATAAGAAAATATTTTAATTTCTTGGTGTATATAAAATTACCAGATTCAAAATGAGAATGTATTTTTACAATGTTGTTAGTTGTATTTATATTTTGTGAATCTATTGAATTATTAAAATTATTTTTCTGAAGATTAATGTTATTCTTATTTTTAATGTTATTTTTAGTTTTGTTTTTTAATATGTTTTTATTTGTTTTCTTTTTATTCGTTTTCTTTTTAACAAAATTATTTTTTTTCTTTTTCATAGTTTCGCCTCTTTTGTTTTATATATGGATTTATTTTATCTTAAAAGAATATAAAAATCAATAAAAACTTGAAAAAAGAACTAATCTATAATAAAATATTATAAGTAAATAAATAAAAGAAAAAATAATAAAAGTAAAGAGGAAATTTAGATGAATGATATATTAGAAGAAACAAGATTTATTATGAAAAAATATAATATAAAAGCAAATAAACAGCTAGGGCAAAATTTCTTAATTAGTCAAGAAGTTGTTGAAACAATAGTGGATTGTAGTGAAATAAAAGAAGATGATTTGGTTATTGAAATAGGTCCAGGTTTAGGAACATTAACTAAATATTTATTGGAAAAAGCAGGGAAGGTAATTTGCATAGAGTTAGATGAAAAAATGATAAATATATTGAAAGATAGATTTTCTTTATATGATAATTTTGAGCTTTTAAATCAAGATGTTTTAAAAACAGATTTAAAAGGAATTATAAAGAAAGAAAAAGAGTTAGGAAAAATAAAAAATGTAAAAATTGTTGCAAATTTACCATATTATATAACAACACCAATAATTATGAAATTACTTGAAGAACAATTAGAATTAGAAAGTATAACTGTAATGATTCAAAAAGAAGTGGCAGACAGATTGATAGAAATACCAGGAGGAAAAGAAACAGGAGCTATTACATATTCAGTTTATTATTATGCAGAAGGAGAAGGAATATTAGAAGTTCCTAATAATTCATTTATTCCTGAACCTGAAGTTACTTCAAAGGTTATAAGATTGAAGATAAGAAAAGAGCCTAATGTAGAAGTTAGTGATAAAAAATTAATGTTTAAAATTATAAAAAATGCCTTTATGCAAAGAAGAAAGACGTTATTAAATAGTTTAACAAATACTAAAATATTTAAAGATAAAGAGCAAGGAATAAGAATATTAAGTGAGTTAGGTTTAGAGGAAAATATAAGAGCTGAAAAATTAACATTAGAAGATTTTGCCAAAATTACAAATATAATGAATAAAAATATACAATAAATGGAAGTCGAAAAAGAAATAAAATGGATAAAAATATTTTTATTTTTGTTTTTTTATGATATAATAGATGTAAATATAAAAAGGAGAAAAAATTATGAATCAGATATTAATTACAAAAAAGTTGTATGTAACACCTGAATTGAAAAGAAAAAAGAAGATGTATAAATTTAATTTTATTATATCTATTTTTTTGGTATGTATTTTAATGTCCTTTTATATTTATGCAGAATATGGAAGAAATAGAGATGAGGAAGTTTCGCAAGAAATTTTGTCAAATTTTAATAATAGTTTAGAACAAAATCAAGAAGATACAACTATAGCTAAAGATAATATATTGATCGTAGTTTTAGATGAAAAAAGAGAGCAAATTGGAGAAACTGAAGAAAAAATAGAAAAAAATGCTGAAAGTATAAAACAAAAAACAACGACAAAAGAAGGATATAAATATAAAAAAATAGCTTCTATAAACATTCCTAAAATTAATGTTAATTATGCAATTTTAGATGGTGAAACAAAATCTGTAGAAGAAACAGAAGCACTTTTAAAAATATCACCAACTAAATTTTGGGGACCAAATCCACATGATGTTGGAAATCTTTGTATAGTAGGACATAATTATAGAAACAATAAGTTTTTTAGTAAAGTACCTAATTTAGAAAATGGAGATATAATTGAAATAACAGATTTAGAAAATAAAACTTTAAGATATTCAGTATATGATAAATATCAAGTAAATCCAGAGGATTTATCATGTACATCACAACTTACAGATGGAAATAAAGAAATTACTTTAATTACTTGTACAAGTGATAATAAAATGAGAGTAATTATAAAAGCAAGAGCAGTATAAAATAAAGTTAGAAGACAAACTTCTAACTTTATTTTATGCATTTTTTGAAAAAGAATCATCTTTTTGAATTTGTGCAAGTTGCTTAGTTAATAATTTTATAATCGATTTATGATGATCATCAAGTTTTAAATAATCTTCTAAAAAACTTTGTTCTACCAATTGAGTTAAAGTAGGGGTATTTGAAGTAATTAAATCTTCAAACAAAAAATTAGAACTTATATTCAAAGCGTTACAAATACTAGTAATAGTAGTAGCACTTCCAAATGCAATACCTCTTTCTAGTTGGCTAATATATCTAGGAGATAAAGAAAGCTTTTCAGCTAATTCTTCTTGTGTGTATTTTTCTTTTGTTCTTGCTAATTTGATTTTTTTACCAATGTTTTTTCTTAAACTTCTTTCAACATCTTTCATATAAACCTCCTAAAAGAAATTCTATAATAATGAAAGTATAGCAATCTAGAAAAGAAAAAAGAACGAACTATCAATAAGAAAAAAGCTATAAAGTAAAAGACATAGTATCATAATAAGAATATAATATATAAAAATAGTGTTAGTTTTGATAAAAATAATTATGAAAAAATGAAAAAAATTTAAAAAAGTCTTGCAAAATATAAAAAGTTATATTACAATCGAATTGAAGTGGAGAAAAGTGTCACAAAGTGGTTGTGAAGTGGAGAGGTGAATTTTAATTGCTAATAGGTGAATACGAGCATTCTCTAGATGCTAAAGGTAGATTAATATTACCTGCTAAGTTAAGACAAGATATGGGAGAGAAGTTCATCGTAACAAAGGGGTTAGATGGATGTTTATTTGCGTTTTCACAAAATGAATGGTTAAATTTTGAAACAAAACTAAAAGCTTTGCCACTATCAGATAGAAATGCTAGAAATTTTGTAAGATTCTTTTTATCCGGTGCAACAGAATGTGAAATTGACAAGCAAGGAAGATTCTTAATTCCTAACAATTTAAGATTAGCAGCTAATTTAGAAAAAGAAGTTGTTATAATTGGCGTAGGAACAAGATTAGAAATATGGAATAAAAACACATGGCAATCATGTGATGAAAATATATCAGCAGATGAAATTGCAGAAAATATGACCATGTTAGGTATATAACTTGAAAAAGCTTATATAAATACAAAAGCAAAAAATACAAAAGCAAAAAATACAAAAGCAAAGTATAAGAGAGATTCGAAAGAAAAGTAAATAAAAGAAAAGTAAACAAAAGAAAAAAGATGGATATACAAAAGAATAATTACTAAAGATATAATTACAAAAGATATAAATAAACAAAAGATATTACAAAAGAAAAGCTTACAAAAGAAAAAAG
>SAMEA104404097__coassemble_3093_pt1 | contig 10568 bp, 5 predicted proteins | sample SAMEA104404097__metabat2_low_PE_006 | metagenome-assembled genome bin SAMEA104404097 (sample SAMEA104404097) | Balaenoptera acutorostrata
TTAGATTAAAAGAAGAGATAAAAGAGTTTAAGAGGCAAAATGAGAAGAAAAAAGAAAAAAATAAAAATAAACATAGGAAAATTGGAAGAAATTTGTAAAAAAAGGTAGAATTATTGTATAAAAAAGATTTTTATGATATATTTTAACATAGAATATTATAAGTGGTTTTAGGGGGACTTGTAAATGAAAAATTATTTTAGCGAACTTACAAGAGTTCAAATGCCAGCAATGGTTCATTTAACAAGATTAGGATATAAATATTATGGAAAAATTACTAAAGATATGGCTAATATTAAGTATGATCCAGATACTAATATTTTGATAGAAGAGTTTAAGAAAAAATTCTTAGAATTAAATCCGAGTTTTGAAGCTAATGTAGATAATATTTTAAAAGAAATAAAACAAGAATTAGATTATGATGATTTGGGAAAAACTTTTTATAATAGAATAATAAATAGTTATCCATATAAATTTATTGATTTTGAAAATGAAAATAATAATAGTTATTATTGTACAGCAGAATTTACGTGTGAAAGAGACGAGGATAATTTTAGACCTGATATAACGTTATTTATTAATGGATTACCGTTAGTTTTTATTGAAGTAAAAAAGCCAAATAATGAAGGTGGAATGTTAGCAGAAGCTAATAGAATGAGTAATGTTAGATTTACAAATAGGAAATTTAGAAGATTTATTAATATAACTCAATTAATGTTATTCTCAAATAATATGGAGTATGATGCTCAAGGTGGAATTGTGCCTATTCAGGGAGCTTTTTATTGTACTGGAGCTAGAAAGAAAACTAAATTTAATTGTTTTAGAGAAGATGAAGTTATAAATGGTATATCAAAAATTGCTATAGAATATCCATATAAAGAAATAGATGTAAATATTGAAAAACAAATATTGAGTGATTTTAATTGTCAAGTAATTCATACAAGTTCGGAATATCAAAAAAATTTAAGTGTTAATACCCCAACTAATAGAATATTAACTTCTATGTGCAGTAAAGAAAGATTATTGTTTTTATTAAAATATGGAATAGCATATGTTAGAACTGAAAAAGAAGTTGATGGAAAATTTGAATCAAGAGACGAAAAACATATAATGAGATATCAACAATTTTTTGCAGCATTAAATGTAAGAAAAAAGATTGATGAAGGTGCTAAAGGTGGTGTTATTTGGCATACACAAGGAAGTGGTAAAACAGCTTTATCGTATTTTTTAGTAAATGTTTTAACAGATATGTTTTCTAAAAAAAATATAGTACCTAAATTCTATTTTATAGTTGATAGAATTGATTTGCTAAAACAAGCTAGTGAAGAATTTGCAGCTAGAGGATTAGAAGTAAAAACTGCTAATTCAAGAGCTGAATTAATGGAACAATTTAGAACTAATCAAGCATTAGAAGGAAATAGTGGAAATAGAGAAATTACAGTAGTAAATATACAAAGATTTGAAGAAGATCATGCTAAAGTAGAATTGCCAGATTATAATACTAATTTACAAAGAGTTTTTATAATAGATGAAGCACATAGAGGTTATAAACCTGAAGGAAGTTTTTTGGCAAATTTATTTGATGCAGATAAAGATTCAATAAAAATAGCTTTGACAGGAACGCCTTTATTAAGTAAAGAAAGAGCTTCTTGGAAAGTATTTGGAGATTATTTCCATACATATTATTATGATAAATCAATTCAAGATGGTTATACTTTAAAAATAATTAGAGAAGATATTGAAACAAAATATAAAGAAAACTTATCAAAAGTATATGAAAATGTAGAAAATTTAATTGATAAAAAAGATATTAAAAAAGCAGATATTGTAGAACATGAAGTTTATGTAAAAGAATTAGTTAGATATATAATTACTGATTTTAAAAGATTTAGAAAAATTCAAGGCGACGATTCTTTGGGTGCTATGATAGTATGTGATACTGGTAATCAAGCTAAGAAAATTTATGAATATTTTAATGAAATTCAAGAAGAATTGAATGAAAAAGATGATTTGAAATCTAATTTTAAAGTTGGATTAATATTACATGATATTGAAGATAAAGAATTTAGAGGTCAAATTGTAAAAGATTTTAAGAAGAATTTTACGGTAGATATTTTAATAGTATTTAATATGCTTTTAACTGGATTTGATGCACCTAGATTAAAAAGATTATATTTAGGAAGAAAATTAAAAGATCATAATTTATTGCAAGCAATTACAAGGGTAAATAGAACTTATAAAGATATGAAATATGGATATTTAGTAGACTTTGCTGATATTAAACAAAATTTTGAAGATACTAATAATGCATATTTACAAGAATTACAAAAGTTCAATGATCCTGATGAAACTGGAGAAGGTTATGCTATTGATATTTTCAATCAAGTTATTGAAGACAAAGACGAAATATTAAATGATATGAAAAATATTAGACAAGTCTTATTTAGTTATACAATTAATAATTTAGAAGATTTTTCTGAAGAAATATCAACATTAGAAGATAAGCATAAATTAATTGAATTAAAAAAAGTATTAATTCAGGCTAGAGATTATGCTAATATTGTAAGAACTTTTGGTGATGATGATTTAAAAAATGAATTTAATAAAGTTGAAATTATTGGATTACCATCAATGATAAGTGAAGTACAAAGACATATAGATAATATTAATTTAAAAGAGGCATTTGAAGTAGAGGATGAAAATAAACAAATTATAAATGAAGCAATGTTATCAATAAAATTTAAATTTACTAATATGGGTAAAGAAGAAATGAATATGAGTGCTATGAGTGATGAAATTCAAGAAAAATGGAATTCGGTTATTAATGCTTTTACTCAAAATATTGATCAAGAGGATGAAAGTTTTATTACTATTAGAGAAGCTTTTATGAAAAGATTTAAAGAATATGGATTTGTAATAGATAATGTTGTGGAATTTCATAAGGCTTCAAATGATTTGAATGATATTATTAAAAAATTAAAGGATTTACAAAAATCAAATAATGTATTGTTGAAAAAATACAATGGAGATGCAAAATTTGTAAGAATTCATAAAAGAATAAAAGAAGAGAATAAAAAAAGAGAAAAAGAGAATGCAAAATCTTTAATTTCTAATTATGATGAGGAAATTTTAGGTATTTTAACTCAAGTAAAGAATGGTATTGATGAAAAAGTTTATAATAGAAATGATATTTTGAGAAGAGATGCTTATTTTGAAAAAACAGTTATGACTTTAGTTACAAACATAATAGATGACTTAGGAATTGCATCAAATAGAGAAGATAGAATTTATTTACAACAAAAAATTACAAAACAATATTTGCAACAATATAAAGAAACTTATGAAGTAGCTTAGGAGGGAAAAAGTGGATATTAAAAATGAAACAATAAAATTAATAGATGATTTAAAATCAACTTGTCAAACATATGGTATGGGAAATGATGGAAATGAATATAAAATTATTACTCAAATGTTTTTATATAAATTTATGAATGATAAGTTTGAATATGAAATTAAAAAGATAAGTGAAAAATTAAATAATTCTAATAAATGGGAAGAAGAATTTAAAAATATGAATATAGATGAAAGAGAAAAATTATTAGATAAACTTTCTGAAGATATTCCAAGATTACAACCAGAACATTTAATAGCAAATTTATGGAATCAACAAACTAAAAATGATTTTGCTACATTATTAGATGATACAATGTTGGATATTGGTAGTAAGAATATCGATATATTTTCAACTCAAACAACTATGAAAACTAAAATTCCTATTTTTGAAAAAATAACAATATATGTTACTGATGAAAATCAGAGAACACCTTTTGCTAGAGCACTAATAGATAAATTAGTTAAATTCTCTTTTAGAGAAGCTTTTAAGCAAAATTATGATTTTTTTGCAACAATATTTGAATATTTGATTAAAGATTATAATACTGCTGGAGGTGGAAAATATGCTGAGTACTATACACCACATTCAATTGCTACAATAATGGCTAAATTATTAGTAGGAAATGATAAGGATTTGCATAATATTGAAATTTATGATCCATCAGCAGGAACAGGGACTTTATTAATTGCATTAGCACATCAAATTGGAGAAGATAAATGTACAATATTTTCACAAGATATCTCACAAAGAAGTAATAAAATGCTTAAATTAAATTTGATTTTAAATGGATTAGTTTCTTCATTAGATAATGCTATACAAGGAGATACTTTAGTAATGCCTTATCATAAAAATGTTGATAATTCTTTAAAAACTTTTGATTATGTGGTTTCAAATCCTCCTTTTAAAATGGATTTTTCAGATACACATGATCAAATAGCAGCGCAATCTAGTAGATTTTGGGCAGGAGTACCTAAGATAGCACCAAAAAAGAAAGATTCTATGGCTATATATACTTGTTTTATTCAACATGTACTAAATTCATTATCTGAGAATGGAAAAGGAGCAATAGTTGTTCCTACAGGATTTATCACCTCTAAAAATGGTATTGAAAACAACATATTAAAATATATTGCTGATAATCATATAGTTTATGGATGTATTAGTATGCCGTCAAATGTTTTTGCTACAACAGGTACAAATGTGTCAGTACTATTTTTTGATAATTCTAAAAAATCTGAAAATGTTGTATTAATTGATGCTTCTAAAATGGGAGAAGATTATCAAGAAGGGAACAATAAAAAGAAAAGATTGTGTGAAGAAGAAATTGAGAAGATAATAAATACTTTTTTAAATAAAGAGGAAGCTGAGGATTTTTCAGTAATAGTTGATTATAATGAAATTAAAGAAAATAATTATTCTTTATCTGCTGGACAATATTTTGATGTAAAATTAGAATTTGAAAGTTACACTTTGGATGAATTTAATATTAAATTTAATAGTTATAAAGAAAACATAATAAAATTAATAGATGAAAGTAATAAAAGTGAAAATGAAATAAAAAGAAGCTTAGGAGAAATTAAGTATGAATAAGTTTGAAGAAGTCCAATTAAAAGATATAGCAGATGTATATTTAAGTAATGTTGATAAAAAATATAATGATAATGAAAAAGAAGTTAGGTTATGTAATTTTATTGATATATATAATAATTGGGAAATTAAAAAATCGATGTATAATAATTTTATGATTGCTACTGTTAAAAAAGAAGAATTTCAAAAGTTTAAATTAAAAAAAGGAATGATAGCTCTAACTAAAGATAGTGAAACAAGAGAAGATATTGGAATTGCATCATATGTTGCTGATGATTTTGAAGATGTAGTATTAGGATATCATACAATTTTAATTGTTCCTAAAAAAGATAAGGTTAATTCTAGTTATTTGAATGCATATTTAAAAAATAAAGTAGCAAGAAAATATTTTGCTAATCAAGCTTCAGGTAGTGGCCAAAGATATACTTTGTCTAAGGAATCAGTTGAAAATTTAAAAGTTTTTTTACCAAATATGAAAGTACAAAATGAGATTGGAAATTTTATTTCTAATATAAATCAAAAAATTGATATTATTAAACAAGAAAATGATTTATTTGAAAAAATGATTACTTTGATTTATAATTATTGGTTTTTACAATTTGATTTTCCTGATGAGAATGGAAAGCCGTATAAGTCTTCAGGTGGAAAAATGGTATGGAATGAAGAATTAAAAAAAGAAATACCAGAAGATTGGAATGTCAGAATAATAAGAGATATGATTAAGGAAAATCCGAAATCTAATATTAAAGCATCTAAAATAAAAAATGAAAATTTGGGAAATATTCCATTTTTTATTAGTGGAGAAGAAATACATAATTGTACAGAAGTTTTAGTTAAAGGAAAAAATTTATTTTTAAATACAGGTGGAAATGCAGGAATTAAATTTTTCTATGGAAAAGCAGCTTATTCAACAGATACATGGTCTATAAGATGTATTGATAATTTAGAGATTTATTTATATTTATATTTAAAATCTATAAAAGAAGATAGCTTTTATAAAAAATATTTTTCTGGAACGGGTTTGAAACATTTACAAAAAGATTTGCTTAAAGATACTAAAATATTAGAACCAAAAAAAGAAATAATAGATAAATTTAATTTAATTGTAGATGATTTATATATAAAAAAATCAAATATTTATTATGAAAATAAAGAACTAGAAAATTTAAAGGATTTTTTATTACCATTATTAATGAATGGACAAGTTACTTTTAAAAATGATAAAGATAGCTGAGGTGATGAAAGTGAATATAGAAAAAATAAATAAATCTATTAAAGAATTTAAGAAACAAATAAAAGATAATAGTGATATTGAAGCTATTAATGAAAGAAAAGAGAGAAAAGAATATTATCAATCATGGACTAAAAAGAAAATGGAGAACATGACTGAAGATGAATTTGTTGAATATATTGGAAAACTTTGGTCAATGATAGTTTGGGGAAATAAAAAATATATAGCAGATAAAATAATTGAACTTAATGGATTTAAGAACGTAAAGAAAATGCTTGTTGAATTATTATATGGAAATGATGATATTGAAAAAAGATGGGACAAGTTTTATAAAAATATAAAGCAAATTGGACCATCTAGTATGAGTGAGTTATTAAGTTATATTAATCCTAATGAATATGTTATTTGTAATAAAGTAACTTGTGCATGTTTTAAATATTTAGAAGTAAAAAATGTTCCTACTTATAATTATCAATATACAGGAAAAAATTACAAAATGTTATGTGATAATGCAAAAGAAATTAAAAATCTAATGCTTAAAGAAGAAATAAAAAATGTAGATTTATTAATTGTTGATTATATGTTTTGGGATGTTGTATATCCAGAATCAAAGAATGACAAATTAATTACTAAAGAGGAAGAAGAAATTGAAATAGAAAAAGATGAAAAACAATTTATTCATAATGATATAATAAATCAAATAGTGGAAATAGGACAATGGTTAGGATTTGAAAGTAAATCAGAAGTGAAAATAGCAACAGGAGCTGTTGTTGATGCAATTTGGCAAGCTAAAATTGGAAATATGGGAAAAGTTATATATGTATTTGAAGTACAAACTCATGGAAGTATAGATAGCTTGATATTAAATTTACAAAGAGCTACAAATAATTTTGCTGTACAAGCAATAGTAGCTGTTTCTGATGAAAAGCAAATTGAAAAAATTAAAAGAGAATCTGAAGGAATACATAGTATTCAGTCGAAATTAAAAACATGGGATTATAAAGAAGTTATGGAAATGCATGACTGTTTAGAAAGATCTAATGAAATTATAAACAATTTAGGACTTGTTCCAGATAGTTTTATATAAATACAAATGAAAGCAAGATAATAATGTATATTTTACAAAGTTATTTTGCTTTTTTTAATGTAATATATTTAAAATATAAATAAGAATAAAGGAATGATAAAATGGAGGGAGTATTAAATTTTTTAAATCAAGAGAATATTACAAATATTTATATTGGTGTAACAGGAGTATTGGTTGCAATAGTTATATTTGCGGCAGAATTAATTAAGGAACAAAATAATGAATTAAAAAAACGAGTACTTTTATCAATAACGAAAATTAAAGGTTTAATAATATACAGTTTAGTAATATTCGGTTATATGTTATTAGCTAATATTTTTAGATATGACTTAAATGAAAATGCAAATTTGTTTTTGAATATAGTTTTTCTTGTAATCCAAAGTATATTAGTTATTAATGTTGTAATATTAATAGTATTAACTGGAAAAATATTTTATGTCTTAGTCAAGTTAAATACAGAAAAAGATTATTTTAACGAATCATTAGTTAAGTATATAGAAGATAGAAGTAAGAAATTAGAGAAAAAAGCAAATAAAAAGGGAAATAAAGAATTAAAACGTGAAAAAAAAGAATTTAAACAATTTTTGAAAGTTTATGGAATAAAAAATAATACTAAAAGCTTTGAAGAGGATAAGTATGAGGCTATATATCCTTTAAAAAATGGAAGATTAAAAACTTTTGAATATAAAAAAATGAATAATATAATTAATGAATTTGAAGAAAAGATAATAGAAAAAGGAGAATATATTCCTACTAAAGAAAAAATACTTTTATTTGATTGCGATATAGGAGAAAATATAAATGTAAATAAACCTATATGTTATTGTTTAAAAGAATTTAGTGAATATTTCAAAAATATTCAGGATTGTATTATTATGATTAATAATAGTATGTATTTAAATGATGAAATAGAAATAATAAGTAAAGGACTATTTGAATTAGCATTAGAGTATGAAAATCCGTATTATTATGATGAAAATATGGTATTATTTAATTATTTAAAATTTTTATATCAAAATAATTTAATTGCAGTAAAAAATATAGTTATAAATAATGTTGAAGAATGTTATAGAGAAACTTATAAAAAAGCCGATAGTAATAAAAAATTTTGTAAATTTTTATTATCGTTTTCGTATTTAGCTTTTTCTTATGATGACTATGAAGATTATAAATATATTAATAATTTCATTGTATATTTATATGAATATCAAATATTGTATACAGAAGAATCAAAAGATGATATAGCTTATTCTTTTTTTAGTAAAGTAATGAATTTTAATTTTTATAGTGTAAAGAAAAATAAAAATGTAAATTATTATGATAATTTATTATCAATGTTATTTAGAATATTAATTATATTTATAAAAAATTCAAACTACTCTGCTATAAAAGTTTTGATGAGAAACTTTTTATATAATACTAGAATACGATTCGAAGAAGAATTAAATGAATATGAAATTATAGATTTTCAATTTTGTTGTGGAATAATATATGCATATATAGCAATATCAAAACAAAATATAAATGGACTTGATGAAAATGTGGGAAAAGAAATTAAAGGTTTAATTAATTATTTAAAAAATCGTGTAATACATATACATTATATACAAAGCGCTATAAAAAATTTTAGAAAATATTTTGATAGGAAGACTTGCATACAGGAATGTTATAAGAATTTTGATTTTAAATTTGTTGAACATAAGAATAGAAGTATTTTTAGTGGATTATGTATAACTGATAAAGAAATATTGAAAGAATTTATTTATCTTTTTGATATTAAAAATTTAGATAACAAAGAAATTGATAACAGTGAAATAAATAGATTAGATAAGTATTATTATTCTGATTTATTAAGGTTGGTACAATCAAAAAATAAAACAAAATTGGAAGAAGATTTAAAAATTTATTATAATAATACAAATTTAGTTAAATATTTAAATGAACTGATTAAAGAAGCAGAAATTAAAGAAAAAGATTATTTAAAAAATAATAAAGTAGATTCTAAAATTGTAGAAGAAGTTAGAAGATTAATTAAAGAAAATCTAATTCAAGGTGGAGATTTATTTAAATTTTTAAAAGAAAAAGATAAAATTAAAGAAAAGGATATTATATCAAATAATGTAAAAGGTATTAATCAATTATTTAATAGAGAAATATTCTTTGAAGGAAGTATAATATATAAAGATTTATCACAAGAAATAGGAAATTCATTAAATTTTTCTATTGAGAAAGAATATATGAAGAAAATAGAAGAAAATTCTAAAGTAAAATCTGAAAATATAGATTTTATATTAGAAAATTTAGATTATTCAAAAGAATATATTATTTTTACAGATTTTTTATCAGAAAAATACATAGAAAAATATAATTATAATTTTGAAAATATTGAAATAAAGAAAAAGAAAATTAAAGTTATAAATAGAGGAGATATTGAAGGAATATATATATTAAAAATTGATGATTTGCCTATTATTGATTTTTGCAAATTTAATGAGGATTTTAATAAAAATTATATTGAAAATAATAGCTTATATTATGAATTCAAAGATTGTTCAAATAATAAATTTAGACTTAAAGAAGATCTAATCAATAAGATAAAATGGCAAAAAAATATTATTAGTGATAAAGAAAAGAATGAATATTTAAAAGAAAAATGTCTTATAAAGGCACTGATCGCGTATGAAATTAATGTTAATGAAAATAGCAAAATAATTAAAATTAAATGATATTAAAATATATTTGTGATATTATTTTGATAAAATAGAAAGAAGAATTTAAATGAATTTATTAGAAGCTCTAAGAGAACAAAAAGAAATGAAATTAAAAGGTAATTTATATCAATATACACAAGTAAGTTTTGCATATAATTCTAATAAAATAGAAGGCAATGAATTAACAGAAGAACAGGTTAGAAATATTTATGAATTAAATAGTATATTAGTAGAAGGACAAGCTACTATAAAGGTAGATGATATATTTGAGACAGCTAATCATTTTAAATTAGTTGATTATATGTTAGATATTGCAGATAAAGATTTAACAGAAGATATGATTAAAGAATTTCATAAAATCTTAAAAGAAGGAACATCTGATAGTAGAAAAGATTGGTTTAATGTTGGAGAATATAAGAAGTTAGCTAATGAAGTTGGAAATATGAAAACAACATTGCCTAAAAATGTGGAAAGAGATATGAAAAAATTAATGGATTGGTATAATTCATTAGAAAAAGTAACAATAAAAGAAATAATTGAATTTCATGCAAGATTTGAAAA
>SAMEA104404097__coassemble_3133_pt1 | contig 10464 bp, 8 predicted proteins | sample SAMEA104404097__metabat2_low_PE_006 | metagenome-assembled genome bin SAMEA104404097 (sample SAMEA104404097) | Balaenoptera acutorostrata
ATCATTATCATATTTTAATTCTGAATTTCCTTCTACTTTTCTTGGAGCTTTAATTATCATTTTATGTTCCATTGTTATAGTTCCATCAAATTTCTTTGCATTTATTATAAGTAGTCTATTAGGTTCTAAAACTCCCCAACTTATTAAAGCTAATCTTAATTTACCATTCTCTATTTTGAATTTAAAATTTATATTTCCTAAAGTATCATACTGTTCAGCAAGATTTCCTCCAGTTCCAATAATATATTCTTTTCCATTTATTTCTAATGTATGACCTTGTTCTAAAAAAACTAAACCTTTTCCAGTTGTTTGAGTAAGTTTAACATCTCTTAAAGAATTTTCAAGTACAATATCTGCTGGAGCATTTAAAGTACATGAATTAAAAAGAATATATTGTGATTTAGGATAATATTCTTGAACTTCTAAAACTGATTCTCCTAAAACTTTTTCAAGATAAGGAACAGTTAAGTTTAATGTATGTTTCATTATATCTTTTATATCTTTATTTTTTACTATATTTATATTTATTTGTTGTGGAGAAGGAACTTTTAAGCCATAACTTGCAACTTTTAATTGAAGTTTTCCATTTTCAACTTTATATACTAAATCTATTTTATTAAGCTGTAATTTTTGTTCAGATAAATTTCCTGAAGTTAGTGTATGCCTTTGCCCATTAATTTCTAAAGTATCTGTAGGGTCTAAATGTAAAAAACCATCTCCTGTAGTAGAAATTATTCTTGCTCCTTTAACAGAATTTGTTATTAATAATGGTTTTAAATTTTCTATTGTACAAGAATCAAATTTTAAATATTCTGGTTTATAGTTTTCATCTATAACTAAATTTGATTCTCCATCAGCTTTATGTACAAAATCATCTAATTTTACATTCAATACTTGTCCTACATCTATTGTATTATTTCCATTGCTATTATCATGCCTTGGGTCTCCTACTTGCCCTACAGTTTGAATAATAATTGTACAATATTCAGGTAAAGTTATTGTCCAATCTCTTTCTACCCATTGATAAGGTCCTGCATCCCACGAAGTTACTCTTCCTAATTCAGGACTTTTATAGACTAAATCTCCTTTTTTATTATATCCATATACTATTACACCTAAATTTCCTGTTCTATTTTGTGTATGTCCAACTCTTATTTTATTTGTTCCTGATATTTTTTTTATAAAAGTTTTATTTCCATATTTATTTTTACTATCAAAAATAATTTCTTTTAAAGTATGGTGTTCAGACCAACCAAGTTGGTCATAATTTTTGTTATAAAGCATACCTAAATCTTCATTATTATAAAAAGAAGGGTTAGAATCTTTTTTATCTTTTATTACTTTGTTATTCCATTTATAAAAGTTACCCTCAAAATCAGATACATATAGCTCTTTAGGTTTCGCTTGATACTTCACTATCAAGTCATTACCATCTTGCTTTTGAGTTAAATTATTTGATACTGGCTTATTATTTAAAGCTCTACTTAGTATCTTCCTTCCCTTTACTGTAGAAGGATTAGGTAATTCTTCTAATCCTTCTACTACTATTAAAGGTTTATCTTTTATTTCTTGGGGGATTTTCAACAAAATTTGCTTACTATTTTCATCTACAAAACCTTCTATCTCTTTACTTTTTTTCTTTGTTACTGATAGATTTAATTCTGCTTTTTCTCTTTCTTTTATTGTTTCTACCTTACTTATAGCTCTGTCAGGATTTTCACTCACATAACTATGAGGTATCTCTGAAAAACTTACTATTGATAAACTCAATAGCATTGTTAAGATTAAGAACATTCTTCTTAATCCTCTGTTTATTTTCTGTTGGAAGATTATCTTTTTACATAATAATCTCCCCCCCCCCCTATTCCTGAACAGAATGATTTATTTTTATTCATATTACATTCTCCTTTATTGTTCTTTGTCATATTCTGATATTATAATTGGAACATATCCTGTATATATCCCTTCTGTTATTTCAGGCTTTTCGCCTTTTGTTAAATCATTTCTATCTAGCAATGCAAAAAACTTAATGTTCTCTGTTTCTTGGGTTATTATCATTTCTTTTTCAGGTAATTCAAGATGATATTTTTCTATTTTTACCCATTTTTTCCTATTTGTCATAAGACCTGTTTTTGGAAAATCAAAGGTTAATTTTTTTCCAATATCTTCTTTATCTGCTGTTATTTGTATTACTCCTGTAGCTTGAAGTTTATCAGAAGTTAATTGTCTTGTATTTAAATAATTAAATCTTAAAGGCTCTAAGATTTTTATTTCTACTTTAGAAAAAGTAGGAATACTTAAACATAAAAAGCTTCCTAATAAAACCTTTTTTAAATTCATATTATCCTCCATTCTAGTAAAAAGTGAATAACTATCTAATTCTTAATTCTAATATTGTTGTTCCTGAATATTCTCCCATTTGTGTATTTTCAGGAATTATTAGTTTTCCTACTAATTTAACAAGGTATGTTCTCTCTCCTTGTTTTCTCACTAATGTTTGAATATCATTTACCTTTAATGTCTTTCCATTTGCATTTTCCATTAAAGGTTGTCTATCTTTTAAATTGAATTTTACTTCTTCTACATCTTTCAGCATTTCAAGAACTATATCTGTTTCTGCTGTTCTTTTACTTCCTGATGTTACCTTACCAAAATCTAATAATCCATTCTTTTTAATATTAAATGGTGCTTCGGGAACTTTAAAACTTATCGCATAATTCATTATTTCGTTTGTTCCTCTAATAAGTCTTAGATTTAATTTTACTGGCTTATTTACTTCCCAATTATTAAGTCCTACTCTTAATTTTCCATTTTCTACATAAAATGTTACATCAGAATTATTGAATTTTATTTGTTTTTTAGCTAATGTTCCATTAGCTCCTATTGTAAATTGATGGACTTTTCTTGTTACTCCATCATTTACTTCAAATATATCTCCTTCATTCATAAAAGGAATACCTTGTCCTGCTTGTGATGAAAGACTTACACCACTTGGTACTGGCATTTCTAAAGTTGTTGATGAAGGAGCTGTTAATGATATTCCATTAAACCTTACAAAAGTTCTAATTGGATAATCATTATCATATTTTAATTCTGAATTTCCTTCTACTCTTCTTGGAGAATTTATTGTTAAATAATGTTCTGTTAAAAGTTTTTTTATTCCATCTTCAGGTCTTGTTATTTTAATACTTATTTCTCTATCAGGCTCTAAAATTCCCCAATCATTTACAGCAATATTCAATTTTCCATTCTTTACTTTGTAAGAATATTTTAAATTTCCTATCATTGCTGTTTGAACTCCTAAGTTTCCACCTGCTCCTACAATTGATGTCTTACCATCTATTTCTAAAATATCATTCTGTTTCATTTCTATTAAACTATGTCCTTCTGTATTTAGAACAACATCTTTTACTTTATTAGTTATCTCTAATGGTTTTGGGTCTTTTAAAGATAAATTTGAATTAAATTCTACAAATTCATTTACTGGATAATATTCTCTAAAATCTAGTTTAGATTTTCCTTTAAGAGTTATAATTACATATTTAAAATGAAAATTATTTTCAGTTGAAACTACGTCCCCACCATCTGTTAATCTTCCATTTTTAGTAAAAGTTAAAGTAAAATCATGTTTTGGATATTTTAAAAATTTTATATAATTACGACCACCTTGAGAATATGGTGGTGCATAAATTTCAACTTCTAGTTCTTCTGATAATTTAACTTGTTGTCTTACAAAGCTTAAAACTCCTTCATTTCCATCTTGTATCCAACATGGACCTCTTTTTAATTTTTTTCCATTTAAAAAGAACTCTGATTCACAACTTCCTTTATTAAAAAAAAGTTCAAAACGTCCAGTTGTAGGAGTAATTACTTTTATTCCTTGTGGTTGCCATGATTGATATGCTTGTAACATCCAACTATCAAATATAAAATCTCCACCATTATATTCATCTGTTATTTCAAAATATTGATGTGAAGGAGAAGAAAAATAAACTTCTGTTTTATATTTTAAAATTTTATATAATGATTTTAAATTACCATCTTTATTTAAGACTTTAATAAATATATCTTTATTATTTTCATATTCTGACATAAATAACATATCATCTTTTATTTTAAAATTTATTTTACTATTTTTTGATAATTTATTTTGAACTATCTCTATATTATTTTCTTTTATATTTATATCTGTATCTTTAATATCTGCTATTATTAAATAATTTCTTTCCATTGCACTTAATTCTTTACTTTTTATTTTAGTTACTGATAGATTTAGTTCTGCTTTTTCTTTTTCTTTTATTGTTTCTATTTTACTTACAGTCCTATTAGGATTTTCACTCACATAATTATGAGTTATTTTTGAAAAACTTAATATGTTCATTAAAATAAAAATTATACATAACAATAATTTTTTTAATTTCATTTTTTCTCCCTTCTTAAATATTACTATTAATTTTTGCTATTATTTCTTCTATTTGATTTTTTTCAAGAGAGCCTATAAATTTTTCTACTATTTTACCTTTTGAATCTATAAATAAAATTGTAGGAATTAACTCAATTAAATATTGTTTTATCACTTGAGTATCTTCATCTAAAACTGTAGGAAAACTATATTTATTTTTCCTTAAAAAAGATTTCATTTTATCAGAATCTTCTTTATTTACTCCAAGAATAATAACATTTTGTTTATTTTCTCCATATTCTTTATAAACTTCTTCAATAATTGGTAATTCATCTTTACAAGCAGAACAATAACTTCCCCAAAAAACTAGAATTATTGTTTTTCCTCTATATTCTTTTAATGTTTGAATTACATTATATTGGTCTTTTAATTTAAAGTTTGGAGCTTTTTCTGAAAAAGTAATGGTTGAAAAAGTAACTAAAAATAATATTATTATTTTTTTTAATTTCATTTTTCCTCCTATTCTTTAACTTCAATAGTCATATAAACTTTTCTTTTATGTGTTCCTTCTTTTGAGATTTTTGCCCCATCTATATAAACAATGTTATCTTCTATTATTCTTGTGTTAAGATATGGAGGAGAATAAATAACTGTATCTACTTGTCCATCATTATCAATATCTATATTATTTTCAGAATACTTTATTTTGTAATAATTCTTTATATCAGGCTCTTTATTTAGTTCTATATCAAATGGTATCTCTAATTTCTGTTCATCTATAACCATTGTTTCTATATCTACATCAGACATTATTTGTAGTGGAACAGATACTTCTACTTTTGATTGCAACATTACAGTTGTATTTCTTAATAATTTTCTTATCTTTCCATTTTTTTCCTGTTTATCTTCTGTTGGAAGTTTAGGAAGTTCAGGCAGTTCATCTTTATTTATAGGAGGAACATTAGGTATATTGGGTATGCTAATTTCTTCTGCAAAACTAACAGAAGAAATTAAAAGCATTAAATACAATATTTTTTTAATCAACACGAGCTAACTCATCTCCTTTTTTCATAGTGATTTTATTACCATTTATACTAAACACGAAAGTATTAACATCTTTTTTCTCTAAGTATTCTAATTTAATAATTTCATTAATTCCTTTAATATCATAGTCTATACCCATATAATTTACCTCTATTGTATATTTTTGAGGTAATAAACCTGATACTTCAAATACTCCTGTTTCATCAGGAATAGCCATATCAAGAACTTTACCATCTTTATCTTTGATTTTTACTAATATATCATCAAAAATTCTTGATTTTTGAAGTCCTGATACTTTTAAATTATCTAAATTAATCATTCCTGTTAAACTTACCATTGGTTTTACTGGAATAAAAGCTTCTATTGTTGATGTATTTTTTCCTTTTACTTGTATATTATTATTTCCTAATAAGAAATTTGGTTTTTGAATTTGTGGATTCAAATCATAAAGAATTTCATTAGGAACTCCATAAAATTTAGCAACTCCTTTTTTATCTGTTGTTACTGTTTGTTCTCCTATTGTTACATCTACTTTTGATACTCCATATTCTTCTTTATCCATTTTATTATTATCATTTAAATCTAAGAATGTTGTTACTTTTACTGGAGAACTTTCCATTGATTTTACTTTTTTAGTTGGATTTTTTAAATCTGTAATTCTATCTATTCCAAGCTTGTATTCTTGGTTACCCCTTCTATCTACAAAGCTTTTAAAGTTTAACCAGTTATCATAATTCATTTCAAATCTTAAAGTAACTCTATCTTTAAATTCTTCTGAATATCTTGCTTCTAAGTTATAGTCAAAGTATTTATTTCCATTACTAAACAAACTTAGAGCTACTTCATAATCTTTTCCATCATTTTTCCATTGATTTTCTAGTTTAGCAGTCATTGTTCTAAATCCTGTATAATAAAGATTTACTCCATATGTTTTACCTTCTAAGTCTGATTTTTCATACTCTGCTGTAAATAACATATTTTTTAAAGATTTAGAAAATTCTACTGTGTATATATTATCTTTTTCTATTTCTGATACTCCATACAAATCAGGATGTTTCTCTTTTCTTTCATGCTCATATGTAAAGTCTAAAGCTCTAAATGGACTATATTTTGCATAGAAGTTTTGTTCTTTCTTATCTTCATAAAACTCCCCTTTATTTATTTGTTCTGCTCTTAATCTTAATTTTTTAATATCTATTTGTCCTAAAAAGTCATATGAATAATCATCTTTTGTTGATTTTTCATTTACTGAATAAGTATAATCCTCAAATACTTTATCTCCACCAACTCTAAAAGTATATGGTAAAGAATAAACTGTATTACTATATACTAATTCTCCACGACCCTTGTTTAGATACTCATATTCATCATTTATTAGTTCAGGCTCTCTTAAATAACCTAATCCTATTGTTAAGTTATTAGTAAGCCCGTAATAAGCTTCTGTATTGATAGTTGGACGTCCTATCTCATGGTTTTCTCTAAAGTCAAAATTATATTCAACTTCTCCTTTATTTTGTTGGTTATAATCAGAAGTTGTTTTTATTGTTTTCATAAAAATTTTTCCATCATCTGTATAAATCTTTAGAGTATACTCTCTATCTTCTTTTATTTCCATATTACTAAATACAACTGTTCCATTAGTTGCATTTTGAATATCTATAATTGTTCCTAAATAGATAAGTTCTACTCTTGACCCTATAGGAACACTTTCTTTAATTATGTAGTTTTTACTTCCTGTTACATAATATCCTTTATCTTTTTTAAAGGTAAATTCCCATTCCCTAGCTCCTTCTTTATTAAATTGATGATTCATTATTTCAAAAGTATGTTCTTTATATATTTCATCATATCTCAATTTAACATCTTCAAATAAATGGTCTTTAGCATTATACTCGGCTGTCAACTCTCCAAAAAGCATAGCTCCTTGATATTCAAAGTTAGCTTCCCAGTCTGATTTAAATTTTCCATCATTTTCAGATAATTCTTTTTTGAATATTTGATTTACTTCTGTTCTCAAATAACCTAATTCAAATAATTTAGAATTTTTATTAGTAAATACAATATCATTTACATTTGAATTTTCTTTTAATAATCTCTCATTATTAGATAATCTTATTTGAATTTCTTCAGGACTTGCAAAAGCTAGTGTCATATTTACTTTTTGCTTTTGCTTACTAATATTCAAATTAGTTAAAAATAACTCTTTAAATAAACCTTCTGAAAGATATATTTCATTATCTTTCAGAAAAATATCTTTATCTTCTGTATCTATTTCTTGGAAATCTTTAATAACATATTTCTTTTTTACATCAATAGATATTTCTTCTAAAGAATCTCCTAAAAACATTTTTAAAACTTTTTTATTTTTATCATATTCAAAGTTTTTAAAATTTAAAGTATTAAAGAAAGAAAAGATAGGAAAATATACTTTATTTTTCTCTACAAAAATTGGATAAACTCTATTTTTAGTTTCTCCATTAATTAATAAATTGTATAGTTGTTTTCCTTCATCTTCAAAATTATCATTTAATATCATGTATTCTTCTTCTGATATTAAATTATTTTCTTTTAATAACTCTAAATTAGAATTTTGTTTACTATTTGCATATGATAAAGAAGAAAGAATAATTAACGATATTATTAATAATCTTTTTTTCATATCTTCTCTCCTTAAAATTTAATTTCTTTTTCTAATAACTTATTGTTTTTTAAATCATAAATAACAAGTTTTGTTTCTTTTTTATATTTATTTAAATCTATATTTGTTTCAAATTCTTTTTCTTTATTTTGTAATAATCTAAAGCTATCTAAATATAAAGGCTCTTTTCCTTTAGTTTCAATATAAGCTTCTACTTTAGTTCTAATATCTCCTACATTTTTTATAGAAAATTTTAATTTAGAATCTTTGATTTTTAAATTTTTTATTTTTAAATCAGGTTTTAAATCTCCTACAAATCCTGCAATTTCAAGTTTTAAATCAGTGTAAATCGCTACTCCTGCACTTTCTTTTGTTGACATTGGAACAGCTACTTCTTTCACTCCTAAAATAGCTGTATATTCTCCTTTTTCTGATTTTTCAGAAGCTTCTACAAATATTTTTATTTTTTTTGTTTCTCCTGATTTTAATTTTAAAGATGTGGGATATACTTCTATCCAACTACTCATATCTTTTCCACTATCAGATTGTTCTTTATATATCCTATATCCTATTTCAGAAGAGGTTGGATTAGATATATAGAACTCTTGAGTTGCACCCCCATCATCTATTCTCTTATCAAAAATAGTTGGATTGATATTTGTAAAACTGTAACTTAAAGAATTAATCACTACAAATAAAGATAATAATATTTTTTTCATAAAATCCCTCCTAGTTTAAATTAATTAAATAGAAAGCAAAGGTATAAACCTTTGCTTCTAATTTAATTAATCTATAAAAGAATTCTATTTTACAGTTAATTTAGCTGTGAATGTTCCTGTTCCAATATACATTCCACCATCTGCTTTTGTTCCTGCTTTTATAACTGACTGAATAAGAGTTCTCATGTTGTTATCTGTTGCTGTAACATCTCTATCCTGTCCAATAAAGTTAAATTCTGTAGCCATTGTTTTTGTATAACCTGTATCTTTTGCTGAAGCTGAAGATAATTTATCAAGAGTTAAAATATGAGTTGTTGGATTATAGTTATTGTTTGGTAATACTTCAAATTTACCAGTATATTTTGTTGTTCCTAAATCTCCGTTCTCTGTTGCAGAAAAAGCATGTCCATCAGTTCTTCTTAAGATAGCTGTTTTTTCAACTACACTTCTGTTTAATGTTCCTGCTAATTTTGTTCCGTGGTCAAATACCATAACATCATAGATATTACCATTCTCGTCTGTTATTACTAATTCGGGTCCTTTGTCTACAATATTTACTCTTACTTCAAAAGGTACTCCTGCTCCTACATTATCTCCTCTAGTTTTAGCACTTACTGCACTATCAACCATTTGTTGATGAGAAGCTCCAAAAGCTAAAGCTGAAATTGCAAATAAACCAAATAATACTTTTTTCATAAAAATTCCTCCTTTTAATTTATATTTTTTGTATGTAAAATTGTATTAAATACTATTTAATCTTTATTTTTTGTCCTAACAACTTATTGTTGTTATAATCATAAAACATGATATACTTTGAATTTGAAGGTATTTTTACTGAAATCTTAGCTGTATTACCATCAAATAATCTTCCTTCAGGAACAAGTTTTAATATTGTTTCCCTTGAATCAACAAAGGCTGTTGCGAGTTCAAAACCTCTTCCTGTTTCATTCTTAATAGTTCCTTCAAAATATTTATCTCCATCTTTTTTATAAAAATTTGAATTTAATATTTCAAATTTTTCATCTGTTTTAGCATAAGCAAATTGTTCAATTTCTAAAGCTGTTCTCATAGCAATAGCTGAATCTACATTACTTTTATGCTCTTTTAATTTAGGCATTTTAATAGGTCTTATATTCATTAAAAAACTATATTCCCCTTTATCTACTTCTTTTTCTTCTACATAAACCTTAAAATTTGCTTCTGATAAAGGCTCTACAGTTAATACTTTAGGATAAACTGTAATATCTTTAGAAATATCCGTTTCTTTTCCTGTATCTTTTATTTCAATCTTATATCTAACTATATCTTTACTTGTATTAGTTAGAGTATATTCTTGATATCCTCCTGTATCTAAGCTCTTATCAAAACCTATTGGTCTTAATTTTAAAGCAAAGGCAGAAGTAGAAATTAAAAATAAACTTAATAATAATAATTTATTAAATATTTTTTTCATCATAAATCTCCTTTTTTAAATCCATATTATCCTTAATTCAAGTAAAAAATAAAATACAGTTAAAATAGAACAAATACTCCCAAGAAAGATAAATAACCATATATCTTGCTTTTTAAATTTTTCATCTAAAATTCCCATTTTTTACCTCTTATCTAATTCTTAATTCTAATATTGTTGTTCCTGAATATTCTCCCATTTGTGTATTTTC
>SAMEA104404097__coassemble_3137_pt1 | contig 10451 bp, 7 predicted proteins | sample SAMEA104404097__metabat2_low_PE_006 | metagenome-assembled genome bin SAMEA104404097 (sample SAMEA104404097) | Balaenoptera acutorostrata
ATAACTTTATCTGATACTTCATTTCTAACTTCTACTGAAGTAAAACATATCAAATTCCCATTCTCTAGATTAACACTTGGAATTATTATTGGTTTTTTTATATCCTTAATTGTATATATTCCTTTTTCTTTACACATTCTTTTTGTAAATTCTTCTATCTTTTTTCCAGAATTTAATCCATCAATGTTAATTTCCCTATTAAATATAACTCCAAATATCAATTTTAATATTCTTTTTATCTCGAAATATTTAATTTGATTAGAATATCTTTTAAAAATTTTATAAATTTCATCTGCCGTAAAACCTGATGCATATAAACATGCAACAATACTACCAGATGATGTCCCTCCAATATATTGGAAATTTATATTTTCTTCTTCAAAAGCTTTTAGTGCTCCTATATGTGCAGCACCTTTGATTCCTCCACCTGCTAAACACAATCCATTTCTCATATCCTCACCTACTTTAATTCTATGTAATTTTCACAATATTGTTCTTTTATTTTATTGAACTGATTATATTTTTATGTTATATTATATTTATTAAAAGGAGATTTTAAATGGAAAAAAATTTATATGAGATATTGGAAATTGATAAAAATGCATCTAATGAAGTAATTGAAAAAGCTTACAAAACTTTAGTAAAAAAATATCATCCGGATTTACAAGATGATATTTTAAAATCTGAATATGAAAATAAACTAAAACAAATTAATGATGCTTATGATACTTTATCTGACCCTGAAAAAAGAGAATTATACAATGAATATCTAACAAATCTTAACAAACAAAATGAAAACTTAATTAATAATTTAAAAAACGAAAATCAAATTTTAAAAAATAAATTAAACGAATTATCAAATATATATAATAATTCTTATAAAAATAATAATTTAAATAATTCTATAAATAATAATTCTACATATTATCAAAATAATATGTATCAACAACAATCTAATTATGAAGAAGAATTAAATAATGCTAAACAGCAAGCATATCATGATGCTTATATTCAAGATTTAAAAGCTAGGGGTTATAAAATTAAATATAAAAAAACTTTTAAACAATCTATAAAAGATTTTATAGCGTTGTTACTTACTATTTTAATTTTATTTATTCTTTGGAAAATTCCATTTATTCATAATTATATTACTTCAATTTTAATATTCAATTAAAAAAGAGCCTTAGCTCTTTTTTTAATTAATATTATCAAATATTTTATTACAATATTTTTTTATTATTATATTTAAAATTATAAGAACAACAGCAAATACAAACGCTTCAATTATAATTGCCACTGTAATATTTATATCTTTTAAAATTTTTCCTAAATACATTAAAATCAATACATTAACAATCATAAAACCATATTGAAATCCCTTATTTCCACTATTTTTAATTACTGCTATCTCCGTATTCCAATATAAATTTGGTCTTCTTAAATCCACTAATAACATTAAATAGCTATTAATGTAATTTATAATCACTGAAATAATAAAAACTATAAAAATATTTATTATTCCAATTTCTGGCATTAAATAATATACTATTGATAAAATTATTAAAGAAACTATTAAATTAACAATAATTTGTAACATGGATTTATATTTAAACTGATTATAATAAGAAATCGGAATATATTTCATAAATAATGCATCTTTACCTTCTCTTGAAATAGCCGTAAGTGATAAATTCGATAAAGAATATAAAATTTGAACTATTATTAGTATTATACAATAGGTCTCTATATTAAATGGTATTTCAGAAAAAGCTTCAACTATCGTATCTTCATTTCTAATTGCTTTATCAATTGAAGGAATTATAGCGACAACAATTATTATAACTGTAATCAATATAATAAATAATGGCATTATTGTTTGCATAAGAAAACTAGGTCTTCTAAATAATACCTTATATTCTTTCTTTAAATATGCAATTCCTATTTTATTTACTTTTTTTATTTTAACCTCTTTCTTTTTATTAACCTTTTGTTTGTTTTCAAAAAAATTTAATATAGTTTTTATATATACTTTTTTACTTATTAATAATAAAATTAATCCAAAAAATATATTATATCCAACTATTTGTAACATAGACTTAATATCTATAATAAAATTTGTATTTATATCTAATAGCTTTATAGCTGGATTAATAATTAAAAATTTCTCATTCACACGTTTTAGATTATTATCTATTATAACTATTTGTTCTTTAACATCATTATTGTGTTCTAGACTCTCATTATTTGTCACTAAACCATTTAAAATATTATTTTCAAACAAAAACATACTTATTAACATTACAATTGTTATTATAGTTTGATACATTTTCTTATTTTTTAAAAACTTTGAAAAGTACATTAAAAAAATAGTTATTATTGATATAATAGTAACAAATAATATTGGAAATAATAATAATACTACAATCATAAATATAAAATATTTTATTGATATAAAAAACTTTAAACCATAAATAATTAGTGGAACTCCACCAATTATTAACTCAGTTAAATATACAAAAAAGAGAACCACATTATATTTTGAAATTAATATTTCATAATCTTTTATTGGTAATGGTATTACATATTCTGTATCTTTAGATAAAAAATATATATTTCCACTTATTAATATAGTTTGAAATATTAATACTATTGCCAATACTAATAAGTATATACTTAAAAATAATGTTGGCTCTCCTATCCTTATAAAGATACTTATTCCCTTATTACTTAAATATGCTATAGTAATTATTATAATCATTAACATTCCAAATGACAATTTTCGATTTTTCCCACTTACCTTACACTTATTCAATACAAACTTTTGATAAAATTCTTTTAAAAAAACTCTAGTTAATTCATTAACTCTTTTCATATCTTCTCCATTAACTTTTTAATTTTACATATTACTTTTAAATATTATTTAAGGATATATAATATTATATATCCTTAAAATTTATTACACTTTATACTTAAGATTTCTTTACATCATGAAAATGTTTTACACGATTAATCATCTCATTTGCTCCATCAGAATTCAAGTTTTGTTTTTTCATAATATATTCTTTCCAATCTTTCTCCTTTGGAGTATTTAAATCAGAACCCATTTTCTTTTCTAATTTTGCAACAGGAATAGTATCTTTAACTTTTTCTTTAAATTCTTTATTGCTATTATCCTGTTTAGCTGTTTTATAAACACTCATAATGTCATTAATATCTTCAATCCCATTAGCATAACAATTTTCAATAACTTTAGAATCTACCATTTCTTTATAATTATCTTTAGTTCCTAATTCATCGATAATTCTTTGCTTATTATCCTTTTTAAAATTTTCAATATATTCCCTCTTAGCCAATTGTTCAAATTGTTTACTATTATAAGTTCTATTATAAGCTTCATCTGGTGTAACTGTTTGTTGAAGAGCCTTTATATTATCAACTGAACTTGCTGGTTTTTCTAAAATTCTTCCACCCACAGAAGAACCTGCCAAAGCAGCTGTTGAAGCATATTTACCAACATTTGACATATTACCAGTTGTAATACCTGCTGCTGCTCCTATTGCACCTAATCCTAAAGCGCCAACCCCTTTGCCTGTATATCTTATTATATTTCCTGGTAAACTTTTTGCACAATTTTTTAATCTTTGAGTCCCTCTAGCGTGTACTGATTTTAATTTTCTTGCTGCTTTACCATTTAATAATGCTTGTCTTTGTTCCCCTCGTAATCTATTTATTTCTTTTTCTGCATTTTCACGTTGCTCATCTGTACTATTAGAATCATTTATGATTGCTTTTTGCTCTTTCTTTTCTTTTCTTCTCTCATTCAAATCACTAAATGAATTTCCTTTTGAATTTTTTAATGCTCCACTAGTTTCATCAAAATCATTCTTATCAAATCTAATTTTTGATTCTTTTCCACCAGAAGATGATGAGGTACTGCTTCCACCTGAACTACTATTTCCTTTTCCTAATGCTTTCTTACTTCCTCCTGCTAATTTTCCTATAACTCCCATAGTAATTGCACCTGTTGCTACTCCACCTAAAACTCCAGGTGTAGATGCTTTTTCAAATCCGAAGAAAGTTCTTAATAATTTTTCAGCTGGTATCATGAATCCCATAGCTACTAATGTATATATTATATTTGTAGAAGATAATTCAAATGCTGAACCAATTAATACAAAATATAACAATAAGTGTAATGGTTGTAATAATAAATTAAATATATATTCTTTAAACCATTTATCAAACCCTTGAGCGCTTCCATCATTTATTTTATCTATTGGATATGTCACAGCTACTACTGGAGCTATTAACGTCAAGAATGCCATATATAATACCCTTCTCAAATAAATAAATGTAAAATATACTGTCAATAAAACTAATATAAAGAATGCTATAAAAAATCCTATATATTCTGGTCCCCATGTAGCCAATTGAAGTCTTATTCTTGCATATCCTAACAAATTACTTTTATAAACCAGATATACATCATCCGTTTTATCTTTTAAATTACCATTTTCATCATAAACATTATTCCCATCTTTATCGCATAACATTGACTTTAAATTTTTATCATCTGTTTCTTCAATAAAGTTTTTTAATTTATTCTCTGAATCATTTGGAATTACACTCTCAAAAAACCTCTCATCTAGAATTGCTGAAATCATATTTGTCAACCCTTGAGTAACATTAACAGCGACAATCATTATAATATGCATTGTAAATAAAATAATCATTCCAGTTCCCCAATATTGAAACATTTGTTTATATTTTGCCTTTTCACCTGCTACAGTACTTAATAACATTCTTATAGCAATATACAATAATACTATCATCATTATAACTATTGCCACATCACGTATATTAACATACCATTTACTAATAGTTTTTCCTAATTCTGCTCCAATATCTTGCTTAGATGTTTTTATTTCATTTCCTGTTTCATCTACATAATAATAATAATCTACTTTAAAATTATTCGAACTAGAATCTTTCTCTTTTTGTAGTGCTTTTAACTCTTTTTCTTTTTCTTTAATTTTTTTCTCTAATTCCTTGTTTTCTTTTAATAATTTATCTTGTTCAGCTACTAACTTTGAAATATCTGGCCTTATACCATTTTGATTTGGAAGATTAGTAGCTCCTTTTTCAGAATTAATCTCACTAATTTTTTTGTCATTTGCGTTAAATTTATCTTGCTTCTCTTTTATCTCAGCTTGCAACTCAGCAATCTTTTCATCATAACTTTTTTCATTATTATCTTTTTCTTCTTCTAATTCATCTTTAGTTAAATCATCTCCGTCTAAAGTTTTAACTTTTATTTCTTTAGATTTCCCAAAGAAATCTACATTAAATAATAAAATTTTTCCTTCAAATATTTCTTCTGGCGAAAAATTATATAAAGGTAAGTATAAAGTTGCTGGCAGAAAATCTTTATCATAAACAGCTGCTTTAACTTTATTTTTACCAATTGCATCAGCAATAAAGGTATCCATCATTTGCCCTGTTCCAAATGGTCCTATAGCTGCAACAATCGCTATCGCTATCGCCCCAGTCACTCCAAACGTTACAAATCCTACAACAGCAGCTAAAGCAACCCTTATAAAAGATATTACTTTCTCCCACCATTTAGATTGTAAATCTACTCTAAGTAAAGCTTCAGGCTGTCCCATAATTGCAGAATGACATAATCCTATCAGTCCATCTCCTAGTGAAACTAATAAATCCATAAAAGGCGTAAATACTTTTCCTCCATACCATTCACTATCTTCATCAGTTGCATGGACAGGTGATACTATTACAAATTGAAATAATAATATCATTATTAATAGTAGTATTATCTTAGTCCATACTACCTTATCAGTAAAAAAACTACCTGTTCCTTTATCCATTTAATTCCCTCCTGTTAATTTTGCTTTCTCTTAGCTAATTCATTTAAATTTGTTTCAACAAATTCAAATTCTTTTCTCGTTGGTATAATTTTTAAAATTGCTGTATCTGCTCCTACTTTTAATAATCCCTCTCCTTTTTGACAAGTTACTAAAAAATTAGCTTCTCCTTCAGACAATTTGAACACTTCTTTTAAGTATTGTATTTCTGATTTATCTTGTGCTAAAAATAATTTTGTATCAGAAGATGTTAATACTGCTTGTGCCTCAGGATTTTCATAGAAATCTTGAAATCTTTGAGAAATTATAGCTAAAGAAACGTTCCTTTTTCTAGCACGTCTTGCCATTTTGTTTAAAAAATCTACTGCTTCAGGATAAGGTAATAACATCCACGCTTCATCTACTAATACCCTCTTCTTTGTAGCTTTTCCTCTATCTTCACTATTTTTCTTAACAAATTTTTCCCAAATCCAAGAAAGTAAAATTTGTTGTGCTAATGGTCTAGCAAATCTTTCCTCCAATTGTGAAATATCAAGATTTATAAAAGGTGAACCTTCCATCAAATCAAAAGTAGATTGTCCATCAAAATATGCCATTTGCCCATCAAATTCTCTAACATATTGTTTCATAACCTTTAATAAATAACTATATTGATATTGATAATCTTCATTATTATTTTCTTCAGCTTTTATCTGAAGTCTCTTATACCAACTTCCTATAGTAGGCATTTTCTTCTTTTGTTTTGATAAAATTTCTCCTCTTATAATTCCAGAACTACTTTGTTCATACAAACTTCTCGGATTACTATTAATTCCTAAGCTTGCATATTCTTCTGCTACAGTTTCAGCTATAATCTGTTTTGTTAATTCATTTACTTCCTTACTCCTTGTACTTCCTTTAGCCATTGTAAGTAGACATTGTGTAACATCTTCAACTTTATTTTCAATATTTAAAACTAATCTATCTTTTCCTGTAATTTCATCTTTTACAATTTCAGTTTCTAAATCAAATATATTAATAATTGTTTTAGATGTTGGACTAATTACAATATTTATACCTCCTAAACTTTCTGCAACAACTGTATATTCTCCTTCTGCATCAAGTGCTAAACTTTCAATACCCATTAATACAGAAGATCTAGATACTAAAGTTTTCATTGTAACTGATTTACCAGCTCCAGACTTAGCAAATATAACCATATTATAATTTGTTAATGAACTATGGAAATTATCAAAAAGAATTGGTGTACCTGTTTGTTTATTAAATCCTAATGGTACCCCTGTAGGATGTCCTATTTCTGATGTCGTAAATGGAAATACTGTTCCCATTGAATTTCTATCAAATGTATGTGATTTCGTAATTTGATTATCCATAAGTGGTAAATTTGATTTAAAACCTTCTTCTTGCATTCCCCATGTGCTTTTTATACCAACTAAAGTTTTAGACATTTCTGAAGCTAACATTTTTGTAAGTCTATTTAAATCTTCTAAATTATATGCAAACAATGTTGATACAATTGTCGCATTATATAATTTATTAAATCCAGCTGCTATTTCATCTCTTAATTGCTCTGCTTCATATTTTTTTTGAGAAATTGTACTTTCCCTATTTATATTTCCTCTATCATATGCAACAATTCTTTCTGTTTCTAATTCATTAATTACTCTATTTAAATCATTTTGAGATCTATCTTCTTTTATAGGTGTTATATATATAGAAGTATTTATGTCTCCAAAAAGATACATATCTCTAAATAATTCTGGAAAAGTACACATTCTAGGAAGTGTAGAAATAAAAAAACTTCTTGCATATCTTTTGGTATTGGATATTATTTCTAAATAATCTACATTTGAAACATCAATTCCAGATGGTGCTATTAAATCTTTTATAGTCTTTTTTCTAAATACTGATGGCTCAGTAATTTCTGAATTAATATTTTTATCTACAGTATACTTATTTTTTTTCATCTTTTTGCTTTCCCCCTTTTTCCTTTGTTTTTCTATTTTTTACTGTCTTACTTTTATCATCTATTTTCTTTGTAGCTTTTTCAGTAATATCCTTTCCTATATAATCCTTATTATCTTTAATTATTACTTTTGCCATTTCACTAATTAGTCTATCTATTTCTTCTTCTTTTTCTCTTACCTGCCTTTGTTTTTCGTCTTCTTCTATTACTTCTAATACAGTATCATTTGCTAATCTTTCAGCATCTTCTTTTATTTTTTTATCAATTTCTTTCATTCTCTTTTCTAATACATCTTGTGACGTTGAATATAATTCATCATATCCAGCACGCTTTGCCTTATCTATATCATAAATCTCAGATTCATCTCTATTATATGCAACATACAATAAGTCAACTAGCTCATCTGAATTTAATATTTTTCCATTCACTCCACAAACTGATAAAGAACTAATAATTGATTGAGCTTTTGTATATAATTCTGAAAAAGCCATATTACTTATTTCATCTTTATCATAGTTATTACTACTTGCTTCTTCAGGAATATAAGATATTATTACATAATAATGTTTTCTTAAAATATTTCTATTCAAACTCATTCTTTCTGTATTGTTTATTATATCTAATCCATATTCATATAAATTTTGTTCCCTAGTTAATTCCATCTTTGCATTGTTTATTTCTTCATTATCTATATTTAAACTTTTTGTTTTATTATATTCCATCTGTTTTTTTAACAATCTATCTTTTATTTCTTGAAGTTTTTCTCTATATCTAATAAGTCCACTTTCTAAATTAACTGTTCTTGTTTGAATATAAAGTTGAATTGGGTACCTTAATGTATTCAAAAATTGTATAAATCCTTGCTCTACGCTATTTTTTTCTAGTCCTGACATTAAATCGTAATTTATTCCTTGGCACTCTATAGCCATAATAAATTTATTACCATTTTTTGTTATAATCATATTGTCTTCTATTTTGTCAAATTCAAGAAATGAAAATATAGATTCTTTTGTATATTCTTTTACATTTTCTTTATTTACTTCCTTTTTTTTCTCATTATTGTTTTTTAATGTTTTCTTTTCTTCTTTAGTTTTCTTTGTTTTACTCAATAAAATTACATAAACCACTAATAAAGAAACTAATATTACAAATAAAACTATTAAAACTACTGAAAAAACTTTTGTAATTTCATTATCATTCATCTTTTGTTTCCTCCTTCATATACACATAAATTTTATTTTTTTTCTTTTTAAACTTCAACCATCTTATTATAATATCATCAATATTCTCTCCTCCTGTTTTTTCAGTAAATGCAAATTTTTTGGTATCTGGTATTTTAAAAGTTCCTATACAAAATCCTATTAATCCTAAGATAACTAAAATTATTATTCCTAATGTACCTAATCCTAAAACTTTTAATATAAAATATAATACTCCTCCTATTAATATCCCAATTCCAGTATATGCTAATGCCTTCATTGAAAATATAGATAATATTCTACTTTCACCTTTATAATCTCTTGGTATCTCGTGTATATCCATAATTATCCTCCCTTTTGAATCTAAGTACACTTATATATCTAATTATAACAAATTTTTTTAAAAAAAGCGATATTTTTCACATATTTTATAAATTTTTAATATATTTGTAATATACTAAAAAAATTACTTAATTAAGAATACTGTATTTACACTTTATCATTATTTTCACTATAAATTATTCCATTAATCTATAAATATCTATAACCCTTCTCTCTTTTTCTAATTGAGTAAGAAGTGAATAATTATTTTATTTTCTGTCCTCTTACACCACTACAATGCTGTCAACTTAAGAAAACTATGCTTTACAATGATTAACATAATTTTTCTAAGTTGATGGCATTTTCTATTTTTATCGCAAAATTCCCCTTACCCCAAAATATTTTTTTAGTTTACATATTATTTTTGAGATTGGTTTTATATTTATTTCTTCTACTCGTATAAGGTTCTCTAATGTTTGTTCTATTGGGATTTATTGCTACTAAATTTTTTTCTGCTTTATCTACAATTATATTACATAACATTTTTGTTCATTTTCATCTTCTGTAAACATCATTACTATTAATATATTTTTTAGCCATCCTGCTAATATGTTGATATTTACTTTGTATTTATATTTTAAATTTTTGTTTAAATGATTTTCTTGTATTCTTCTTGTGTTTGTATTCTTTATATCTTGTAATACATTGAATGTATATATTTGTGCATAAAAATCCTAGTCTATTGTTATTTTCGTTCTTCCTGTAAAATTCTCTAAATGTAATTTATTTTTTAATATATCATAACCTATTTCAATTTGCCATCTTTTAAAATATGTTTCCTTCATTTCTTCTGCTGATATTATATCTTCTCCTATATTACTAAGTAAATATTCTATTTCTCCTGTATCTAATATCACTTTTGACATTCTAACATTTAATGTCTTTTATTTTTTTAATTCTTCTTTTGTTTTTTTATCTGTTATCTTCCTTAATCTTTCTTCTGAAATATTTAATTCTAGTCATTAATCTTCTGTTTGCATTGTATCTTTTTCTTTTTCATACATTTTCGTTTGTAATCTAAAT
>SAMEA104404097__coassemble_3216_pt1 | contig 10253 bp, 8 predicted proteins | sample SAMEA104404097__metabat2_low_PE_006 | metagenome-assembled genome bin SAMEA104404097 (sample SAMEA104404097) | Balaenoptera acutorostrata
TTATTAAAAGATTTCGAACTTATTGCTATCTGTGAAATATTAGATATAGATATGAAAGCATTAATTAAAACTTTAAAGTAAAGAAGTTAAAATACTTCTTTTATTTTTTTACTTTAAATAGTATAATTAAATTATAATATTAAAAATAAGAAGTTGTTTAATTATAGCATTGTACATTAAAAATGAATTTAAATTAAATGAAATAGAAATTTTACAGAAACTTAATATACCTATTGAAGATAAAGAATATACAATTGAAGATACTGGAAATATAATTGAAAAATTTGATGAAGCTATACAAAATAGTTTAGATAAGAAATTAAATTTAACTGAAGAAAGCATTAGATTAGAAAAAATACAAGCTAAAATATTACAATTAGAAGAAAAAATTAATAATTAATTTTTTCTTCTAATCATTTTTTAATTTTTAAGAAAAATTTGTGAATAACCTTATCACTCTTCATCAGATTTTTAATTTATCTATTTAAACTTGTTAATGCCCTCATTATAATATCAATATCTGTATTTTCAAGTTCTTGAATAATATGAAGATATGTCTTTTGTGTAGTAGTCATACTTGAATGCCCAAGCCTATTAGCTACACTTGCAATTGAAACACCAGCATATAATAGTAATGAAGCATGAGTATGTCTTAAACCATGTATAGATATTGTAGGTATTGAAACATTTTTACAATGTCTCTCTAATATTTCATTTATAGTTGAATTGTATATGTTTTTTTTAACAAATATTGGTTGTTCTTCGTCTAACCCTTTTATTAATTCTGAAAATTGAATTACTGATTGCCAATCTAGTTGAATTTTTCGATTCGAAGATTCGTTTTTAGTTGGCATAAAACCTCCTTTTTCCTTATAGTTCCATGTTTTATTTATATTTAATATTTGATGTGGAAAATCAAAATCTTTTGGTGTTATTGCTAATGCTTCTGAAAATCTTATTCCTGTTTTTGCAATTAATAATATTAACCAATCATAGTTTATTTCTTTTCCTAAATCTAAATCTTGAATTAGTTTTTGTAATTCAAATTGATTTAGATATTTCTTTTTTTTAGGCTTAGGAGTTTTTCCTTTTATAATTGCTTTTCTAGTAGGATCTTTTTCAATTAATCCTTCATCAACTGCATCCATTATTGCTGCTTTTAACTGATGATGAAAATCCATAGTACTTTGTCTTTCATGTGTTTCAGAATAATCATTTAATAATTTTTGATAATTGATTCTATCAATTTCTGATAATGTTAATTTTGGAGCTAATTTTTTTATCCAATTAAGTGTTAAAAGATACTTTTTCATTGTAACTTTTCTTATAGCTCCTTCTTTATAAATATTTATCCATCTTTCATAATATGTATAAAATAATTCGTTTTTTTTTAATATATTTTTCATTTTCTTACTTCCTTTCAATCTTACTGATGAAGAGTGATAAGGTTATCTATACACTCAAAAAACTTTCCAATTTGAATTTGTTCTTTAATGATAGGATAGCTTAATTCAAAACTAGATAAGGTTTCTTTTGTAATTGTTTTTATAACTGCTCCTGGTGCTTTTAATCTTTCTTCTTCAAATTTATTTTTAATAATATTAGCCCAAAACACCTTATCAAAATCTATATTTAAAAATTTATCAAAGTACAATATAGTTCTATCTAAATACGCATCATATTGCGTGATTGCTGTTCTTCCAATTGTTCCTTGTAATGTTACTATTACGGATCCTTTTGGGATAAAAACACTCATTGGTTGAGCTTTTATACTTATCATTTGATTGGTTCTATCATTAAGGTGTAAATCATCACTTACATCTGCTACTTGTACAAAAGGCATTGCATTTTTTCCATTATACCATTCAGGATTTCCATATGGTTGTGGAAACGAACCTCTCCTATAGTTAACTAATTGAGATAACTTACTCTGTTCCCAAGTAATAAAAACAATAAATTTTATTAAAAATCAAAACTTTTATTATTAACTAAAGAAATTAAATCAAAATACGTTGATGAAGAGTGATAAGGTTATCTAATTGTTTAAATAATTTTCCAATTGCTATTTCTTCTTCTTTAGTTTTAGGAATTTTAGTTTCAATTTCAGAAAATTCTGTTTTATTTACAATTTGAAAAGTTAATCCTCCAGCACCTTGTTTCATTGTATTTGACCAATTAATACTATCTGTTAATAAAAAATAAGGATCATGTTTATCAAGAAAAGGAGTTAATGAATTTATTTGTTGATTAAATGCTGATTTTTCAAGCACTATTGCATTTTTTCCAATACTTGCAATACATGTAACTAGTATAGTATTTTTAGGCACTACTCTCCCTATCTTACTTCCTTTTTCACTTAATCTTTTAGCTGTTTCTTTTATAACATTAGAAACTATATCAGTTGGAGTAACCCATTGCATTCCGTTATTTGAATAAAAATCTTTATTACCAGTTGAAGGAGTATTTCCAGTTTGTATTTGACCTAGCTCCTTTAACTTACGCTGTTCCCAAGATTTACAAAAACTTAAAATTTATATAAATACTTTCTTTGATGAAGAGTGATAAGGTTATCTATTTTATAAAATAATTCTCCAATTTTATTTTGTTCTTCTTTTATAGGAATAATTATTTGAATAGTTTTTAAATCTGTTTTATTAAATTTTGTTTGCCCATTAGGACTAATTATTAATTTTAAACTATCTTGAAATTTCTTAGTTTTAAAAGAATAACTCAAGAATTTATTACTATTTGTTTTGCTTCTTACTAATATTGCATTAGGTCCTAATACATTATTATTATATTTTAGTTTTCCTTTATTTATCAAATAAATCTCTCCACAATTTCCTATATTAGGAAGTATAATAGATTCTATATTTAAATTGACTCTCCATAGAAAATCAAATGCTTTTTTATCAACAAAAATTTGCTCTTTACTAGTAAAATCATTTTTTAAATCCATAGTTCTAACAAGTTGAGCATAACTAGGTGTATTTAAATATTTTACATTTTCAGCTAAATCTGCAAAAGATCCAGCTGCAACATAATCAGTAACAGTTTGAAGTTCATCCTCAAACTTACGCTGTTCCCAAGAAAAAACAGAATTACTTGTTTTTTTACAAATAATTCTGTTTTTAATAAATTTATATTTCAAAACCACCATTTAATATAAATTCTCTTATTAAGTTTTCAAATTCAATATTTGCTTCAAAAGTACTTAAATCTTTATCATATATTTCTTTATAATATTTTTTGAATTTATCTAAATTTTTAGTTTTTATTAAATCATCAAATCTTGCAAATTCATTCAAATTCATTTCATTTACATCTGAATTTATTATTTTTCTTAATTTTTCTTCATTTAAATCAAATAAATTAGATATTTTTCTAATTTGATCATTTTCTATATTAGTTTTATATTCTGTGATATAGTCCATAAAAGTTTTATTATCAGTTAATACAATATTTCCACTTTGTATATCATGTATTAATAAGTTAGCAAATTTTTGATTTTCTTGTGATAAACTTGAAAAGGAAATGTGTAATTCTTTTAAATATTTATTTAATTCTTCCTCAGTTATATACTCTTGATTTAATGCTTTAATATATTTTTTAAATTTACTATCCATATAATCATTATTTATTTTTATATTATCCCCTGTTGTCAAATATCCTTTTATATCATAAGGAGTATTAGGATCTATTTTACTTTTTCCATTTTTCGCAATATCTATATATCTTTGTTGTAATGCATTATAATCTTCCTCAGTCATTTCACTAGAAAAATCATCTAATATATATTTTTCTCCTTCTTCTGCTACTTTTGTCACTTCTTCATTTTTCTTTTCTATTTCATAATTTTTAATTTTTGAAATTTTAAATCCTTGTATTCTTGATGCGTCATAATATTTATTTAAATCATTAAATAATTGTATGAATTTTTTTCTACTAACTTTATCATCTGGAATTTTATTAAAATGTTCGATTCCTTCTGATTTATATAGAGCCTTTATTTGCTCATAAATAAAATTCATTTTTTTTACATTTTCTTCAAGTTTAGGTACAAATATACCGTATGGTTTGTCTCCAGAGTATAGTTTTATAGCTTTTTCAATATTTTTTTTCATTGTATATGGTTTTCTATAATATTTAATTATTCCAAATGGTTTCTCATTACCAAAAAGTCTATTTGTTCTTGAAAATGCTTGAATTATATTTTCATATTTTAAAACTTTATCAAGGTATAATGTATTTATCCATTTAGAATCATAACCTGTTAACATTTGATCTACAACTATTAAGATATCTATTTGTTCATTTTTTTTCAAATTTTTGTATTGTTTTTTATGTGCTAATCTTAATCCTATATCTTTTTTGAATATATTTGCTGTAGATAATGAAAACTCAAGTCCATAATTCTTTTTATAGTCTTCATAAATTTCAACTAAACCATCTTCTTTAAAATCAAATCCTTCTTTATTGTCAATATTAGGATCAACTAATACAGTTACCTTAAAAGGTGCTTTTTTCTTCTTAAATAGTCTATAATATATTATTGCTTCTTTAATACTACTGGTTGCAAATATTGAATGAAATTTACTATTCCAACTTAATGTTGTCCAATTATCTATAATATCTTTTACTACAATTTCTCTATGCTCATTAGTATTATATTGTTCCATACCAATATAATCTTCTATTCCTTTTATGTAATTATTATTTTCATCTTCATATCCAGCCATTTCCTTATGAATAAATTCATTATATATTTCACTTTTTTGAGGATCGTTTATTGCTTCAATTTCATCTGATGCTTTTGATTTTTCTAAAGCAACCGCTTTTTTTAAATCTTCGTCTCTAAATGTTGTTATTTTATTAACATCAAATTCTAATACATTTTTATCCCTTATTCCATCTGCAATACTATATCTATGCAGTTCATTTCCAAATATATCAGATGTATTACTATATTTTTTCTTGTTTTCATCTAAAATTGGAGTTCCAGTAAAGCCAAAAAATACAGCTTTTGGGAATGTTTCTTTAATTGTTTGATGCATATCTCCAAATTGAGATCTATGACACTCATCAACAATAAATACTATTCTTTTTTTATTGATTGCCCTAATATCATCTAATCTGCTTAAACCATTTTCTTCTTTTATTCTACTCATTTTTTGAATTGATGTTACTATTAATGTATCGGATTGTTTATTGCTTTTTAATTTTGAAATTAATTCATTAGTATCTTCAGTATCTTGAATATCTTTTTCATTGTCCGCAAAGCCTTTATAATCTCTAAGTGATTGAACTCCTAATTCTATTCTATCAATTAAAAACACAACTTTGTCAGCATCTTTTGAATTAGCAATTAATTGAGCTGACTTGAAACTTGTCATTGTTTTTCCTGATCCTGTTGTATGCCATATGTATCCACCTCTGGTATCAGGATTACTCCAATCAATTTTAGTTACTCTATCTGATATTATATTTGCAGCATTATATTGATAACTTCTCATTACTTTCAAAATTCCATCAGTATCATCAGCTACTGTATAAAAACCTATTAATTGATGTGCCATAGGTATTGATAATAGAGAAGATGTAATTTTTCTCCAATCGTTGATAGGTTCATTATTAAAATCTGCCCAATGAAAGTAAAAATCTTCATTAAATAATCCATCAGTTCCAGGATTTGCAAAATAAATTGTTTCTTCAGGTGTCATCGCAACAAATATTTGTACTAAACTATAAATCCCTGTAAAAATACCTTCATGAGAATATTTTTCTATTTGTAAAGCTGCCTGTTTTACTGGAATATCAGATTTTTTTAATTCCATATGTATTACTGGCATTCCATTTATCAACAACATTAAATCTCCTCTTCTATCATTTAAGACAGTAGATTTAGAATTAAATATGGGTTGTTCTGCAATTTGATATGTACTTTGACCTGCAGCAATTTCATTTCTATCATATATTTTTAATGAAACTTCTTTACCAAAATGTTCTTTATCTTTAGGATTATCTCTTTTAATAGAAACACTTTGGCCATTAATAAATCCATTCAGTTTTAATGGTGTTCTTAAATATGTTATTTGCTCAATTATTTGTTGCATTTCACTCTCAGTAAGAGGTATATTGTTTAATCTATCAATTTGTTGATTATTCTTAAATAATATATCAGCCCAATTTTTTAACAAATCTTTTTCAGTAGGGTTTTTAAGAACTCCATTTTTCCAGCCATGTGCTTTTAATTCTTCAATTAAAGCTTCTTCAAATTTTAATTCATTATCAAAAGACATTGTAACCACCTTTCTATATAAACATTTTTTCTAATAATGCTTTTTTAATATTTTTAAATTTATCTAACTTACGTTGATGAAGAGTGATAAGGTTATCTAACTTATCAAATAATAACCCAATTGATTGTTGTTCTTTAATATCTTTTGGATATAATATATTAATTTTTCCAATCTGATCTTTATTAATTTTCATTGGAATAGCAGTTAACAATGATCTTTCCTTAAGTTCTTTTTGAACATATAAAGATTTAATAGATTGATTTAAAAAATAACTACTGATATTTATTGGTTTTATTAATGCAAGGCTTACGTAATAAGCTTTTGGTGAGTTATCTTTTACTATATTAGTTGTTCCTATATCTCCAATTCTTGTCATTAAAATATCATTTTTTTGTGGAAAAATCTTAAAATTTTTCTTAAAATCTTCATTAGAAATATATTTATTTGATTGTAAATTTTTAATATTTTCTACTGATAAAAACATTATACCTTCATTTTTATAATCAGGTGTCTGATGAGTTCCATCAAATATATTACTTATTTCTTCTAACTTACTCTGTTCCCAAGCTTCAGTAAATCCTTTGAATCTTACATTAGGTACTTTTTCATTATTTTTAGGAAACATTTTTTCTAATAAAGATATCTTTAGCTCTTTAAGTTTATCATACTTACGTTGATGAAGAGTGATAAGGTTATCTAAATTCTTTAAAAATTCTCCTACCTTTTTTTGTTCCTCTAATTTAGGTAATACTATATCTAAATTTCCTAAATTTAAAATACTAATAAACGGCATAGCACTACCCGCATTTGATGCAAGTAAATTTTCTTGACATCTTTTGGTTTTTAATTGACTTAATAAAAATAAATTATCTAAAACTTCTTTATTTCCTCTAATTCTCGTTAACTGTGGTCCAATATTAACATCTTGATAAAATCTTGGAATTTGGCATACTACTCCCATACTTGCACCACGATTAGTTAAAATTATATCTGTTCCTTTTGACTGGGCTTTTTTTAGTATAATATTTTTATCTTCAGTAATATATTTCACAAATTTATAATTCCATATACCTTCTGTTCCTATTACTGCACTAGTAAAAAATGGAATCCCAAAATCAACAAATTCTTCTTCTTTTGGATAATTTTCTCCATAATTTCCATCTATATAATTTGCAATATCTTTTAACTTACGCTGTTCCCAAGCTTCACTAAAACCTTTAAACCTTATTTCAGGAATATTTTTATTTTTCATTTTATTCACCCAATAATAGTGATTCAATTTCACTAATACCTTTCATATCATAATCATTTCCTGTTAGGTCCTTTAACATATTTGCAAGTTCTTTTTCTGTATTTGTAATTTCATTTTCTAATTCTATTAATGTTGTATTATATTTATTAGCAATAACTTCAATATCTTTAATAAATTTATTTATTATTTCTTCAGGAAGTTTATTTAAATTTTCAATTAATGCGTCAATCCATTTATGCTCAAGCATTTCTTCTACTTCGATATTAGTAAGATTTTCTATAGCTTTTTTGCTTTCTATTTCCAAGCCTTCTTGTAGCATTTTAATTTCTTTTTTTACTTGTTTTTCCTTTTCTTGCATTTTATTCACTTTAATTATTTTTGATTCGACTGAATTCTCTTCTATAAATATTTTTTCTGTTTTGAATTCTTTTACTTTATTTGCTACTATTTTAAAATCAAAAGAATCTCCTGCCTCATTAGCATATTCATCTTTATCATCTTCTAAAGATTCGAATATTTCTTCATATTGAGAAGAATATTCTGATAATATATTTTCACACTCTTTTATTTTTAATATCATATCATTTAATTTGTATTTCTGTATTAATTCAAATGGGATTATATGTCCCTTCCAGCCTTCCTGTACTTCAGCAGAATTTTTCTTTTTTACAACCATATTAGGATCAACTTTTTTAACACATTCAATTCCTTCGCCTTGTATTAACTCTATATCATTAGATATATATTTCCAAATATCGTCTAATATTTGATAAGCTTCATAATTATCAATTAAATTATTTGAATTTAATATTGAGAATATTTTATTAGATATAATATTCTCAGCGTTATTTAAATCAATTGTATCAATATTTTCTATTAACTGAGTTTTTAAAAATTCTTTTAAATTTATAAATGAATCACTTATGTTTTCTCTAAACTCTTTAATTTCTATGTTGTTATTGACTAAAGCAGTTATGTCTGAATTTTTTAATTCATAATATTTATCATTTATTTTGTTGAACATTGCATTTTTTAATGATGGAAATGCAGTCCAGTATTTATTAAATTTATTTAATTCTTTATCCGGAACTCCTCCAAACATAGAAGCATATATATCATAGCTTTCTTGTTCTTCTGAGGAATCAACATATCTCGGAATATTTAAATTATAATCATTTTCTCTAATTTCTTCTCTAGATACAATCTTTGAAAACTTTTCTACATTTTTTCTTTCTATAACTGTGTCTACAATTCTCTTAATATCGGATGCTCTTAATTTATTATTTTTTCCTTCTTTTATAAATCCTTTAGAAGCATCTATAATTTGTATATCTGTATTGTTTTTGTTTTTCTTTAATATCATTATTATAGTTGGAATACCTGTACCAAAGAATATATTAGCTGGTAAGCCAATTATTGTATCAATATTATTTTTCTCTATTAGATTTTTTCTTATTTCTCTTTCTTCTCCACCTCTAAATAGTACTCCATGAGGTAATACAATTGTCATTATACCGTCACCATTTAAATGATATAAATCATGTAATAAAAATGCATAATCAGCTTTTCCTTTTGGAGCAATTCCATATTCTTTAAATCTATTATCAACATCCATATCTGTAGGATCCCATTTTTGAGAATAAGGTGGATTTGAAACTACAGCATCAACAAATAATGGATTATATGAATGATTTTCATCAAAGAAAGGCCAATCTTCAGCAAGAGTATCACCATTTCTTGTAATTATATTTTCAGGTAATATGCCTCTCATAACAAGATTCATTCTTGTTAAATTGTATGTATTTTGTTTTAACTCTTGAGCAAAATATTTAATCTTATTATCACCTTTAATAAATTTTGATGCTGAACTACCAATATTTATTAATAATGATCCAGACCCACTTGTAGGATCATATATTTCAATATTTTCTCTATCTTTTAAATGCTCAGCTATTATTTCTGACATTAATAATGAAACTTCGTGTGGTGTATAGAATTCACCTGCTTTTTTCCCTGCATTTGCAGCAAAATTACTAATTAAATATTCATATATAAATCCTAAAACATCATAATCTTGTTTATTATCCATTGGAATATCATCTATTAATTCAATTAAACTTTTACTTGCATTTGTTTGAGCTTTTGCATTTTCTCCTAGTTTGCTCAACCCTGTTTGTAAAGTATTAAATATTCCTTCAAAAACTTTCTTATGACTATCATTTATTAATCTGTTAAATGCAGATAAAGCATCTCTTACATTTGAAATATCAAAATCGTTTCCCATTTCTATCCATGTAGAAAATAAATTCTCATATGAAATAAAATATCCAATCTTATTTTGTAAATATTCTTTTACTTTTACATTTGATTCAGTAACTTCAAGAAATTCATCTTTAGTTAATCCCATATTTTTTAATATTTGTATTTCTTTATTAGATAGAAATTTATAAAATATAAATCCTAAAATATAATCTTTGTATTCGTTTGCTTCAATTTTTGACCTTAAATTATTGGCAGATTCCCAAATTTTAGACGCTAATTGTTGTTTATTCATAATATCCCCCCATATAATATTTAATTTATAATATTTTATTTTTAATTTTATTTTTACCCTTTATTTATATCATATAAAAAATCTTTTCTCAATAAAATATGACCTTTTTAGATAAAAAGCACAAAAAAATTGCATTAATTAAAATGCA
>SAMEA104404097__coassemble_3217_pt1 | contig 10251 bp, 6 predicted proteins | sample SAMEA104404097__metabat2_low_PE_006 | metagenome-assembled genome bin SAMEA104404097 (sample SAMEA104404097) | Balaenoptera acutorostrata
GCGTTCATGTTTTCTATTATACTACTTTTTAGCAAAAAAGTCAAATTTAGCTTCCCTTCAATAGTGTAAAATAGCACACACAAGAAAAAGACTAGGTAAAGTTTACAGGCTTCCTAGTCTTTTTATTTGCAATAATTTGCACGACTTTTGCAATTGCTATATATATATTAACATATATTTCATTATATATCAAATTTCAATATTTTAACTAAACTATAGTTTAACCATTTTAAAAAATATACTTCAAGATTTCTATACATTTATCAATTCTTTCATCATATGTTCTTCAAAAACATAATGCTTATTACATAATTCTTTTAATTTTGGTCTATGTGTTACTATTACATATGTTTTATCTTTTAAATATTTATCTATCATATTTGTTATTTTTTCTTCTGATAAAGCATCTAAATTCGATGTTGGCTCATCAAAGAAATATAATTCTTTATCTATTAATATTCCTCTAATTAAATTTAATCTTTGTTTTTGTCCTGCTGATAATTTTATTCCTCTTTCCCCTACCATTGTTTCTAATCCATTTGGTAATTCATTATACCAATTTGTTAGTCCTGCTTCATCTAATAATTCAAATATTTTTTCATCTGGTATATTTTTTCCTAAACAAAGATTGTCTCTAATACTTAAATCAAATAAATCTACTTCTTGTGATACAAAAACTAAATCTAATCTCGCATTATTTTCATTTTTTTTATTTATTAATAATTTTCCTTTTGTTAATGGATATAATCCTGCTAATATATTCATTACAGTTGTTTTTCCTTGTCCTGATTCTCCCATTATACTAATTTTATCACCTTTATTTAATATAAATTCTGGTATTTTTACTTTTGTTGAATTTTTAGTATATGAAAATATTACATTTGTTAATTTAACTTCATTAAAATTATTTATTAATTTTATTTCTTTGCTATCATTAAAGTATTCATCTAATTGTTTTTTAGTTGTTTTAAATCTTTCACTTATATCTATTAATCTAACTAAACTATTTAAATCAGAATATAACTTTCCTAATGCTGACATATAAAATAATAAGTATGGAAGTCCATCTTCTCCATTTTTTACCATTATTATTGTGCTAATTAATACTACTAAATATAATAAATTCATTAAACTTGTAAATATACCATTTGCATTTGATTTTTTTCTTTCATTAATTTTAGTTGCTTTTAAATATTCATCTGATGTTTTATCTATTTTTTTCTCACAAAACTTTCCTATATTTAATTTTCTAACTGCAATTAAATTTTGTATGAAATCAATAAATGTTGCATTATATTTTGCTTCTGCATCATTAACTTCTTTTTGATATTTTTGTTTATTTTTTATCATTTTATATTTTAAAAATACTGCTAATGCAGAAATTATAATACATATTATTCCTGTAATTATGGATTGTCTACATACCATTATCAATATAGATGTTCCTCCTATTATTAATGGTATTACACTTATTTCAAATTGCCATGTCATTTCAAAAAAATAAAATGATAGATTAGTTATTAATTTATCTATGTATCCTGTATGAGTATTTGATATTTGCTCCATTGTCATTGATTCTAATTTTTTGAAATAATATTTTTGTATCGTTGTTTGCGTTTTTCTATTATTTACATTATCTATATATGATGCAATTTTCCCAGATATTAGCATAACTATATCTACTACTAAAATACATATTGTTAATTTTATAATTTTTTCTAATGTAAGTGGACTAGTTCCAAAATATGATAATGCAAAAGATTCTCCATAAGTCGCTAATGAATAAATTGTATTTATTATAATAGACCATATAAATAACTTCTTTCCTACTATTTTTAATAATTCTTTCATTCGTATCTTTCCCCTTTTTTTACCTTTCTCCTATATTTATTTCATATACTTTAATTCATTAATTGCTTTTTCATAGCCTTGTTCTGCTGATTTTTTTATAAGTTCCTTTCCATATTCTATATTTTCTTTTACATTAACTCCATTTTTTTTACCCTCACAATATAATACACCCAAAAGCCATTGAGCCATTGCATTATTTTTTTTGACAGCTTTTATTAACCATTTTTCAGCTTCTTCATCATTTTGCTTTGTTCCTTCTCCCTGAATATATTTATATCCAGTCCAAAATTGTGCCTCATCATCTTCTCTCTCTGCTGCTTTTAGCATATGTTCAAAAGACTTTTCTAAATCTTTTTTAGCTCCATATCCATTATAATACATAATTGCTAGCATATAATTATCTGTTCCATATATATCATTACCATCATTTGCTAATTCACTAAAATAATCAAATGCTTTTTTGTAATCTTTTTTTACATAATTTCCATCGTAATACATAAACGCAAGTTTTTCTTTTGCCTCTCTATACTCATCAAATATACTATTAAATATTTCAAAAGCTTCTTTATAATCTAGATTTGTACCTAAACCTAAATATTTCATTTCACCAACATAATATCTAGCATCCATATCCCCTTTATCTGATAATTCTTTAAAAATTTCAAATGCTTTTATATGGTTTTTTTGTATACCTAATCCGTGGTACAAGCTATACCCTAACATATATTTTGAATTTTCATTGTCATTTTCTTTTATTAAATTATTAAAAATTTCCAAAGCTTTTTCATAGTTTTGTTCTATTCCAAGTCCATTGTAATAACAAAGTGCAACCATATATTTTGAATCAATATTTTCTTTCTTAGCTGCTTCTTCAAATAATTTAAATGCTTCATCATAATTTTTTTCCATTCTATCTCCATAATAATTTCTTAAAGCTAATTCAAATATGGCTTCAGAATTTCCTTCTTCTACAAGTTTCATAATTTCTTTATATTCCTTATTTCTCATTTTTATCCCCCAATCTTTTTCTATCTTTCTTCTATAGAAGCTTCATTTACCTTTTCAACAGATTTTATATTTTGTGAAAATCCATTAAAATCTGATATTTTTACTTGAGATGCAATTTTAAATAAATCTTCGTCTATTGACTTTTCATTTGTTTTTTTATTTTGTTCCATATTCTTAGACATATCTTCACGTTTATAATTTATCTCATTAATTTCGTTTTGTAATTTATCTTTATATTTATTTGCAAAATTTTCATTCCATAATCTAATTTTTTCTGGCTCTATATTTCTATTTTGTATTTCTTTTCCAATTTTTATTTCCGTTACTCTATCAATATTTTCTTGATATTTTTTAGCCTTTTGCTCATATATTGTTATAACATTTTCTAATTCTGGTAAATATTTCTTATCTTCACTTGAAAACAATGCATTTTCTTGTAATTCAATAATTTCTTCTTGATACCTTTTAAATAATAGATCAATATTTTCATCTACTTTTAAAGTTTTTTCTAATTTTTGAGCATATAATTTATAAATATCTATATATATTTTTTTAAAATCTATTTCTTTATTTGCTTTTTCTATTTTATTTGAAAATTCTATAAGAATATTTTTATCTGACTTTTCACATTCATTAAATAACTGATTAAATTTGTCATTTCTAATTAAGGCTTCTAATGAGCAATATAAATTATCTTTTATTCCATTTTTATTTGTTTTAATAGTATATTTACCAATATTTTCTAAATCATTTTTAGGTGTATTTTTTGCAATATTTAAACTTTTAGCAATTTTTTCTCCATTTTGTTTAAAAATAAATTTATTGTTTTTTGAATAATCTACGTTTTTTAGCATATGTTGCACCTCTGGATTTTCTATATCCAAACTACCAAGCATTATCTTAAATTGTTCTTCTACTTTTTTCATTGAATCAATATATTCAAGATTTTCCATTTTTGAAGTTTCTATATTCCACATCATATGTTCTTGTATATATTTAATTTCACTATATATTTTTTTAGCAGAGCTTATATCAACTTGTTTTAGTTTTGTTAATTTTATGTTATAAGCATTTATACATGTTTTCATACAACTTTGTAATGCCTCTTTTGCTAAATTTGGTCTTTTTATAGCATTATCTGAAATTGTCTTTGTATCCATTAATATTTTCAAATATGGGTATTTATATTTTTCCTTTTCTTTTTCATCCAATGCATCCATGTATTTTTTATCAAATTCATCTATCATTTGTGGATATGAATAATCAGTTTTATATGTATCCGTTTGCAAATACATTTCTAACAAATTTTCTTTTGATATTAAACATGACACCATATCTGCAATATTTATAAAAGAATCATAATATGATTTTGATGATAAATTATATGTATAAAATCCATTATTCCAATCCCAAAAATTTTTTTCCATATCTTGTTTATTTGTTTGGCAGTTAAACCATTCTGTCCATTTTTCAGCCTCATGGTCATCAACTGTATATTCCTTTAAAAATGTTTCATAATCTACTAAAATACATTTAAGTCTTTCTGGTTCATCTTTAAATTTTTCTTTTTTTTCTTTTACTGTTTGTTCATATATTTTTTTTATATAACCATTATTTTCAAGAATTTTTTTGTAATGTTCTGGCATATAAAACAGTGAATTTTTACCACTTGAAGCATCATTAAACAAATGCCATATTTCATGTTTTAAAATAGCAGCCAACTTATTAGATTTTGTATAAACAATTCCCATTTGTGGATGAGCAGAAGCAATTGGTCCCGTATAATATAAATCTGTTTTTTTTACTTTTCCTGATGTATTTTCTATTTTCTTTTTTATCTGTTCAATATGTTTTTCTCCATACTCATTTTTAAAATTATTATAACTATCCTTAAATATTTTTAATATTTCATTTGGAATATCTGTAACATTAAGTTCGCCTTTTGCATTTTTGTTATTCATTCATCTCTCCTTTTCTATATTTAAATTATACCATATTAAAAATAATAATACCATCAAAAACATAAAATTTAAAATGTTAGTCCAAATGTCAAACAAGTCAAAATTTTTAACCTTTTCAATTTATATAGTACAAATATTATTAGTGTAGATATAAAAAATTTACCTGTAAAGTTTTAAGAAAATAGAAAAAATAAAATAATAACTATATATAATTTTAAAAGACAAAGTGTAGGTATAAAAAAATATATTATATCTTATATAGTCAAATAATAAAACAAGAAAAAATATAAATTAAGCGGTCAATAAGATTATTTATTGACCACTTAATTTATATTTCTTTTTATTTGTAATTTGCAAGAATTTTACTTTTTTATCCAGAAGAAATTAATTATTTTTTTATTTTTACTATCTAGTAATACCGTTATATTTTTCTTTATTTTTCCCTTTTTTTCTATTTGTCTCATATTTATTTTGTAACTCTGTTAATCTTCTTTCTTGTTCAGGTGTCTTAATACGCTTCATAAACATTAATTTAGTCATTTCATTTTTTTCTAGTAACTTTTTTTGAGATTTATTGAATTCATTTAATGTTATACAACTATTTAATATATCTTTTTTTACTTCTTTAATTGTTTTTTCCTCTTTATTTATATTTTTTTGATTTTCTCTATCAACAAGATTTTTATTTATATTTTTTCTTTCTTGTTCTTGCTTTTTAATTGATTTTTTTGTTTCTATTTGTTGCATTTGATATTGTGAAATTATGTTTTCTTGTTTTAACTCTTTTTTTTGTTCTATAAATGTTTCAATAGTTATATAACCATCGTTTGCCACAGTCATTGATTCTATTAGTTTATTTATATCACCATTATATTTTTCTTGTCCTTCAAATATTACAGCTTCTTCTATAAATTGTTTTGCTGACAAAGATAAATTATTACTTTTTAAAATAAATTTTCCATTACTTGGTATATGTGGTGCAACTACTTCTTGAATATATTGTGTTGCTGGTATTTCAACATTATTTGGAAGTTTTAGCTTTCTTTCTAATAAGTCCGGATTTATCGTCTTAATAATATCTACTGCATTAATCTTTTTTCCATTTATTATTATACTTCCATTATTACTCTTAGTATTTTCTCTTAGTAATTTTGTAATGTCTTCTTTGTATTTTTCTTGGCCTTCTTCTAGGATAAAATCTTCTATGTATTTTTTTGCTGGAATTTCAGTCCCATCATTTAATATAAATTTTCCATCACTTGGTATATGTGAAGCAACTATATTTTGTACATACTGTTTAGCTGTAATCTCACTATTATCACTAAGTTTAATTGTTTGTCTTAAAAGATTTGGATTCAATATATTAACTATATCTGAATTTTTTATTTTATTATTTTTATTTAATTCTTTTTGTTCATCTTTTCTTTTTGTATATACAGTTCCTTGTTTTTCCTTTATATTTATCATTCTTTTTTTTGTTTCTTTATCTCTTTCTATATCAAATTGTTTAAATCTTTCTTTTGTCCCTTCTTGAAAACAAAATTTTTCATCAATATTATTTTCTCTACATTTTTTTTGAACTTCACTTTTTGCTTTATCCATAAATAATGGATCAATTTCCTGGAAGATTGGTACCATTCTTTTTATTATATTATCCATACTATATGCATCAATTGATATGCTTTTCCCATTCCTTGTTGGAATACAAAAGATTGTATCCCCGTTAGTTTTAAACACTTGTTCTTTTTTGTCTTTTAACTTTATTAACTTGTTTAATCCTTTATTTATGTTTTTACTTAAGTTCCTTTTAATATATTCTTTAAAATTATCATTTGAAAGATCTTCTTCTTTTAATCCTATGCTATCTAATTTTCCTTTTTTCTTATTTATATTTTCCAATATTGATTGTGAAGATTGTTCTATAAATATGTTATTAAATCTTAATTTATTTCCCCTATATATTACATCTTTTCCAAAAAATTCCCTTAGCTCATTTAAAATTGTTTCCTCGATTGCATCTTCAAATATAAGTGCCCTTAATCCATTATATGACTGATTTTCTCCATCTTTGTTTAATGGTGGTTCATCTCCTATTCCTATCCAATCATTAACTTTTCCTGTTAACATTGGTGGTTTTTCAGTTCTTTGAACAATTTCAGGATATTCTTCTTTTACTTCTTCTAAATATTTTATATATTTTCCTAGATCTTTTGTATCTGCATAAATTACCATTGTATCACTTCTGTTCCTTTTTGTATTTAATTTAAAATAAAAAGGAGTTTTGTTTTCTTCACATTTATTTTTAAATATTTTAGCTACTTTCCATAAATCTTGTTTTTGAAAATCTATATACAATCTGTGTCTTACCGGAATTGCTTTTTCTTTTCTTCCTGAAATATATTGAGATTTAATATGTTCCCAACCATTATTTATTTCCCAACCATTCTCTTCTTTTTTAAAAAGTGGATTGCTTTTTAATCTTTCAATATCTTTCATTGTTTTTACTTTTCCAAATTTTTTAAGATATTGTTGCATATTATTTGCATCTATTTTTTTATTTTCTTCTAAATATTGTATTTGATTTTTATCTAAACTAATCATATTTTCAATCCATTGATTATACGATTCTACCATAAATGCTTCCTTGTCATTTAAATTTATTTTACTTTTATCTTTAGTTTCATTCATATTTACTAATGAATTGTATAAATTACTACTATAATATAAATTTGTTCTGCTTGACTTTGTATAATCATTTATTATTTTTTTCATTATTTCTTCATTATCTAGTGGGTTTTCAATATTCTCATATATAGACGTTAATTTTTTCATATCATTCTTTACTCCTTTATTTTAAAAAAGTTTTTTATTCTAATCAATATCGTTTTAAATACATTTTGTTTTTTATATATTATCATTTTCTCATTTTCATCATTATTATTTTTCTCATTTTCATGTTTTTTAAATATATTGTCTGGATTATATTTTTCCTTTAATCTTTTTTCTTCTTCCTCTTTTATTCTATTGTTTTTTATCAATTCTTCTTCTATTGTCTTTTTTTCTTCTTCGCTATCACACCAATAATTATAGTTTAATATTGCAAGCAACACCATTGTTTCTCTTTTTAAGTTTTGTTCATTTAAAGATCTATTTATTTCTATTATTGGATTATAATTTTTTTCTCTTTCTTCTTCTAAAAAATTTATTATTTTTTTAGGTATTCTTTTTACATATTCATTTTCTATTATATTTAAAATTTCATATACTTCTGAATATGCTAAACTACTAACATCTTCCATTTTCCCTCCTATTTATTTTATATAATTTATAAAGTTTAATATTTTTATTAAAATTTATATTTAAATATATTTTTAATTTTTGTTAAAATTCTCTTAAATATATTTTCTTTATATTTTATTATTTTCTTTTCTGTTTCTAGATTTTTTATTATATTTGTTTCTTTTCGATTAAAAATATTATTTGTATTGTATTTTTTTTCTTGATCTTTTTGATATTTATATTCATTTTCACAAAACAACTTTTTTAATCTTTCTTTTTCTTCATTATTTGACCAATAATTGTATTTAATAACTGCAATTAAATCTTTTGTTTTTGAAGAAAAGTTTTGCTCTAATAAACTTTTATTTTTATCTATAGCTATGTAATATTTTTTATCTGATTGATTTTTAATTAATTCTATTAATTTATTTGGTATTTTATCAATATATGATTTTGGCAAATAATCTAGCAAACAGTTAACCTCAGTATAGGCCTTAATATAATTTACATCATTTCTATTCAAAATCAATCAGCTCTCCTTTATTCTTGTTTTTATATATTTATCAATTCTTTCATCATATGTTCTTCAAAAACATAATGCTTATTACATAATTCTTTTAATTTTGGTCTATGTGTTACTATTACATATGTTTTATCTTTTAAATATTTATCTATCATATTTGTTATTTTTTCTTCTGATAAAGCATCTAAATTCGATGTTGGCTCATCAAAGAAATATAATTCTTTATCTATTAATATTCCTCTAATTAAATTTAATCTTTGTTTTTGTCCTGCAGATAATTTCATTCCTCTTTCTCCAACTACTGTATCTAATCCATTTGGAAGATTTTTATACCAACTTTCCATTCCCGCTTCTTTTAATAATTCTACTATTTTTTCATCAGATATGTTATTTCCTAAAACTAAATTATCTCTTATACTTAAATTAAATAAATCAACTTCCTGTGATACAAATACTAAATCTAACATCTCATTTTTTAATTTTTTATTATTTATCAATATTTCTCCTTTTTCTATTGGATATAGCCCAGATAATATATTCATAACTGTTGTTTTTCCTTGTCCTGATTCTCCAGTAATACTTATCTTATCTCGTTTATTTAAGATGAATTCTGGTATTTTTATCTTTTCTGAATCTTGTGTATATGAAAATATAACATTTCTTAATTTTATGTTTTTATAATCTTTTATTAACTTAGTATCACTAACATCTGAAAAATAAGAATCTATTTGTTTTTTTGCTGTTCCAAATCTTTGACTAAAATCAATAACTCTAACTACATGATTTAAACTGTAATAAATTTTTCCTAATGCTGACATATAAAATAATAAAAATGGTAATCCATCTTTTCCTTGTTTAATTGTAATAATTACACTAATTAATACAACTAAATATAACAAATTCATTAAAGATGTATATACTCCATTTGCTCTTACTCTTTTTTTAAGATTTTTCTTCGATTTATCTAAATATTCATTTGATGATTTATCTATTTTATTTTCACAATATCTTCCTATATTTAATTTTTTTACTGTAATTATATTTTGTATAAAATCAATTAATGTACCATTATATCTAGACTCTGCATCATTTTCATCTTTTTCGTATTTTTGTGTGTTTTTTAACATCTTGTATTTTAATGTTACTGCAACTATTGAAATAATTAAACAAATAATTCCTGTAACTACTGACTGCTTACATAACATAATAAATATTGCTGTTCCACCAATCAACGCTGGAATTACACCTATCTCAAAGAAATAAATAGTATCAATAAAATATCTAATGACTTTACCAATCATTTTATTTAAATATCCTGTATGTATTGTAGATAATTTTTTCATTGTCATATTTTGCATTTTACTAAAATAATATTTTTCGATTTCTGTATGTGTTTTTACTTCCATTATATTATCAACATATGATCCAATCTTTTCAAAAATCAAGGTTAATATATCTAATATTACAATTGCTATTGTTAATTTTATAACCTTATCTATTGTTAATGGACTTGTACCAAAATATCCAAGCACAAATGATTCTCCATAATCAGCCAATGAATATAATAAATTTATTATAAATGAATAAACAAAAACTCTTTTTGTTACTACTTTAAATAATTCTTTCATT
>SAMEA104404097__coassemble_3257_pt1 | contig 10101 bp, 9 predicted proteins | sample SAMEA104404097__metabat2_low_PE_006 | metagenome-assembled genome bin SAMEA104404097 (sample SAMEA104404097) | Balaenoptera acutorostrata
TCATATAAGACATTAAAATTCTTCACAAAATGTAATAATTATTTTATGAAGTCGAAAGATGTTAAATAATTTGAAGAAAAAAAGCGGTTATATGTGTAAAAACTGGAAAAATAGCCTTAAACATGTTATTATATAGAAGAACTAAAGATAATAATGTAAGGAGGAAAAAAGGAGTGCTTTAATTGAATAAAATCTTTAAAAATTTTAAAAGGAAACAAAATAAAGAAGAAAGATATCATTATAAAACTTTAGTGCCAACAGATAAATCAGATGCAAAAGAAACATTATATATGTTAGAAGATGTTATGGCAAGTCCAGATACTACTAATATCGCACTATCTGGAAAATATGGTGCAGGAAAGTCTAGTATTATAAAAACATTTTTTAAAATACATAAAGAAAAAGAATATAAACCGTTATTTATTTCTTTAGGTATGTTGGGAATAAGTAATGTTTCTAAAGATTCAGAAAGTAAAGAAATTTTTAGTCAAGAAATAGAAAAAAGTATAATTCAACAAATTTTATATAAAGAAAGACCAGCAAAATTGAAGGACTCGATGATAAAAAGAATAGATAAGTTGTCTTTTAGAGAAATTTCAAAAGTATTTTTTTTAATAATCGTAATTTTAATATTTATATTTTTTCTAATATATAAAGTTAATTTAGTAAGTGGAATCAAACTAATTATAAAGAATGTGCTTAATATAAAAAATCTTAATATTTTACTGATTTTTAAAATCATATTATATTTAATTGTTGGAATAGTAGCTATAGTAATTACTTTTGGAATCTCATATTTAGTTGCTAGATTTATAAAGAACCTAAATATTAAAAGTTATAAAGTAAAAATACCAAATACTGAAATAGAAATAAATAGGGATATTAATGAATCATTATTAAGCAAATATATGGATGAAATAGTTTATTTTTTTAGTAAGACAAAATATAATGTTTTAGTAATTGAAGATTTAGACAGATTTTTAAATTGTGAAGATATTAAAGAAAAAGTTTTAATAATTTTTCAAAAATTAAAAGAATTAAATTTTATTTTAAATAATTCAAAACAAATAAAAAGAAGAAGAAAACGTAAAATAAAATTTTTATATGCAGTTAAAGATGATTTGTTTTGTAATGCAACTGAAAGAACAAAGTTTTTTGATGCAATTGTACCAGTAATACCAGTTGTTTCTAACTTTAATTCATATGCTAAATTAAAGGAAAATTTGAAAGATGAAAATATTTCAGATCAATTAATGCAAGATATGTCTGTCTACATAGATGATGCTAGATTGTTAAAAAATATTATAAATGAATTTCATTTGTATAAAAAACAATTAAATAATTTAGAAAATAATGTAACAAAAAATGAAAAAATTTTTGCAATGGTATCATTAAAAAATATTAGACCAAAAGAGTATGAAATGTTATTAAATAATGAAGGAAAAATTTTTGGCTTATTAGAAAATAAAGAAGAAATGTATAATTTTTTAAAGAGCAATTTAAACAAAGAAATAGAAGAAAATAATACCAATATAGAAAAGTTGAAAAAAGAAAATTTGAAAAATTTAAAAGAGTTAAAGATTTTGACTTTAGGTAAAGCATTGATAGAAGGAGAAAAGGTTCGTTATACTTATAACGATAATGCTATTTTAATAGACCAATTTTTGAAAGATAATATTGATAAGGAATATATAGAAAGTAATAATATTATAATTAGAGATAATAGTGGATATTATTATGAAGAAGCTACAATATTCAAATATTGTGGAGGAAAGACAGAATTTATAAAACGCGCAGAAAAAATAGATGAAAAGAATAATATGGGAATAAAAAAGATTGAAATTCAAAATTCAGTTATAAAGGAAAAAATAAAAAGAATAAATGAACTTTCTTTATATGAAATTTTAGAATCTTTGGATAAAGAAAAAATAAAAAGTATGTTATCTAAAAAAAGTAAAGAGGGTGATGAAGAAGAAATAAATGAAGAGGATAACAAAACAATAATAGATCCATTTTTATTAATGTTGGTTTCCAATGGATATATAGATGAAAATTATAAAAATTATATGTTTTATTTTAAAGAAACGGAAGACATTAAAATTAATGATTATAATTATATTATTTCAGTGAGACAAGGAATTTTAAAAGAATTTAATTATAAAATTGAAAATAAAGTAGCTGTAATTAATAAGTTAAATGTTAAATATTTTGGTAGAAAAGTAATATTTAATTATGAGATTTTAGATGAATTATTAGTCAATAAAGACTTAATTAATCAAGAGGAAAAATTAAATAGATTTTTGAGTGTATTAGTAGAAGTCAATGAATTTACACAAAAATTTATATTTGGATTTTTAAAACATACTTTAAATAAAGAGATTTTTATAGAAAAAATATATAAAATTGATAATCAATTTATTAAAAGATTTATTCTATATAATGTAAAGAATAATGAAAAATTTGATTATTTAATTAAAATATTATTAGATTGTCCTATAATTTTATTAAATGTAAAAAAAGAATATGATTGTATTGAAATAAAGAAATATATAGATAAAAAATCTGATTTTGAAAATTGGGTTGAGTTAAATGATAATATAGAAAAATCATTATGTTTCTTAAATATTAAATTTGCAAATATTGAAAAAATTACCAATGCTAAATTTATGGAATATATTTATAATAAAAATTTATATAAACTTAATGATAAAATGATTAAATTAATATTTTATTATAAGGGATATAGTGAAGATGATTTTAAAAGTAGAAATTTAACATGTATATTAAAGAATGAAAATTTACAAAAATTAAAAAAATATGTACTAGAAAATCAGCAGGAATATATAGAAAACTGTTATTTAAAAACCAATAATTTAAAAAATGATATAAATGATATATATATATGTATAAATGATTGGGATCAATTGTCAATTCAGTATAAAAATAAAATAATTGATAATATGCCTAGATTAATAAATGACATAAAGGACATTTCTATATTAGAATCTGATGATTATATTTTAGAAAATAATAAGATTAAACCAACTTGGAATAATTTATATAATATGTATTTAAGAAAAGAAAATAAAATAGATGATGTATTAGTTAAATATATTGAAATGAATATAGAAAATATAATTATGGATAAAATAGATGAAAGTCAAAATACAATTGAATTTAATGGATTCCTTGAAAAAATTATAAGAAATAATGATATTAATTATAATTGCTATAATAAGATAATTAAACATATTTTTTATATAAAATTAAAAGAAATAAAAAATAAAGAAATTAATAAGGATAGATTAAAAATTTTGATTGAAAGTAATATGATAGAAATTTCAGTAGAAAATTTTAATGTTATAAATCAAGAAATGTCAGAAATATTGGATGTATATGTAAATAATGATTTAGATGAATTTATTTATAGAATAGGAGAATATAATTTAAATTATGATAATATAGAAATTTTGATTAAATCTAATAAAATTAAATCAAAGTTTAAATCAGATATTTTATATAAAATTGGAGATGATTTATTAAATGATAATGCAATAATATATATTGTTGAAAATTATAGTTATAAAGGAATAAGAAATTTACCTGAAAGTGTAAAAAGAAAAATATTTATTTCAAATATTGATTTAGAATATAAAATTTTATTTTTGAATAAAGAAATACAGAAAGAAAATAATGTTGAAATCATAAAAGAATATATGTCTAATATGCCTGAACCATATAATTTAATAGGTAATTATGAATTAGAAACAAAACAATTTACGATTTTAAATAATAAGGATAATTTAAAATTATTAGAAAATCTAATTAATAAGGGATTTAATTTTAAGTTTAGACCTAGTGAAAAGAAAATTAAATTAATAATAAATAATTTAAAAAATAAATAGTAGCAATTAAATGCTACTATTTATTTTTGCTCTATTTATATATATATTAGTTTTATTCTTACATTTAGGTGTATCATATTCAGTCTTAGGATTGTTGTAATAAAAGTCTTATTACAGAATTTACAAATTTTTAATAAATTAACTTCTTTAGAAATAATTTTAATAAAAGAATATCAAAAAATGTTTTTAATTTTTTCAAAGTGTAATACTAAATGATTTACATTAAAGTGTTTAAAATTGTGATATATTGAAGATTTGTAATTTATTATTTAACTTAATAAATTATATAAGTATGAATAATATAAAAAATTATTAGACTATTGTCCTAAAAATGATAATCATGTGATATAATTATAAAAAAATATTGTGATTTGGAGAAAAAATGAAAGAAAAAAATAAATTAAATAGTGATGAAATTGAAGAAATATCACAATTTATAGCAAAAGTTATTATGAGTATTATATTAGGTATAGGAGGATATTTTTTTTGTAAGTATGTCAAAATTGATGTTTTGTTAGGAATTATAGTAGGAATATTTTTACCATGGGGATATGAAGAAGCAAATAAAATAGGAAAATCTTTAGAAGATTTATATAATTTATTATGTCTTTGCACATTAGGGTTATTTTATATTATTGGAATTATTATAAAGATATTTGCATCTGCTGTAATTGGAGTGGTTATGCTACCAACTGATATTTTTAAAATATTATGGATGTTTATTAAAAGAAATAAAAAAGAAGAAACCAAGATAGAAAATAATAAAGAAGTTAGAGAAAAAGAAAGTATTAATGGTGAAGTAAAAGAAGAATATAAAGAAAATGATAAATTTTATTGTGAAAGATGTTTTAAAAAGATTACTGAAGAAGAATATGAATTAAATGATGGAGTTTGTGAAGATTGTCTTTTAGAATTAAATATAGATGATGAAGAAAATTATAAAGAAGATTTCTAATACATATTGGAGGTAGTTAAATGAATTTAGATAGTATAGATGAATTTTGTAAAGAAATAAATACGTTGTATTGTAAAATACCTAAGAATGAAAAAACTTTTTTAGAAATATCTGGTTATCCAAATTATGAAGTGGTATGTAGCAATATTTTAGCGTTTTATTTAAATCCTAATGAAGAACATGGATTGAAAGATATTGTTTTAATGTCTTTAATAGAAACAGTTCAAGAGAATAGTAGCATTAATTTAGAAAAAATAAATATATCAAATCTTGAAGTGTTTAGAGAATATTATACTTTAAAAGGAAATAGAATAGATCTTGTTTTAAAAAATCAAGAAATAGTAATCGGAATAGAAAATAAAATTAATGCATTTGTAAATAATGATTTAACTGATTATGCAAATACATTAAATAAATTAAATAATAAGGCTATTAAAATTTTATTAACTGTGAATGATGAAAGGAAGGCTATTGAAAATTCTGATTTTATTAATATTACATATAGAGAGTTATTTAAAAGATTGAAAAATAAATTATTAAATTATAAAATTAAAAATAATAAATGGTATATATATTTAATCGATTTTATAAATAATATAGAAGGATATGAGGTAGATAGTAAAATGAATAATGAAATAAGAAATTGGTTTTTAAATCATCAAAAAGATGTAGATGAATTTATGACTATACTTAATAAAGTAAAAGAAGATATTAGAGGAAAGTCAGAAGAATATGCAAGACTATTAGAAGAAAAGTTACAAAATAATAATAAAGTTAAATTTTGGAAATCAGATAAAGCTGAATTAACGAGTTTTTTAGAATTAGATTTTGGATGTAATTTAGATGCTTATTTGAATGTTAATGGATGGAAAATAGGATTATTTATTTGTAGAAAGAATAAAACAGAAGAAATAAAAAAAGCTTTAATAGAAAATGGAGTAAATATTATAAGTGAAAATGATAATCATAAATGGATAGCTAAATATGATTATGATTCTTCAATAGAAGAAATAGTTGAAAAGACAATTGAGATTTATAAAATATTAGAAACAATAAAATAATAGTAGATTTAAAAGCCTAAAGCCATAGTAAATTATGGTTTTAGGCTCTTATAAAATTAAATTTTTTGTCCAATATATTTAATAACACCAGCATAAGAGGTATTTTCTTGTCTTTCATCTAAATAGTAAGATTCTGTTATTAGTAAAGGTTTAAAGTCACTAAATAAACTTTTTATTTCTTCTTTCGTGAAGAAACTAATATATGTATCTTTAATTTTATTATGAAAAATATGATTTCCTAATTCTTCAAAATCAGGATTGTTAGAGAACTTTTTAATTCTAAAGTCCTCAGTAGAAAATACTGATATATATACTAATCCATTTGGTTTTATATTATTTTTCATATTTTCAATTATTTTATAACTTTCATCTTTATGAAGAAAGTGTAATACATATCTAGATAATATTAAATCATATTTATTTTTTTCTATTTCAAAATTTCTAATATCACTTTGAATTAAATTAAGTCCTGGACAATTTTCTTCACATAAATGTAAACACTTAGCTGAACAATCTACTCCTGTTATATTGTATCCTTGTTTGAATAAAGGTATAGAATTAGTACCTTGTCCAACACCTAAATCTAAAACTTCTTTTCCTGGTACAAGATGTAGAAATCTTTTCAATTCTGCATCAAATTGTACTTTTAATATTGGAAAATTTTCATCTTTTTTATTATCATAATTAAATGAATTTCCTATCATAAAATCAACTCCATTATTTATTTTTTGCTCTATTTTTATATACATTTGCTTTATTCTTACATTTAGGTGTATCATATTCAGCCTTAGGATTGTTAGCAATAAAAGCTTTATTACAGAATTTACAAATCTTTAATAAATTAACTTCTTTAGAAACAATTTTAATGAAAGAATAATCAATAAATTGTTTTAAATATGTAATTGGTACATTAACAGAAATTGTTTTATTTTCTTCAAAGTGTAATAATAAATGATTTACTTCAAATTGTCTAAGATTGTCGTAAATTGTAGTTTTATCATTTACCATAGAATCCAATAAATTATATAGATATGTTGCATATTGAATAAACATATCTAAAGGTTCACTATAAGCACTAGAATTGATTATAAGCTTATTTAAATCCTCATCTATATATTTTTGCATAGCAGATGTTTCTGCTATTTTTTTTGCCTTTTCGATTAAATCTGTTATTTCTGTAAAAGTACATTTAGGAAAGAAGATTTGAAAATATTCAACAAGATTTATTGAACTTGTAAAATCAGAATTTCCTATGTAGTTATATTCTTTTAAAATTACATTATCATTAGAAAAATAATATTTATTAACAGGAAAATCATTCATAAGTCCTAAGATAGAGTAGTTGTTTACAAATTCAAGAACTTTAGATTCTAGATCTTCATCATTAAATATATTTGCTTTACCAATGTTTAAAAAATCTACAAGAGCATTTTCATTAGATTCTTCTTTAAAGTTAATTGTAGATTTATCAGAAACAGAAGTTATATATTTTCTTCCATTTATTATTTCTATATTAAATTTATCAAAATTAGATACGTTTTTTTCGCTATTTTCATTTAAATTAACATTCATTTTAGATTCCTCCAAAAAATTTAAAAAATATAATTGTAATCCATTGACACACATAATCGATTATGTTATAATTCAAATTGTAATACATTATAGATATAAATAGATTACAATCAAAAATAAAACACAAAGTTCGTAATCAATATATCTTAATAAAAGGTTACCACACAAAAGATAAAAAGTCAAGAAAAAACAAAAAAAGGGGGCGATTAAATGAACGGAACAAACGTTGAAAGAACAACATTAACAATGAGAGAGGCAGCAGACTACTTAGGAATTTCATACTGGTTGATCAATCAATTAGTAAAGAAAAGACAAATTCCATTTTCAAAAGTAGGTGGTAGATTCTTATTTAGAAGAAGAGTCTTAGATGAATATCTAGACGAAAAAGAATTAAATTCAATTAAATAAAAAGAAAGGGGGTGAGCCTTATGGCTCAAGTACAATGGCTAAAAGTATATATAGATATATTTGATAATGAAAAAGTAAAAAAATTACTTAGAAATAGGGATGGGGACTCCTATTTTAGAGTATGGATTCAATTACTAACACTAGCTGGTAAAAGTAATTCTCACGGAGCCATATTACTTGGACAAAATATACCAATGTCATTAGAAGATCTTGCAAAGGCTGTACACAAAACATCAAACAAACTTACAAAGATTATACAAAGTTTAAACGAACTTGATATGATTTTTGTAGAAAATGATACGATTTTTATAAAAAATTGGGATGTATATCAAAGTGCAGATAAACTTGAAAAAATGCAAGAAAGTGCAAGAAGAAGAGCACAAAAATGCCGTGAGAAAAAGAAAGAAAGTAACGTTACTGAAACGTTATGTAACACGACAGATAAGAATAGAATAGATAAGATTAGAAAAGAAACAGAAAGTGGGACAAATGTGGAAAATGAAAGCGGATTTAGAGACTAAAATGGAAAAGAAAGTTTATAGCAAAAATAAAGGAGGAAGTCTATGCAGACAATTTACTTTGAAGATGGTGAATGTAAATTTTGTGGAAGAAAATTAAAAAGAAAAAAACTCATATTCAACATAGGAAATACAGAAATGAAGATTGATCAAGAATTAGAAATATGTACTTGTCAAAGTGCAACTAACTACTGGAAGTTACAAGATGAAAAAGCAGAAAGAATCAAAAAGGAAAAGGAGGAATGGATGAAACAAGATAGGATAAGAAAACTATATGAATATAGTAAAATAAATCCTAGATTAAAAGGATATATGTTCGAGAATTTTAGAACAGATGAATTAAATAGAAAAGCTTTAGTAAAAGCAAAAGATTATGCAGATCAAGTATTATTTAAAAGAAGTAAAAGCTTAATAATAACAGGAAATGTTGGAACTGGTAAGACACATTTAGCAGCAAGTATTGCAAATTACTTAATAAAAAATGAAGTAAGAGTAATATTTGGAACATTAATAAATTTATTAGGTGAAGTAAAAGATACTTATAAAAATGATGCGGAAACTGAAAGCAATATAATAGAAAGATATTCAAAAGTACCACTATTAATAATAGATGACTTAGGTAAAGAAAAGCCAAGTGAATGGACTTTAGAAAAGTTATTTACAATAATAAACAACAGATATGAAAACAATTTACCAATAGTAATAACAACAAATTATAATAGGGACCAATTAAGGGAAAGATTAGCAAATAATCAAAATTATATTATTGCAGATTCAATAATTTCTAGACTATATCAGATGTGTTCTGGAATAAGTTTAAAAGGATCTGACAAAAGAAAAAAGTTAGTATAAGTCGGCAAACATAAATACTAACCTTAAATATGTATAAGTATATTGTAATATAAAAGTTAAAAAAAGTAAACAAAATTAAATAAATTAGGGAGAAAGGGAGTAAAAAAATATGAGAAATATAGAAAATAAAAATATAAAAGAAATAAGAATAGAGGATATAGAATATAAGAAAAGTTATACAGAAAGGTCAATAAATAAAATAAAAATATGGACAAGAGTCATTATAGAAAATAATAAAGTAGATCCAGTAAAAGTAATTAAAAGTGCTAATGGAAAATATCGTGTAATAATAGGAACTGAAAGAGCAATTGCAGCAAAAAGATTAGGATATAAATCAATTCCATGTATTGTAACTAAAAATATAAATAATAAAAAAAAGGTACAAGAAATAAGAAGAAGTATAAAAGAATTTAATAAAATTCAATATCACCAAGAAGGAGATTATTTAATACCAAATTTAAAAGTTGGTAACAAAGAAAAGCTCGATTTAGACTATTATGGAAGAGCAAGACTTGATTATTTAAAGAATCACAGAAAAGGATATTATAATAAATTATTAGCAAATGGAGAACTAACAGATGACTTAAAAGATAAACAAAAAGAAGCAAATAAAATATATGAAAACGTATTTAATAATTTAAGTAAAAACGTAATTGATGATCAAAAATTAAAAGAAAATGACATGCTAGCATGGGTTGGAATTATAAATAATTATGCAAATATAGCTAGAGAAATTGCAATGGAAGATGTCATATATGATGACTAAAAACTAAGGAAAAGTGCCTGAATCAAAGCAAGATTTGGGCACTTAATTTAATAAAAGGGAGTAA
>SAMEA104404097__coassemble_3273_pt1 | contig 10041 bp, 12 predicted proteins | sample SAMEA104404097__metabat2_low_PE_006 | metagenome-assembled genome bin SAMEA104404097 (sample SAMEA104404097) | Balaenoptera acutorostrata
GAAACGGAAAAACTTCTGGAAGAGGACATAAAGGTCAAAAAGCTAGAAGTGGTGGTGGAGTGAGAAGAGGATTCGAAGGTGGTCAAACTCCTTTATATAGAAGATTACCAAAAAGAGGATTCACAAATATTCACGCAAATACTTACACAGAAGTAACATTCAAAATGTTAAATCAATCAAAAGCAACTGATGTTACAGCTGAAAGCTTACTAGAAGAAGGTATCATTGGAAAAATTAATGATGGTATTGTTATTTTAGCAACAGGAAAATTAGAGAAAAAATTAAATGTTAAAGCTAAAAGATTTACAGCGAAAGCAAAAGAAGAAATCGAAGCTTTAGGCGGAAAGGCTGAGGTGATTTAATTGTTTAAAACATTAAAGAACGCATTAAAGACACCAGATGTTAGAAAAAGATTATTATACACATTATTACTAATAGTTGTATTTAGATTAGGATGTTATATATCAGTTCCAGGAGTTAATACTATCATGTTAAATGATGCTATGTCTAATACAAATGGAATTGCAGGATTAATAGATATGATTTCAGGAGGAGCTTTTTCAAGATTTTCTGTATTTGCAATGTCAATTAGCCCATACATAACAGCTTCAATCGTTATACAATTATTAGCAATGATTATACCAGCTTTAGAAAGATTAACTAAAGAAGGTGGAGAAGAAGGTAGAAAGAAAATTAACAGATATACAAAAATTGTAACATTAGTGCTAGCACTAATGGAAAGTATAGGTATTTATTTATCTTACAGAAATTCAGGAATATTTGTTAACAACAGCTTTATGACAGGTTTATTAGTAGTAACTGGATTAGTAGCAGGAACTTCTATCTTAATGTGGCTAGGAGAAGAAATTACAGCAAAAGGAATTGGAAATGGAATTTCTATATTAATTTTTGTTGGTATAATTTCAGGATTACCAAGTGGTGTAACAACACTTTGGAATTTAATAATGCCACAAGGTACATTCAGTACAACTGGATTACTTATGGCATTAGGAATAATTATTGGAGCAATTGTATTAGTAGCAGGAGTTGTATTTGTACAACAAGCTGAAAGAAGAGTTCCAGTACAATATTCAAAAAGAGTTGTAGGAAGAAAAATGGTAGGTGCACAAAGTACACATATTCCATTAAAACTTGCTATGGCAGGAGTTATGCCAGTTATCTTTGCGTCATCATTTATGACATTTCCAGCTATGATTATTCAAATGTTTGTACATGATATACAAACAAGAACAGGTTTTTTAGCAGGATTATATAAATTTTCAATTGCTACATCAACATCAAGTGTAGGAATTGGATATTCAATAGGAAATGCAATAGTGTATTTATTATTAATTTTAGGATTTACATTTTTCTATACTTATGCTACATTTAATCCAGCAGAAGTATCAAATAATATTAAGAAAAATGGTGGATTTATACCTGGAATTAGAGCAGGAAAACCAACAACAGAATATTTATCATCAATCATATCTAAATTAACATGGTTTGGTGGATTTTTCTTAGCGTTGATTGCTATCTTGCCAATGCTATTAAGATTTACAAATCTTAATATAGCTTTTGGAGGTACATCAATACTAATCGTTGTAGGTGTAGCACTAGAAACAGTTCAACAACTAGAATCTCAATTAACAATGAGACATTATAAGGGATTCTTAGAATAAAAAACAAAGGAGGAAAGGCAGTAATAGAGTCTTTCCTTCATTAACTGTTTATGATATAATAAAAATAGTTTTTATCATGTATAAGTTTATATATTTAATAAGTATATATATATTATATATGATAAAGATTATTAAGATAGTCTTAAAACCAAAGGATAAGGAGTGTAAAAATATGGTAATTATAATGTTAGGAGCACCTGGAACAGGAAAAGGATCAGTTGCAGGAATTTTAGAAAAAGAATTAGGGATACCACAAGTATCAACAGGAGACATATTTAGAAAACATATTAAAGAAGGAACAGAACTTGGAAAATTAGCAGAAAGCTATATCAGTAAAGGAAACTTAGTTCCTGATGAAGTAACAATAGGATTAATAGAAAACAGATTAAAAGAATCTGATGTTGAGAAAGGTATAATACTAGACGGATTTCCTAGAACAGTAAAACAAGCAGAAGCTTTAGACACTATATTAGAAAAAGAAGGGAAAAAAGTTGATATAGTTCTTAACTTAACAACTCCAGAAGAAGAAATAATTGAAAGAATAGTAAATAGAAGAGTATGTCCAGAATGTAAAAGTGTATACAACTTAGTGTTACATCCATCAAAAATAGAAGGAATATGTGATAAATGCGGACATGAATTAGTTACTAGAAAAGATGATAACGAAGAAACAATAAAATCAAGACTTAAAAATTATTATAATCAAACAAGCCCATTAGTAGATTTTTATGAAAATAAAGGAATTGTAAGAACAGAAATATTAACTAAAGAAACAAATCATTTAGCAAAAGAAGCAGCAAAAGAAATAGTAAATGATTTAAAAAAATGAGACAAATTGGGGACAGTCTTAAAAGTGTCTCACATAATAAAATTGACTGCCAGAAAGGAAAAAAATGGTAACAATAAAATCAAAAAAAGAAATACAACACATGAAAGAAGCTTGTAAAGTAGTAGCTATTTTATATGAAAGATTAGAAAAAGAAATAAAACCAGGAATGACAACTTATGAACTTGATCAACTTGCAGAAAAGATTATGAGAGAAAATGGTGCAATCCCAGCTGAAAAAGGATATGATATTGGAATAAGAGGAGTACCACCATATCCAGCAGCAACATGTATTTCGATAAATGATGAGGTAATTCATGGGATACCAAGTAAAAACAAAATAATTAAAGAAGGCGACATTGTAAGTGTTGATACAGTAGCGTTGAAAAACGGATTTAATGGTGATGCTGCAAGAACTTTTAAAGTAGGAAAAGTTTCAAAAGAAGCTGAAAGATTAGTAGAAGTTACAAAAAAAGCATTTTTTGAAGGAATTAAATATGCAAAACCAGGATATAGAATTGGTGATGTAAGTCATGCTATAGGAGAATATGTTAAATCACAAGGATATTCAGTAGTTAGAGAATTTCAAGGTCATGGAATAGGAAGAGAGATGCATGAAGATCCAGGAATACCAAATTATGGAAAAGCAGGAAAAGGAATTAGACTAGAACCAGGTATGACATTAGCAATAGAACCAATGGTAATAGAGGGAAAGCCAAATATTTTAGAACTAGATGATGGATGGACAATAGTAACTGAAGATGGAAGTTTGGCAGCTCATTATGAAAATACAATTTTAATTACAGAAAAAGAGCCAGAAATCTTGACAATGCTCTAGAATTAATGTATAATTAAATAGCTATTATGCATAAAATGTAAAATTATGCAAATAAAGAGAAACTCTTTATAGGAGGGAAAGTAAAATGGCAAAAGAAGATGTAATAGAAGTAGAAGGAACAGTAGTGGATACACTACCTAATACAAATTTCAAGGTAGAACTTGAAAATGGACATCAAATATTAGCTCATATATCAGGTAAATTAAGAATGAATTATATTAAAATATTACCTGGAGACAAAGTAAAGGTAGAATTATCACCATACGATTTAACAAGAGGAAGAATTACTTGGAGAGCAAAATAAACTAAAGAAACAGAGTTAGAAATTAACCCAAAAATATATATTATAATGCAAAACCAAGGAGGTGCATATAAATGAAAGTAAGACCATCAGTAAAAAAAATGTGTGACAAATGTAAAGTTATAAAAAGAAAAGGTGTAATTAGAGTTATTTGTGAAAACCCTAAACACAAACAAAGACAAGGTTAATCCTTAAATTATAGTTAATAACACAAATTAGGTAGCGGCTGTGAACTCTAAAAAATAGAGGATTACATATCAAGTTTGTGTTTATATATATGTCTAAAGATACTTAAAGAGGCTAGAGTAAACGCTAGTGCATTTCACCTTTAAGAGATTTTTAGACAACAAAAATAAAACAAATTATTTTGGAGGTGCAAAAAACATGGCTCGTATAGCAGGAATAGACTTACCTAAAGAAAAAAGAGTAGAAATAGGACTAACATATATTTATGGAATAGGTGTATCAAGTTCTAAAAAAATACTTGAAAAAGCTGGAGTTAATCCAGATACTAGAGTAAAAGATTTAACAGATGATCAAGTTAATGATATTAGAAAAGTAATTGACGAATCTTATACAGTAGAAGGTGACTTAAGAAGAGAAGTAGCATTAAACATCAAAAGATTAACAGAAATTGGATGCTACAGAGGATTAAGACATAGAAGAGGTTTACCAGTAAGAGGTCAAAGAACAAAAACTAATGCTAGAACAAGAAAAGGACCTAGAAAATTAGTTAGCAAAAGTAAAAAATAGAAAATAAAGTTTAAGAATTTTCAATTCAGAATTTAAAATTTTGAAAGAGGAGGAAAAAGCGAAATGGCTAAAAATGTAACAACAAAAAAAGTAGCTAGAAGAAATAGAAAAAACATCGAAAAAGGTGCAGCACATATTCATTCTAGTTTTAATAATACAATAGTTACAATTACAGATACACAAGGAAATGCAATATCATGGGGAAGTGCTGGAGAATTAGGATATAAAGGTTCTAGAAAAAGCACACCATTTGCTGCAGGACAAGTTGCTGAAACAGCTGCTAAAGCTGCAATGGAACATGGATTAAAATCTGTAGAAGTATTTGTTAAAGGACCAGGTTCAGGTAGAGAAGCTGCAATTCGTGCACTTCAAACAGCTGGTTTAGAAATAAGTGCTATAAAAGATGTAACACCAATACCACACAATGGTTGTAGACCACCAAAAAGAAGAAGAGTTTAATTAGTAGAAAATAAAATAAATTATAAGGGAAAAGAGTCCCTTGTCATTAGAATAAGAAAGGAGTATAGAAATGGCAAGATATAAAGACGAACAATGTCGTAGATGCCGTAGAGAAGGACAAAAATTGTTCTTAAAAGGTGAAAGATGTTATTCTGATAAATGTAGTATTTCAAGAAGAAATTATGCACCAGGACAACACGGACAAAAAAGAGCAAAACTTTCTGAATACGGAACTCAATTAAGAGAAAAACAAAAAACAAAAGCATATTATGGAGTTGGAGAAAAACAATTTAGAAAATACTTCGAAATGGCTTCTAATAAAAAAGGTGTAACAGGTGAAAACTTATTACAAATATTAGAAAGTAGATTAGATAATGTTGTTTATAGATTAGGATTTGGATCTTCTAGAGCTCAAGCAAGACAATTTGTAAACCATGCTCAATTTGAAGTTAATGGTAAAAAAGTAGATATTCCATCTTACTTAGTAAAAGCAGGTGATGTTATTACTGTAAGAGAAAATAAAAAAGATAATGCTACTTTAAAAGTTAATGTTGAAGAGTCAGCAAAAAGACCAGTACCAGCATGGCTAGAAAAAGATAACGAAAAGTTAAGTGGTAAAGTAATTAAATTAGCTTCTAGAGAAGATATTGATATTCCAATTGCAGAACATTTAATAGTAGAGCTTTACTCAAAATAATTCGTTTAAGTAATTTAAAAGGTTTAATAAAAACTTTAATAAATTCAATTTATAAACCTATAATAGTAATTAATAAATGTTGAGACAAGTTCTCAAATATTAGGAGGTAAAAATGATAGAATTTGAAAAGCCAAACATTGAATGTCTAGAGGTTAATGAAGCAGATAATTATGCAAAATTTGTTTGTGAACCATTAGAAAGAGGTTATGGAGTAACAATAGGAAATTCTTTAAGAAGAATCTTACTTTCATCACTTCCAGGATGTGCTATTACAACTGTTAAAATAGATGGAGTTTTACATGAATTCTCATCAGTAGCAAATGTAGTAGAAGATGTACCAGAAATTATAGTTAATTTAAAAAATGTTAGACTAAAATTTGATGAAACAGAAGAAAAAGTTTTAAGAATTGATTATAAAGGTGAAGGTGAAGTAACAGCTGGAGATATTATTACTGATGGAACAGTTGAAATATTAAATCCAGATTTACATATTGCAACAGTTTCAGAAGGTGGAAATCTAAAAATAGAAATGACAGCTGATAGAGATAGAGGATATAGACCATCAGAAAAAAATAAAAAACCTGATCAAGATATATCTGTTCTTCCAATAGATTCAATATATACACCTGTTAAAAAAGTAAACTACCAAATAGAAAATACTAGAGTTGGACAAAGAGTAGATTATGATAAATTAATAATTGAAGTTTGGACAGATGGAAGTTTAAGAGCAGATGAAGCATTAAGTTTAGCTGCTAAAGTTATGACAGGACATTTAGAATTATTCATAGATTTATCAGAAGCTACAAAAAATACACAAGTTATGATAGAAAAAGAAGAATCTAAAAAAGAAAAAGTATTAGAGATGACAATTGAAGAATTAGAATTATCAGTGAGATCATTTAACTGTTTAAAAAGAGCAAATATTGCTACAGTTGAAGATTTAACTAATAAAACTGAAACAGATATGATGAAAGTTAGAAATTTAGGTAAAAAATCATTTGATGAAGTAACAGCAAAATTACATTCTTTAGGATTAGATTTTGCTAAAGAAGAAGAATAGATTTAAAGTTAAAGGAAGGTGAAAAAATTGGCAACTAATAGAAAATTAGGAAAACCAACAGATATAAGAATGGCAATGTTAAAAACTTTAACAACTGATCTTATCATGCATGGTAAAATCGAAACAACATTAGCTAGAGCAAAAGAAGTAAAAGCAATAGCTGATAGTATAATTGCATTAGCAATTAAAGAAAAAGATAATTATGAAATGGTAGACGTTAAAGTAGTAAAAGCTAAATTAGATTCAAAAGGAAACAAAGAAACTGAATTAGTAAAAAGCAAAAACGGTAAAGAATATTTAAAAGTAGTTAAAGAAGAAACTACAGAAAAAAGACAAAAAGATATGCCATCTAGATTAAATGCTAGAAGAAAAATAATGAGAAAAATCAATAAAGTTAACGGTGTTGATTTACCATCAAAATTATTTAATGAAATAGCTCCAAAATACGCAGGTAAAAACGTAGGAGGATATACTCGTATAGTTAAATGTGGTCCAAGAAGAGGAGACGGAGCAGAAGTAGCTATATTACAATTAATATAATAATGAAAGAGATACTTTAGTAAAGCTAAGGTGTCTTTTTTTATTTAAATTCATATAATAAGCATAAGGAGGAATAATATATGGAATTAATATTAAATATAACGTTTTGGACATTAGCTTTATATGGATTATTTGAAATAATTAAAAATATAGTTTATATAAGTACATATACAAATTTTAAGACAGATGGAATCTACTTGATTATTGCTGTAAAAAATCAAGAAGAAAAAATAGAAGGATTTTTACGTTCGGCCTTATTTAAAATATTCTACGGCAAAGAAGAATGTTTTAAAAATATAATAGTTTCAGATTTGGAATCAAAAGATAAAACTAAAGAAATTATAAAAAATATGTCAAAAGAATATAAAGGAATTCAAGTATTAAATTGGAAAGATTGTAAAGAAATATTTGATAATATTGATGAGAATTAAAAATAGGTGAAAGTCATTTTAAAAAGATTAAAATGCCAAGACATACAATAGTGCTAAAATTAATTTGAAAAAAACTAGAAATTGTGATAAACTAAACAAAATTAGATTAGGAGAAGATAATGGAATTAACAGGAGAAATAAGAGACATTATATATAGAAATGAAATAAATAGTTATACAATTGCAGAATTTGAAACAGAAGAAGAGGATACAGTTATAGTGGGATATTTACCATTTATAAATACAGGAGATACATTAAAAGTAATAGGACAATTTGTTGAACATAAAGAATATGGAAGACAATTTAAAGTGGATACTTTTGAAAAAATGATGCCACAAACAATAGAAGGACTAGAAAGATATTTAGCAAGTGGAAGCATAAAAGGAATAGGTGAAGCTCTTGCAAAACGAATAATAAAAAAATTTGGAGAAGAAACTATACATGTATTCAAATATGCACCTGAAAGATTAGCAGAAGTACGAGGCATATCAGAAAATAAAGCAAAAGAAATGTCGGAAGCTTTTATCGAAAATTGGGAAGTATGGCAGATAGTAGGATTTTTAGAAAGATTTGGAATAGGTGCAGAACATGCTAAAAAAGTATTCGATTTATTAGGAGTAAATGCAATAGAACAAATAGAAGCAAATCCATACATATTAATAGATTTGACAAGAGGAGTAGATTTTAGGCAAATAGATAAAATGGCACTTGATTTAGGAATAAGTTATGACAACCTAAAAAGAGTAACGAGTGGAATTAAATATGCATTAATAAGAACAACTAACAATGGAAATTCTTGTGTGATTCTAGATAATTTAAAAGAATATGTAATAAATTTATTAGATGTATCTTCAGATAATATAGAAGATGGACTTATAGAATTGAAAATGAAAAATCAAATAGTAATTGAAAAAAGAGAAAATACAGAATATATATATTTAAAATATTTCTATGATGTAGAAGAAGAAATAGCATATAGAATAAATAAATTAATAAATGCTAAAAATGTAAAAAAAATAGAAAAATTTAATAAAGAGTTAGAAAAAATTCAAAGAGAATCAAGTATAAAATTATCAGAAAAACAAAAAGAAGCATTGGAGCTTGTCAATGAAAATAATGTAACGATAATAACAGGAGGACCAGGAACAGGAAAAACAACAATTATAAAAAATATAATAGAAATGTATGAAGATAAAAACAAAAAAGTAGTACTATCAGCGCCAACAGGAAGAGCAGCGAAAAGAATGACAGAAACAACAGGCAAAGAATCCTCAACATTACACAGACTATTAGAAATAGGGCAAATAAACGAAGAAAGTTTGTACAATAATCAATCAACCTATGAAGGAGCGCCAATTGATGCAGACGTAATAATAGTAGATGAAGTATCAATGGTAGACATGTTTTTAATGAACTATTTATTAAAATGTGTATACCAAGGAACAAAATTAGTATTAGTAGGGGATATAGATCAATTAGCTTCAGTAGGATCAGGTAGAGTGCTAGAAGATTTAATAGAATCAGAACAAGTACCAACTATTCACTTAGACAAAATATTTAGACAAGCAGCAAAAAGCAAAATCATATTAAATGCACATAGAGTAAATAATGGAGAAAGCTTTATAAAAAAAGAAGAATTTGAAGAAAATGGTAAAGAGGATTTCTTTTTTATAAAAGAAACAAGCCAAGAAAAGATGTTATCCCAAGTTGTATCTTTATGCACAGGAAGATTAAAAAAATATGGTAATTATGATTTTTTTCAAAATATACAAGTATTATCACCAACAAAAAAAGGAATTTTAGGAACTAAAGAATTAAATAAAATATTACAAGAACAATTAAATCCAAATACAAAAAATTCACCAGAAAAAGCTAGTATGGGAGCAGTATATAGAGCAGGAGACCGTATAATGCAAATAAAAAATAACTATGATATATATTGGGAAAGAAATAATTTTGGAGAAAAAGAAATAGGAAATGGAGTATTCAATGGAGAAATAGGAACTGTAATACATATAGATGAAAAAGAAAAACTAGTAGAAATAAAATTTGATGATGAAAAAATAGTTCTATATGAATTTTCAGACTTAGAACAAATAGAACATAGTTATGCAATGACAATACACAAAGCACAAGGAAGTGAATTTGATGTAGTAATAATGGTAATACCGCAAGTAGCACCAATGTTACTAACAAGAAATTTATTATACACAGGAATAACAAGAGCAAAAAAAATGCTAGTAATAATAAGCAATGAAAGAGTAATAAACTATATGACAAACAACATAGACAGTAGAAAAAGAAATACAGGATTAGAATATAAAATGAGACACTGTGGGGACACCCTTTAAAGTGTCTCATTTTTTATAGCAAACAGATTTTGTCAAAAAATGCGATAAAAAATTTTGCAAATTATTATTTGATAAAGTATAATAAGGAATATAAAAAAGAAAG
>SAMEA104404097__coassemble_3329_pt1 | contig 9917 bp, 9 predicted proteins | sample SAMEA104404097__metabat2_low_PE_006 | metagenome-assembled genome bin SAMEA104404097 (sample SAMEA104404097) | Balaenoptera acutorostrata
TTGGAGCGGGTAGCGAGAATCGAACTCGCGCAACAAGGTCGGAAGCATTGCATTCTACCACTAAATTATACCCGCATATTTTATTGGTGGAGATGAGGAGAGTCGAACTCCTGTCCATAACACCTTCCATATAATTTTCTACAAGTTTAGTTTGTTCTTTATTATTCATTCATATTTCACCAACAAACAAGTTAAATATAAATATAGCTTTTTAAATACCCCCTATCTTAAAAGCAAAGACAGCTTCGTTTCCCACAATTATGACACTTTATCTAAATAGGTGGGACTACTTAGTAAAGCGTTGCTGCAATTAGGCAGCAAATGCTAATTCGTTATTATCAGCGTTTAATTTAATTTTCTCGTTTTTTAAGTGGCCAACGAGAATCCACTACCTGCTTATCATATTTCTAGTGTAATGTCGAAACCATTACATCCCCAAATACATATTAATTATACAATACTTCTTATATTTTATCAACAACTTTTATAATTTATCATATTATATATCGGTGATATTTATGAATATAGTTAAAACAAACATTTCCTATAATTCTATTATTTTAGAAAAAGATTTAAAAATACTTAAACAATCGTATCCTTTTATTGAGGTATCCACTATTGGGTACAGTATTTTAAAAAATCCTTTATATTGTATAAAATTAGGAACTGGAAAAAAAGAAATATTTTATTCCGCTTCTTATCATGCAAACGAATGGATTACTTCTGTGGCTCTAATGAAATTTATAGAAGATTATTGTTATTGTTTTACCCATAATTCAAAATTATATAGTCATTCTATTATAGATTTATTTAATAATACCTCTATTTACATAGTGCCCATGGTTAACCCTGATGGTGTAAATTTAGTAACAAAATTATATCCTTCTGATACTCTTATTTATAATAATTTTAAACAAATATCTTTAAATTATTCAAATATTCCTTTTCCTGATGGTTGGAAATCAAATTTCAACGGTGTAGACTTAAATCTCCAATTTCCTGCTCAATGGGAAAAAGCTAAATCAATTAAATATAATCTAGGTTATACCTCTCCAGCTCCAAGAGACTTTGTTGGATATTCTCCTTTATCAGAACCTGAATCAAAAGCTATCTATGAATTTACTAAATCCCATAAATTTAGCTTAGTTATTGCACTACATACTCAAGGCAAAGTCATTTATCATAAATTTGAAAATTATAATCCAAAAAATAGTATTTCACTTGCCAAAACTTTTTCTAAAATTAGTAATTATAATTTAGAAAACACTCCTGTTAATTCTAGCTATGCTGGTTTCAAAGATTGGTTTATCCAAGAATATAATAGACCTGGATTTACTCTTGAACTAGGTATAGGAACTAACCCTCTACCTATCTCTCAATTTGATACAATCTATAATGATATTTTAGGTATATTAGTTACTGGTGCATTATAAAAAAACTCTAATAATTTTGATTAACTTCATAAACTATTAGAGCTATTTTTATTTTATATTTTTATTTCTAATGTAATCTTCTGTAAACTCACTAGCTAAAATATCCATTTCTATAGTATCATAATATTCACCATTAATAAAAATGGATTGTCTTCTTCTTCCATATTCTTTAAAACCACACTTCTTGTAGCATTTTAATGCTCTTTCATTAAAACTAATTAAATCCAATTTAATATTATTTAAATTTAAATAATTAAATCCAAAATCTAATAGCAATCTAATAGCCTCTGTACCATATCCTTTGTCCCTATATCCTTTATCACCTATAAATATTCCTAAAGTTGATATTCTATTAACTAAATCAATTTTATTAAGGCTAATTGTACCTATTAATTTATCTTCATCTTTTGTTACAATAAAAAATTGATATGTATCTTCTATACTCTTTTCAAAATAGGCTTTTTCATCTTCATAAGTAATAACTTTATTGCTTCTTCCTATATAATCTGTAACATTAAAATCATTCATCCACTCTGTAAACTTCTCTATCTCTTCAGTGTTTTGTGGAGATAAAAATATTCTATCTCCAATTAATTTTTTGTAAAACTTCATATTCTTCTTCCTTTCAATTTATTTTTAAACCTTTATAACCTTAAAGTATTTTTTACTTTATCTGATTTTATATTTACATTATACCATTTAGCGAATTCATCCATAGCAGAATATGAACCATCTATCTTCCTTCTATTTTCCCTTTCTTCTGCATTCATCTCTGCTAAAGTCTTTTCAAAACCTTTTGGTTTAAAAATATACCATAAATCCGACCATTTTTCTAATCTATCTTCTCCTTTGACTTTTTCTGATACATTTCCTGGATGCTCTCCATAAAAATAATAAATTTCTTTTCCATCATAATAAGCTAAACATTCTTTAAACCTACAAGTTCTATTTTCTATTCCATTCATTAATTTTAATATTCCCTCTATTCCTATTGTATCTAATGTAAAATTAACAAATGCTCTTGGAAATCCATTTAATTCATCAATAAAAAATCCTGTATCTAATGCTATACATGGTTTTTTTACTACATCATAAGCTTGTTTTACTTTAGCAGTTACTATTTCTTTTATATCATCACTTCTAGGTTCATCTAATTCATATTCATATATACTTACTTTTAAATCTTTAAAGTGTTTTTCTGCTGATTTTGCTTTTCCTTTATTATGTGTTACAAATATTATTTCTTCCATTATATCCTCCTCCATATATAAAAACCCAAAGATTTAATCTTCAGGTTTTATTATTATTTATTATTTTGTTATCCATTTAATAAGATTTAAATTAGCTGGTTCTAACAACATTTCATGTTTAGGCATTACTCTAAATGTATATCCATAATTTCCACCTGTTGTTAATTCTATTTTAGCTGTATAATAATATTTCTTTTCTTCCTCATCACTATCAGATAAAGTCATTGGAATAATACTTACATTTTCAACTACACCATTATCTAATATTTTTCCATAATATACTTCAACTGTAATATTTTCAACATCAATATTAGGAAGTTCAACTTCACATCCTACTTCAATATTATTTCCAGCATCTATTGTAATATCATTTAAATTATTTACTTGTGTCATTTTTATGTCTTTCCAGTTAATAAATAAATCATTTTTCCATGAATTATATTCTGCAACATTATCAATATTATTATAATATTTCTTTGTTAATTTGCAAAGTGGCATATATAATTGATTTGTGTAATCCACTAACATTCTAGCTGTACTATATTTTCCACCTGTTGTAATAATAGAATTCTTCATATATTCCATCCATTTTTTAGAAATACCATTTCTATCTTTATCATAATAAGCTGGAATTATTTTTTCTTCTAATGTTTTATACATACTTTGACTATCTGCATGATCTTGAGCTTCATAAGAATCAAATTCAGCATTAGTTCCAATAGTCCATCCATTAGTTTGGTCATATCCTTCTGCCCACCATCCATCTAGAACACTAAAATTAATAACACCATTTACTGATGCTTTTTGTCCACTTGTTCCTGATGCTTCCATAGGTCTTCTTGGATTATTTAACCATACATCAACACCACTTACTAAATATCTTGACATTGCTATATTATAATTTTCTAATAAGAATATTTTTCCTTTAAATTGTGGCATCATTGATATTTGATGAATATATTTAATTAAATCTTGACCTTCTTTATCTGCTGGATGTGCTTTTCCTGCAAATATTAATTGTACTGGTCTATCTGCATTATTTATTATTTGTGTAATTCTTTCTAAATCTTTAAATATTAAAGTTGCCCTTTTATATGTAGCAAATCTTCTTGCAAATCCTATTGTTAAAACATTTTGATCTAATTTTGATGTAATTTCATTTATTTCATCATAACTATATCCTGATCTTCTCAATCTCTCTGTTGTATTTTCTTTTACTATTTTTAATAATTTATTTTTTCTCTCCATGTGGGTATTCCATAGTTTATCATCTGGAATATTTTTTATTTTTTCCCATACAGAATCTTCATGCATGTTATCTTGCCAATATGGAATTAAATATTTATTATATAATTCTTTCATTTTTGGTGCTAACCATGAACATGTATGAATACCATTTGTTACATACCCTATTGGTGATTCATTTGCTGCTATATTAGGCCATATTTCGCCAAACAATTCTCTTGATACAGCTCCATGAAGTTTACTTACACCATTTTTCTTTCCAGCAATCTTTAATGCTAAAATTCCCATGTTAAAACCTGATTCTAATTCTTTACATGGTTTCATTCCTAATTTTAAAAATTCTTCTCTTGATAAATTTAATCTTGGCCAAAAATCTTTAAAATACTTTTCAACTAAATCTATTGGAAAAATATCATTTCCAGCTGGTACTGGTGTATGTGTTGTAAATACAGTTTTTGAACTTGCTATATCTTTTGCAACTTCAAATGATACTTTCTTTTCTTTAATTATATTTTTCATAATTTCTAATGTTAAAAAAGCTGAATGTCCTTCGTTCATGTGATAAATTGTTGGATTTAATTTTAAATATCTTGTCAATAACTCTACTCCAGCTTGACCTAAAACTATTTCTTGTCGAATTCTCATTTCTTGGTCTCCACCATATAATCTTAATGTAACATTTCTATCTTCCTCATGATTTTTTTCAATATCTGAATCTAATAAATATAATTTAATTCTACCAACATTTATTTGCCATACTTTTAAATATAATTTTCTTTTTGGAAATCTAACATATATTATTAAATCTTCATCTTTTTCATCTTTTACTGGATGTATTGGTAAATCATATAAATCAATTCCATTATATTCTGTTTCTTGTTGTCCTTCTCCATTTATCTTTTGATTAAAATATCCATTTTTATATAGTAAACCTACTGCAACTAGTGGAATACCTAAATCACTTGCAGATTTTAAATGATCTCCTGATAATATACCTAGTCCTCCAGAATAAATTGGAATAGTTTGATCTAATCCATATTCAGCTGAAAAATAAGCTATTAAGTCATCTTTTTCTTCTGGATAATTCTTATTAAACCATGTATTTTTACTATTCATATACCCTTCAAAATTAGAAACTATTTTATCATACTCTTTTAAAAAGTTATTATCTTTAGTAGCTTCTTCTAATCTCTCTTGAGATACATGTTTTAGAAATTTTACTGGATTTTTATTAGATTGTTCCCATAAATCCTTATCTATTTGTTGGAATAATCTTAAAAATTCAGTATTCCATGACCACCATAAATTATTTGCTATTTCTGATAACTTTTCAATCCTTTTAGGTAACTGTGGATTAACAGTAATTCTATTAAATAAGTACATTTTACTTATTCCTCCTTTGTATTTTTATATCTTTTTTCCTAATCTTTTACTCTTCTATTATCCATTAAAAGATTATTTTTGTCAAATATTTTTCAAATATTTTTAATATTTATTATTTAAATATATAACATTAATTGATGTTATATAAAACTTTTATTTATGTAAAAAAACTATATAAATATTTCATCTATATAGTTTTAATTTTATAATATTCTTAAAATATCATTATATGTTACATATATTGATATTGCAATCAATATTGCAAATCCCAACATTTGAATCTTTATTTCAGTTTCTTCTTTCATCGGTTTTCTTCTTATCGCTTCAATAATTAGTATTAACATTTTTCCACCGTCCAAAGCTGGTATTGGTAATAAATTAGTAACACCTAATGATAATGAAATTAAAGCCATCATATAAATAAATTCTTCTATTCCATTAGTTTTTGCTACTACTTTTGATATTCCAACAGGTCCCATCATTTGGTCTACTCCAACTTTTCCTGTAAATAATTGTTTTATATTATCTACTATAGAAAGCATGAACTCACTTGTATTCATTCCAGCACCTTTTATTCTATTCCATAATGTGTCTGGTGCTTTTTTCAATACTACTCCTAAATAATAATTTGAAATATAATCTGGTGTTAGTTCAATTTTTATATTTTCTTTTCCTCTTTTCACTTCGAGTTCAACAACATCATTTTCTTTTATAATTTCAGAAATTCTATTCTTATTTTCTTTTATTTCTTCATTATTAATCTTAATTAACTTATCATTTGGTAAAATTCCAGCTTTTTCAGCAGAGCTTCCTTTTTGTATAGAAATAATTTTCAAATCTTCATCTAAATAAATTCCTGTTGTTTTTGATTTTACTTCTGTTGGTTCTACTAAAATATCTTTAATCTCTTCATTTCTCTTGATTTTAATTTTTAGCTTTTCACCTTTTGATTGAGCTATATTTTCATTTAAATCTTTTCCACTATTTATTTTATTACCATTTATTTCAACAATTTTATCACCTTTTTGTATTCCTACACTTTGTGAAGCAAATCCTTCTTGAAGCAAATCAACTTCATTAGTTACAAATGTTCCCATTGTTGTTGATAAAATGAAATATATTATCACTCCAAATATAATATTAACAGTAGCTCCTGCTAACACTATTGCCATCCTTCTAGGAATACTTGCTTTTGAAAAAGACCTTTCATTTTCTGAACGCTCTTCTTCTCCTTCCATACTAACAAATCCACCTAAAGGAATTAATCTCAATTCATATTGTGTTTCTTTACCTTTCTTTTTCCATATTACTGGCCCAAATCCAATTGCAAATTCATTCACTTTTACTTTACACAATTTCGCAACTGAAAAATGTCCTAACTCATGAATAAATATAAGAAATCCTAATAAAAATATAATTTTAATTGTTGCTAATAAAAAACTTATCACTATTTTCCTCCAATCTATTATATTAAAAAATTTAATTTAATATTCCTAATATAATTAAAATGGGATTTCAGGTATCCCTAAATCCCTATTATAAGACTGAAAATAATGCATACGCAAAAGGTGCTAAAAATATTAAACTGTCTATTCTATCTAGCATTCCTCCATGTCCTGGTATTAAATTACTGTAATCTTTTATATCCACAAATCTTTTTATACTTGATGCTGCAAAATCTCCAATTTGTCCTATTAAACTTAATAATATTCCTATTCCTGTTATCGCAATATATGAATAATTCATTCCACCTATCCTATTAACAACATAAGTATATATAAGCATCATTATAACAGCACCTGCTGTTCCACCTATACATCCTTCTATAGACTTTTTAGGACTTACTTTACTAAATTTATGTTTTCCAAATGCCTTTCCCACAAAATAAGCAAATATATCTGTTCCCCAAGCTGCAAATATTGCATACCATATTAATATCTTTCCATTTTCCATTCCATTTATAAATGCTATAAACATTATGAAAAATACAACATAAAATATACCTAAAAATGTATATGCAATATCTTTAAAAGTTGTCTTCATATCTGTTGCTACTACTTGTGCAAACAATGTTATTAATATTGTTGGAACAGAAAGTGTTACCACCATATTTAAATATTCATTAGGTATTATATGTATAAAAGCTATACTTAAACAACTTAAATAACTTACCCACTTTACAGGTTTTGAAACTTTTGATACTGCATTTAAATATTCATTCATTGCAATCATTGCAATAAATGCAAGTGCTATATCTACAAATATAGTTTTTCCAATTAATATTACTAATAGCACAATTGGAAATCCTAATAACCCTGATGTTAATCTTTTCATATCCATTATTTTTTCCTCTTTTCCTAATTTGCTCCAAACTTTCTTGTTCTTTTTTGATATTCTATAATCGCATTATCTAAATCTTCTTCACTAAAATCTGGCCAATTTTTCTCTACAAATAAAAATTCTGAGTATACTACTTGCCAAGGTAAAAAATTACTTAATCTTAATTCACCACTTGTTCTAATTACCAAATCCGGATCTGGTTCTCCAGCAGTATATAAATTATTTGATATCATTTCTTCTGAAATATCTTCAATTTTTATTTCGTCGTTTTTCACTTTATTTAAAATTTGCTTTACAGCTTTTATTATTTCATCTCTACCACCATAATTTAAAGCTATATTAAATGTAATTCCTGTATTATCTTTTGTTCTTTCCATACATTTTTTTATACTTTTTTGCATTCCTTCAGATAAAACTGATATATCACCTAACACTTTTACTTTTATATTTTCAGTATCTGCTCTTTTTGCATAATCATCTAAATAGTTTTGAAGTAATAACATTAATCCTTTAACTTCTTCTTCTGCTCTTTTCCAATTTTCAGTTGAAAAAGCATATACTGTTATATATTCTAATCCTATCCTATTTCCATATCTAACAATATTTTCTAAAGTTTTAGCTCCTGCTTTATGTCCAAAATTAGCTGGTTTTCCTCTTTCTCTTGCCCATCTTCTATTTCCATCCATTATGATTGCAATATGTTTAGGCATATCTTCCTTTTTAAACTCCATCTATTTCCCCCAAATTATTTATTTCTATTTTGTATATAATATGCAAGTTCTTTTAAAAACTCACCTTTTTCTTTAAATTCTTCCAATTCACAAATTGCTTCTTCAACTATTTTATTTAAAATATCTTTTGCACCTTGTAATCCATATTGTGATACATAAGTACATTTTCCTAATTCTTTATCATTTCCAACAGGTTTTCCGAGTATCTCTTCATTTCCTTCTTCTGATAAAATATCGTCTTTTATTTGAAAAGCTAATCCTATTTTTTCAGCATAATTTGTTAATTTTTCTAATTGTTTTTTTGTCGCTTTTGCTAAAATAGCTCCCATTCTTACACATAATTTTAAAAGTGCACCTGTTTTATTTTTATGAATATATTTCAAACATTCACCTGATATTTCTTTTCCTTCTAATTCTGTATCTATATATTCTCCTGCAATCATTCTATCAACTGCTAATGAAAATTCATTAAATATCTCAATTTTATTTTCTAATTCTTCTTTTTTAGATTTTTTTAAATCTTCTCCAATAACCATATATGCTTGATTTAGCAATCCGTCTCCTGCTAAAATTGCAGTAGCCTCATTAAATTGCTTATGATTAGTTGGTTTTCCATGTCTAAAATCATCATTATCTATTCCTGGTAAATCATCATGAATCAATGAAAAATTATGAACCATTTCTATTGCCATTGCATAGGGCATACATTCTTCTATGTTATTTTTAAATAATTTGTATGTTGCTATAACTAAAATCGGTCTTAACCTTTTTCCTCCTGCCATTAAACTATATTCCATTGATTCATTTAATATTTGTTCAAAGCATTTTTCTCTTTTTAAATATTTTTCTAATTCATTATTTATAAGGGTTTGATATTCTTTTAATTGCTCTTTAAACTCCATATTTTGCTCCTTATTTTTTATAAAATAACTTTACTGCTATTCATTGAGATTATATTAACATTATATTGACATTACTTCTTTTTCTTTATTAGCTAATATTTTTTCTACTTCTTCTATTTCTTTATCTGTTATTTTTTGTATTTCATTTTCAGCATTTTTAAGTTCATCTTCTGTCATTAATCCTTCTTTTTGTTCTGCTTTAGCTTCATCAATACCTTCTCTTCTAATACTTCTTACTGCTATTTTAGCTTCTTCTGCCATTTTTTTGATATCTTTTACTATTTCTTTTCTTCTTTCTTCATTTAATTCTGGGAAATTAAGTCTTATAACTTTTCCATCATTATTTGGATTTATACCAATATCAGCTGCAAGAATTGCTCTTTCGATATCTTTTAATACACTTGCATCCCATGGTTGAATAACAATTAATCTAGCTTCTGGAACTGAAACTCCTGCAACTTGATTAATTGGTGTTGGTGTACCATAATAATCTATTTTAACTTTATTTAATATCGCAGGATTTGCTCTACCTGCTCTTACTTCTGATAGTCTTTCACTATATACATTAATTGTTTTTTGCATTTTTTCTTTTAAACTTGAATAATCCATATTTATATCTCCTTTTTATACTTT
>SAMEA104404097__coassemble_3446_pt1 | contig 9651 bp, 12 predicted proteins | sample SAMEA104404097__metabat2_low_PE_006 | metagenome-assembled genome bin SAMEA104404097 (sample SAMEA104404097) | Balaenoptera acutorostrata
TTCATTTCTTGTCCCATTATACTTGTTATTGTAAGTAATCTTCCAAATGCTGCTGTTGCTAATGGACTTAAATCATGAATTTTTCTTGCTTCTTCAACTAATTGTGTAGTATCTGCACATGTTATTGATATTCTCCCATCGTATGCTAACATTCTTATTATTTGATTTTTCATTTTCTCCTCCGCTTCTTTTTATGATTTTGTCTGTCGCATATTATACTATATTTTAGTTAATTTATCAATATTTTAAAATATATTTAATAATTAGGATTTTAATGCAAAATTTTAATTATCTCTATATCTATTTTATTATTTTGTATTTTATATTTAATGTTTTCAAAATACTCTTATTTGACTTTTCATATAAAAGTTGTTATTATAACTTTATAAAAAGCTTGTATTTTAGATTCTTACAAGATTTTTAATATTTATGAAAGAGATGATTTTATTATGAAAATAGCAATTCCTGTTAATGAAAAAAATTTAGATACTATTATTGCAGAAAAGTTTGGAAGATGTAAATATTTTTTAGTTTATAATACTGAAAATAATTCAAATGAATATATTTTAAATGAGGGATTTAATGCTAACGGTGGTGCTGGAATTAAAGCTGCTCAAACTATTATAGATGCAAAAGTAGACTCTTTAATTTCATATCAATTAGGAGAAAATGCAATAGATTTATTAAAATCTGTTAATATCTCAGTATTTAAGCCAAAGAATAATTTAGTACAAGAAAATCTTGCTTCATTATTGAATAATGAACTAGAAAAACTATTTTAATTTTATTTGAGGTGAAAATAATGAAAATTTCTATACTTAGTGGTAAAGGTGGTACTGGTAAAACCTTTGTATCTACAAACTTAGCTACTATTTCTAATAATTGTACTTATATAGATTGTGATATTGAAGAACCTAATGGACATTTATTTTTTAATTCAGATATTATAAAAGAAAAAGATGTTACTATATCACTTCCTAAAATAGATTTAGAAAAGTGTATTGGTTGTAGAAAATGTGTTGATTTTTGCAAATTTAACGCATTAGCTTTTATTAATAATAAGCCTAAAGTATTTAACACTATTTGCCATTCTTGTGGTGGTTGTAAATTAGTCTGTGAGCAAAATGCAATAATTGATGATAATCATTGTATTGGAAAAGTTTTTTATAGTAAATACAATAATATTAATATTAGAACTGGTTTATTAAATATTGGTGAAGTTAGTGGAGTTCCTATTATAAATGAATTGTTAAAAGACACTGATAAAAAAGATGATTTATTTATAGTAGATTGTCCTCCTGGTAGTGATTGCAGTGTGATGGAAAGCATTTCAGATTCAGATTATTGTTTAATAGTTACAGAACCTACATTATTTGGTCTATCTAATTTTAAGATGGTTTATGAATTAGTTGATTTATTTAAAAAACCTTTTGGTGTTATTATTAATAAATTTGAAACTGAACATAATCCAATGGATGAATATTGTGAAAAAGAAAATATAAAAGTTGTAGCTCATATTCCCTATAATAAGAATATTGCTAATATAGTTTCAAATGGACATATTGCAGTAGAAGAAAATAGAGATTTAAAAAATATTTTTACAGATTTACTTTCTTCTATCTTAAAAGGAGGTAACTAGCATGAAGAAAATATTGATTTTAAGTGGAAAAGGTGGAACTGGAAAAACTACTGTTGCTTCAGCATTTATTGAATTATCCAAAAGTACTATATTTGCAGATTGTGATGTTGATGCACCTAATTTAGATTTGATAGTTAATCTCAATTCAAAACCTAAATCAACTAATTTTTATGGATTACCTAAAGCTATAATTGATCCTAATAAATGTATTAAATGTGGAAAATGTAAAAATCTTTGTAAATTTAATGCTATTAAAGAAAATGAAAATGGTTATTTTATTATAAATAATTACGCTTGTGAAAGTTGTGGTGTTTGTGAATTTCATTGCCCAGTTGGTGCTATAAAGTTAGTTGATAATGTCTCAGGTGAATTAAATTTATATAATGCTAGTATGAATTTTTCTACTGCCAAATTAAAAATGGGACAAGGAAATTCTGGAAAATTAGTAACAGCTGTTAAATCACAATTAGAAGGTTTTGATAATAGTGAATTTTCTATAATTGATGGTTCTCCTGGAATAGGTTGTCCAGTAATTGCTTCTATATCCGGCGTAGACTTTGTATTAATAGTTACTGAACCTTCTATTTCTGGATTAAGCGATATGAAAAGAATTGTAAAAACAGTAAAAAATTTTAATTTACCTATGGCAGTATGTGTTAATAAATATGATATAAATATTGATTATACAAATCAAATAGAAAATTATTGTAAAACTAACAATATTGATTTTGTTGGAAAAATTTGTTATGATAGTAATGTTCCTAAATGTATAAATGCTGGAACTAATATAATAAATGTAGATTGTCAAGCAAAAAAAGATATATCTACTATATATAATAATGTTATTAATATAATAAGGAATTAGGATGCAACCTAAAATTCCTATTTAAAGGAGTGGTAATTATGAAAATTGCAGTAGCTTGTGTAAATGATGATGTTGCACAACATTTTGGTCATTGTGAAAGTTTTAATATCTATGAGACTAAAGATAACCAAATTATTTCTAAAGAAAATGTAAAAAATCCAGGACATGAAAAAGGTTTTCTTCCAAGATTTTTAAATGATATGGGAATTAATGTCATTATTTCAGGTGGAATGGGTCAAGGTGCGATTGATATTTTCAATAAAGAAAATATCGAAGTTATTACTGGTAATTTAGGTAATAGTGATGATATGGTTACTAGATATCTTAATGGTGAATTAAAGAATGTAGGTTCTGTTTGCCATATACATGCTTATAAAGATGAATGTGGAAATCATTAATTTATTATAAAATATAAAATAAGATAGATTTAAAATCTATCTTATTTTATCTTCTTAATCTTGTTTTTGGAACATATCTTTTCCTACTCCACATATAGGACATACCCAATCATCTGGTATATCTTCAAATGCTGTTCCTGGAGCTATTCCGCTATCTGGATCTCCTACTTTTGGATCATACACATATCCACATGCTAAACATACGTACATAATTTACACCTCCTATTCTTAATTATGTATTTGAAACATATCTTTTCCTTCTCCACAAACTGGACACACCCAATCATCTGGTAAATCTTCAAATTCTGTTCCTTGTTTTATTCCAGCCTTTTCATTTCCGAATTTTGGATTATAAATATATTTACATTGAATACATTCATATCTTTGACTATTTGCTTTTTCAGATTTAAAATTCTTATACCCTAATCCTATGGCTACTATTACCATCAATAAAAATGATAATGCTTTCCATATTCCACTATCTAATAATATTACTGCAAATATTCCAAATGTTGCACTCATTCCATATAATATTATTACTGCTTGTTTTTGACTAAATCCTTTTGCAACAATTCTATGATGCAAATGTTTTTTATCTGCTTTAAATATTGCTTTTATAGATTTTCCTTTTCTCATTCTTCTAAGTATTGCCCATATTGTATCAAATATTGGTATTCCTAATACTATTAATGGTAATACAATTACTGCTATTGTATAAGTTTTTGCTACTCCTAATATTGATATTATTGATAATGAAAATCCTAAAAAATTAGAACCTGTATCTCCTATAAATGTTTTAGCTGGTGCAAAATTAAATGGTAAAAATCCAACTAATGATCCTGCTAATGCTGTTATTAATATAACTGATACTAATGGTGATCCGTTTAATACAAATATTACTAATAGTGATAATGATGATATGACAGATATTCCAGAAGATAATCCATCTAATCCATCTATTAAATTTATTGCATTTGTTACTCCAACTATCCAACATATTGTTAATATTATTGAAAATACTTCTCCTATTTGATTTGCATGAAAGAATGGTAAATCTACATTTCCTATTCTTATCCCAAACGCTACTACTATTATTGCGGCTAATACTTGTCCTATTAATTTATATATTGGCCTAATAGCTTTTATATCGTCTATTATGCATATTATGCTAATTGTTAATATTCCTAAAAACATTCCAAGTAATTTCATTCCATAATTTTCAGGCCCAAATAAATTTATCGTATTCTCCATACTCATTACTATTAATAAGTATATGACAGATACTAAAAATCCTAATATTACAGCTGGACCTCCAAATCTAGGCATTGCTTTTTTATGCATTCTTCTTTCATCTTTTGGTATATCTACTGCTCCTACTTTATGTGCAATTTTTATTGTATATGGTGTTGCCATGAAACTAACTATAAAAGCTAATAGGAATGCAATCGCTACATCTCCCCACATATTTTGCCTCCTTATTTCATGTTTTCTTTTTCTATTTCTTTTATTATATTAAGTCTTTCTTCGTGCCTTCCACCTTCAAATTCTGTTGCTAACCACATTCTTAAAATGCATATTACTTCACTTTCACTAATAGTATCTGCACCTAATGCTAAAATATTACTATTATTATGAAGTCTTGAATTTTTTGCTGTAAACTCGTCATGACATAAAGCACAACGAATTCCTTTAAATTTATTTGCTGTTATACTCATACCAATTCCTGTACGACATATTAATATTCCTTGACTACATTCATTTTTTTGTACTGATTTTGCTACTTCTTTTGCTACATCTGGATAATCTACTCTTTCTTCTGACATAGCTCCAAAATCTTTATATTTTATTTCTTTTTCTTCTAAATATTTCTTTATTTCTTCTTTTAATTTATATCCTCCATGGTCACTACCAATTGCTATCATAAGTGTTCCTCCTTTATATTTAACTCTTTTTCAATATATCATAAATTTCATTGTTTTACAATATTTTTATTTAATTTACTTGCAAATCTTATTAAAATGTGATAGAATATTAACTGTTATATAATGTATTAAGACTAAGAGGAGGTGCTAAAATGCCAAATATTAAATCTGCAAAGAAAAGAGTTAAAATAATAGAAAAAAAGACTTTAAGAAATAATATGATTAAATCTGGTTATAAATCAGCAATCAAAAAATTCGAAGAAGCTATAGATAACAAAAACGTTGATGAAGCTAAAGTTTTATTAGCAGAAGCTACTAAAAAAATAGACCAAGCTTGTTCTAAAGGTGTTATCGTAAAAAACACTGCAGCTAGAAAAAAATCTCAATTATCTAAAAAATTAAATGCAGCTATGGCTTAAGACTAAATAAAGATTATGCATAGTTTTTATTTACAATAAAAAGACATTTTCGGATGTCTTTTTTGTTATTTATTTCCATTGATTTCCCCTATTTTTCATGCTAATATTATATTTAGATATATTCAATATATTTTATTTATTTAATATATTTACTATTTTTATTGAGGTGATTATTTTGAAAAATATATTAACTGCTTTTAGAAATTTTGATAAAACTAATGTTTCTATTTTAAAAAAAGGATTATTATTTTGTTTTTCTTTATGCATCTTATCCATATTGATATTATTTACATATTTAATCTTTTATTCTTCTCCTTTTGTATTTTCTATTGGTATTAATTTATTTAAGCTTAGTATGACATTTGCTTCTGAATTCATTATTTGTAGTTTTGTTTTCGATACTATAAATAAAGAGTTAATTTAATGTACACTTTATATTATAAAAGTATGATAATTATTTATCATACTTTTATAATTTTATTATTTATTTAATTCTTCTAAAAACATTTTATTTAGTAATTGTGGATTTGCTTTTCCTTTTGTTTGTTTCATTGCTTGTCCTACTAAAAATCCTAATGCTCTATCTTTTCCTGCTTTATAATCTACAATTGATTGTGGATTTGCTTCTAATATCTTTGTTACAATTTCTTTAATTGCTCCTTCATCAGATATTTGTATCCATCCTTTTTCTTTTATTATTTCTTCTGGATCTTTTGGATTCTCAAATAATTCATCTAAAACTTTTTTACCAATACTTGAACTTATTGTTCCTTTATCTATTAATATTACCAATTTAGCTAAATGTTCTGCTGTAAATGGTATTTGATTTGGTTCCATTTCTTTTTCATTTAATATTCTTGATATATCTGATATTATCCAATTGTTAACTGCTTTTGGATTATTACATATTGCTATTGCTTGTTCAAATAAATCTGATAAATATTTTGATGATGTTATTATATTAGCATCTTTTTGTGATAATTTATATTCTTGTAAATATCTTTCTTTTCTGCTTTCTGGTAACTCTGGTAATGATTTTTTGATATTTTCTATATATTCTTCTGATAATTTAATTGCAACTAAATCAGGATCTGGAAAATATCTATAATCTTGTGCATTTTCTTTGTCTCTCATTGAAAATGTTTTTCCTGATACTTCATCCCATCTTAATGTTTCTTGTTCTACTTTTCCACCTTTTTCAATAACATCTATTTGTCTTTCTACTTCATAATCAATAGCTCTTATTATACTTCTAAATGAATTCATATTTTTCATTTCAGTTCTAGTTCCTAGTCTAGTATCACCTTTTTTACGAACTGAAACATTAACATCTGCTCTGTATGAGCCTTCTTGCATTTTACAATCTGATACTTCTATATATTCTAATATTGATTTTAATTTTTTTAGATATAATTCTACTTCTTCAGTTGTTCTTAAATCTGGCTCTGATACTATTTCTATTAATGGCACACCTGCTCTGTTTAAATCTACTAAACTTCCACCACCAAATTCATCATGATTTAATTTTCCTGCATCTTCTTCAATATGTATTCTTGTAATTCCTATTGTTTTCTTGCCATTACTTGTTTCAATTTCTATTCCGCCATGTTCACATAGTGGTTTATCGAATTGTGATATTTGATATGATTTTGGTAAATCCGGATAAAAATAATTTTTTCTATCATTTTTGCTATTTCTTGTTATTTCACATCCCGTTGCTAGTCCTGCTTTTACAGCATATTCTACTACTTTTTCATTAAGAACTGGTAAAGTTCCTGGCATTGCCATACATATTGGACAAGTTTGTGTATTTGGTTCTCCACCAAAATTAGTTTTACAAGAACAAAATATTTTTGTTTTTGTTGAAAGTTCACTATGTACTTCCAATCCCATAACGACTTCATAATCTTCTCTTGCCATTTTATTTCCTCCTCACATTTTTGCTAAAGTTTTATTTATTTCTTAAATTCAGGTTTATATTTTTCTCTAAATTTTATTTTTTGTTCATAAGTATATGCTGCATTTAAAATTGTTTCTTCTTTAAATTTATTTCCTATTAGTTGCATTCCTATTGGCATACCTTGAGAATCCACACCAACTGGTATTGATATTCCTGGTAATCCCGCAATATTAACAGATACTGTACAAATATCTGATAAATACATTTCTAATGGATCTTTTGTTTTTGAGCCTATATCAAAAGCAACTGTTGGTGAAGTCGGTGTTAATAATATGTCATATTTTTCAAAAGCTTTATCAAACTCATTCATAACCAATGTACGAACTTGTTGTGCTTTTTTATAATATGCATCATAATATTCTGATGATAATACATAAGTACCAAGTATTATTCTTCTTTTTACTTCATCTCCAAATCCTTCTGTTCTTGAATTAGTAAATAATTCTTTTAAATTACTATATTCTTTGGCTCTATGTCCATATCTTATTCCATCAAATCTTCCTAAGTTTGAACTTGCTTCAGCACATGCAATTATATAATATGCTGCTAAAGAATATTTCGCAACATCTAATGAAATTTCTTCAACTTCTGCTCCCATTTCTTTGTATAATTTTATTGCATTTTCCAAAGTTTCTCTTACCTCTTTGTTTAACCCTTCTGCAAAAAATTCTTTAGGAACTCCTATTTTTAATCCTTTTACATCATTTTTTAATGCTTTAACATAATCTACCTTTTCTATTTCTGATGATGTACTATCTTTTTCATCTTTTCCTGCTATAACATTTAATAATATTGCACTATCTTTAACATCTTTTGTTATTGGTCCTATTTGATCTAATGAAGATGCAAATGCTACTAAACCATATCTTGAAACTAATCCATAAGTAGGTTTTAATCCAACTACACCACATAAACTTGCTGGTTGTCTTATTGAACCACCTGTATCAGACCCTAATGCCCATGGTACCATATTTGCTGCTACCGCTGCAGCTGATCCTCCTGATGAACCACCTGGTACTTTGTTTAAATTCCATGGATTTCTTGTTTTCTTAAAATAAGAGTATTCTGTTGATCCTCCCATTGCAAATTCATCCATATTCAATTTTCCAAGATTTATCATATTTTCAGCATTTATCTTTTCTATAACTGTTGCATCATAAGGTGCAATAAAATTTTCCAACATTTTTGAGCTACATGTTGTCTTTATTCCTTTTGTACACATATTATCTTTTATTCCTATTGGAATACCAGCTAATTCATTTGTTATTTCGTTACTTTCTATTTTTTTATCAATCTCTTCTGCTTTTTTTATAGATTCTTCTTTTAAAACGGTAACAAATGCTTGTACATCTTTTTCTTTTTCTTCGATTCTATCATTATATGCTTTAACAATATCTTTTATTGTTATTTCTTTACTTTTTATTTTTTCTTGTAATTCATGAACAGTAAGTTCTGTAATATTCATCGATTTTCCTCCTTATTATATGAATTAAAGTTCTAATTTAATACTTTTGGTATTTTAAACATATTTTGTGCTTTTTCTTCTGCGTTTTGTAATAAAGATTTTGTATCTTCAAATTCTTTTACTTCGTCTTTTCTAAATCTATTGTATGCATTATTTGAACCTATTGTAATATCTAATCCTTCTACAGGTGCTTTGTTTACTATATCAGTAAATTCTAAAATATTTTCCAAATTTGATAAATATTCTTCCATTTCATTTTCTTCTATCTTTAAACTTGCTAAATCTGCTATTTTTAATAGCTCTTCTTTGCCTACTTGCATTTAATCATCTCCCATTCAATATGTATATTATTATATACTTTTTTGCAAAAAAAAACAAGCTCTAATCAGCTTGTTTTCTATATTTTATTGATTTGAAACTATTTTAATTCAACTGTAGCTCCAACTTCAGCAAATTTAGCTTTTAATTCTTCAGCTTCTTCTTTGCTAGCTCCTTCTTTAACTGTTTTAGGTGCTCCGTCTACTAATTCTTTAGCTTCTTTTAATCCTAATCCTGTAGCATCTCTAACTACTTTGATTACTTTGATTTTTTGATCTCCAGCTGATGCTAATACAACATCAAAAGATGTTTTTTCTTCAGCTGCTGCAGCTTCTCCTCCAGCTACTGGTGCAGCTGCTGCTACTGCAGATACTCCATATTTTTCTTCTATTGCTTTAACTAAGTCATTTAATTCAACAACTGTTAAGCTATCGATTTCTTCGATTAATTTTTCTATTTTTTCCATTTTTTATATCCTCCTAATTTTTTTTGTGTTTTAAGTCCACTTGACTAATTTATAAATAATTATTCTGCGTCTGTTGCTTCAGCTTTTGCTTCTTCAGCTTCTACTGATACTGCAACTTTTTCTCCAGCTTCTTCTTTTTGTTTTTTTACTTCATTAAGTGCAACTGCAACTTTTGAAATATTTCCAAGTAAAGCTCCAG
>SAMEA104404097__coassemble_3484_pt1 | contig 9575 bp, 9 predicted proteins | sample SAMEA104404097__metabat2_low_PE_006 | metagenome-assembled genome bin SAMEA104404097 (sample SAMEA104404097) | Balaenoptera acutorostrata
TAATAAAAAATAAAATGGATTAAGGTTAATACTTAATCCATTTTTGATAATGTTAATATTGCTTTTGCATAGATTTTAGTAGATAAAATTAGTTTATCTATATCAATAAATTCATCTATTTGATGACACATATCCGTATCTCCAGGAAAACATGGACCAAATGATATACAATTATCAAAGCCTCTTGCATAGGTTCCACCACCTATTGCGATTGGTTCAAAATTTGAATTTGTTTCCTCATTAAATATATTACATAGTGCTTTGACAAGAAAATTATTTTTAGGAACATATAAAGGTTCTTCAATTTCAGATGTTATATATTTTAAATTGTTATAATTAAAACACTTTTCTTCAAATATTTTTTCAATAGCATTAATTTTAGTATGAATAGGAATTCTAATATTAAATCCAATAGAAATTGTAGAATTATTAAAAGAAAAATTTCCAACATTTAAAGTTAAATTTCCAGATTCATCGCTAAAATTAGCACCTAGTAAATTGCCATCATATTCATTATTTATATTACTTTTAAAGAAATCTAAAATATCACAATTAATATTATATTTGTTAAATATATCATAAAGTAAAACAATTAATTTAGAAATTGCATTAACACCTAAATCAGGATGAGCAGCATGTGCTTGAACACCATGAGATATTAATGAAATAGTTTTATCATCAATAATATTAATTTCGATATTAAATTTTAAATCTTTAATAGAGTTATTAATATAATCTACAAAATCAGTAATGTTAATTAAGTTAGAATCAATTTCTAAAGAAACTTCACAGTATTTAGGAACAACATTTAATGCATTGTTATTACAATTTATATTTTTGATAAATATTATATCTTTTTTATGTTTTTCTAAAGGATAGGGCATACTAATATAAGAACTAAGAATCCCTTTTTCAGCATAAATACAAGGAAAATTGGCATCAGGGCTAAAACTTACGGATGGAAGTTCTTCATTAACTTGTTTATAATGTTCAATACATTTACAATCATTTTCCTCATTTAAACCTAAAATAAGTCTAACACGTTTATTAATTTTACAATTGTCCATTACAGCTTTCATAGCATATAAACTAGCAATAATTGGGCCTTTATCATCAATTGCACCTCTACCAAATATTTTATTATCCTTAATAGTTGCACTAAAAGGAGGATTAGTCCAATTATCACCTTCTGGTACAACATCTAGATGTCCAATAATTCCAACTAAATCATTACCAGAACCAAATTCAATATAACCACAATATCCATCTATGTTTTTAGTTCTAAAACCTAATTTTTCACCTAAATTTAACATATAAGTCAAAGCATCATTAACATTTTTTCCAAAAGGCATAGCAGGGTTATTAGATTTTTCATATACACTTGGTATTTTTATTAATTCTTGAGTGCTTTTAATAATTTTATCTTTATTATTATCAATATAAGTATTTAACATATAATCAATCCTTTCTTTTTTAGTATTATAACAAATAAAATAAAATTTTAAAACATATAGTAAAAAATAAAAAGTTATGATATATTATTTTTATATTAAAAGGAGTGTGAGTTTTTTTGGAAACATTAGAATTAAATAATTTAAAAGAAAAAGCAGAAGAAATTAGAAAACTTATAGTAGAACAAGTGTATAATGCACAATCAGGACATCCAGGAGGTTCTTTATCAATAGCAGATATTTTAACAATATTATATTTTAAAGAATTAAGAATTGATGAAAATAATCCGAATTGGGAAGATAGAGATAGATTTGTATTATCAAAAGGACATTGTGCACCAGCTTTATATAGTTGCTTAGCTAAAAGAGGTTTTTTTGATATAAATGAATTAAGCAGATTTAGAAAGATAGATGGAAGACTACAAGGACATCCAGATATGAAACATACACCTGGAGTAGATATTTCAACAGGTTCTTTAGGTCAAGGACTTTCAGCAGCAAATGGTATGGCTTTAGCCGGAAAGTTAAATAACAAAGATTATAGAGTATATTGTTTAGTAGGTGATGGAGAAATAGAAGAAGGACAAATATGGGAAGCGGCAATGACAGCAGGACATTATAAATTAGATAATTTATGTCTTATTGTTGATAACAATAATCTTCAAATAGATGGAACAATTGAAGAAGTTATGAATTCTAATCCAATAGCAGATAAGTTTAAAAGTTTTGGCTTTGAGATAATAAAAATAGATGGTAATGATATAGAAGAAATAGATAAAGCTTTTGAAGTTGCTAAAAATATTAAAGAAAAACCTACTTGTATAGTAGCTAAAACGATAAAAGGAAAAGGCGTTTCTTTCATGGAAAATCAGGTGAAATGGCACGGAAAAGCACCTGATGAAGATGAATATAATAAGGCTTTAGAGGAATTGAACAAATATAAAATAAGAGAATAAGAATACAATAAAGGAGTTTAACTATGAATTTAGAAGAGAGAAAAGCTACTAGAGAGAGTTATGGTGAAGCTTTAGTAGAATTAGGAAAAGAAAATGAAAAAATAGTTGTTTTGGATGCGGATTTAGCGGCAGCAACTAAAACAAGTTTATTTAAAAAAGAATTTCCAGAAAGATTCTTTGACATGGGAATTGCGGAAGCGGATATGATGGGGACAGCAGCAGGTATGTCAACATCTGGAATGATTCCTTATGCAAGTACTTTTGCAATGTTTGCAGCAGGAAGAGCGTATGACCAAATAAGAAATAGTATCTGCTACCCAAATTTAAATGTAAAAATTTGTGCAACACATTGTGGTGTAACAGTAGGTGAAGATGGTGCAACACATCAAATGATAGAAGATATTTCACTCATGAGGACAATTCCCAATATGACTGTAATATCACCATCAGATGATGTACAAACTAAATATTTAATTAAAGAGATATCTAAAATAAATGGACCTGTTTATGTTAGACTTGCTAGATTAAAAACAGGAAAGATTTATGGTGAAGGAACTAAATTTGAAATAGGAAAAGCAATTCAAATTGGTGAAGGTACAGAGGCAACTGTTTTTGCAACAGGTGTAACAGTTGAACAAGCTTTAATTGCAAAAGAACAATTAAAAGAAAAAGGAATAGATATTAGAGTAGTTGATGTTCATACAATAAAACCTATTGATAAAGATATGATTATAAAATGTGCTAAAGAAACAAAAAAATTAATTTCAATAGAAGATCATAATGTGATAGGTGGATTAGGTTCAGCGATAAGTGAAGTTTTAACAACATATTATCCAACAAAACTGACTAGATTAGGAATAAAAGATACTTTTGGAAAGTCTGGTAATGCTAAAGAACTAATGAATTATTTTGAGATAACAGCTAAAGATATAGAGAAAGAGTTTGAAAAATAGTTTAATAAATATGAAGAAAACAAAAATAAAAAATATAAAAATAATGATAGAATATAGAAAAAAATTTACAAAATATTCTATCTTTTTTTGTCAAAAAAATAGCTAAAAAGTATTGCAAAAAACAATTATTATTGTTATTATTAAATAGAATAAAAACGAAAAAAGATAAAAGTAAGGAGAAGTCCAAATGATAGAATTTAGAAATGTAACAAAGACGTATGATACAGGTACAAAAGCTGTAAAAAATGCAAACTTTGTTATAAATAAAGGAGATTTTGCATTTTTAGTAGGAACATCAGGAAGTGGAAAATCAACACTTATAAAAATGATATTAAAAGAAGAAGAACCAACATCAGGAAATATTATTATAAATGGAAAAGATACAACATTTTTAAAACCAAATAGAATACCATATTTAAGAAGAAGTATGGGAGTAGTATTTCAAGACTTTAGATTATTACCAGACAAAACAGTTTATGACAATGTAGCCTACGCAATGTATATAGTAAGAGCAACGCCTAGACATATAAGAAGACAAGTACCTATGGTATTATCACTTGTAGGACTAAGTGGAAAAGCTAAAATGTACCCAAATGAATTATCAGGAGGAGAACAACAAAGAGTAGCCCTAGCAAGAGCATTAGTAAACAATCCATCTATGCTTATAGCGGATGAACCAACAGGAAACTTAGACCCGGATACAGCATGGGAAATAATGAATTTATTAAATGACATTAATATGAGAGGAACAACAGTAGTTGTGGCAACACATGCTAGAGATATTGTAGACAAAATGAAAAAAAGAGTTATTCAAATTGATAAAGGCGAAATAATTAGAGATGATAAAAAAGGTGGGTATGATTGTGAAATATAACATATTAGGATATTTAATTGGAGAAGGTTTTAGCAATGTATTTAAAAATAAAAAATCCACGGGAGCATCATTGATGATAATGTGTGCTACAATGATTATTTTTGGAATATTTTTAATACTTGGTGAAAATATAAATCATTTTGTACAAGAAATAAAATCAGCACAAGGAATGCAAGTATTTGTAAAAAACGAAGCAACAGAAAAAGAAGTTGTTGAATTAGGAGAAAAAATAAAAAAATTAGATGGAGTTAGTACAGCAGAATTCATATCAAAAGAAGACGCATTAAATCAAATGAAAGAAAAATTTGGAGAAAAACAAGATTTATTAGATGGATATGAAGGAGAAAACAATATATTTACAGCTTCATATTTAGTTACAGTAACTGATTTAAAATTAAGTACGGACGTACAAAATCAAATATTATCATTAGATAATGTAAAGAAAATTACAAGTAGTGATAAAACAGTTTCAAAATTAATTTCTTTAGCTAAGGGAATTAAAATAGTAACAGGAATTATACTTGCTTTATTAGTTATAATATCTGTATTTATTATATCAAATACAATAAAATTAACAGTACATGCAAGAAGAAAAGAAATATCAATAATGAAATATGTCGGAGCAACAAATGGATTTATAAGATGGCCATTTATAGTAGAAGGTATGATTATTGGGGTATTGGCAAGTTTGATTTCAATAATAATTGTAGGAACAGCATATACAATAATAGCAGAACAGATGGTTAATTCTCAATTTATGCAAGTAATAAATATGAGTTTAATAAGTTTTGCTGATATGTTTAATTCAATAATATTTGTATATATGTTATTAGGTATAGGAATAGGAGCTATAGGAAGTATAATTTCTATGAGAAAATATTTAAAAGTATAAAGGAGAAAACATGCGTAAAATAATATGTAGTGTTTTAGCTTTTGTAATAGTATGTTTTAGTATATTTGACATTGTTCAAGCAGAAGAAATAAATAGTGATATAAAAAGACAACAAGAAGAATTAAAAAATCAAATAGATGAAAAAAGTGGACAATTGGAAAATGTAAAAGAAGAAATATCAACTAATTTAGAACAAGTACAAAAACTTGATGAAAAAATAAATAATTCACAAAAAGATTTAGATTACTTAAATGAAAAAGTAGAGAAATTACAAACATCTATACAAGAAGTAGAAAATAATTTAAAAGTAATTAATGAAAAATATAATAAACAGAAAAAACTATTAGATAATAGATTGATAGCAATATATGAATCAAGTGAAACTCAATATTTAGATGTAATATTAAATTCAAAAAGTATTTCTGAATTCTTATCTAATTATTTTTTAATAACAGAACTTGCTAGTCATGATATTGAATTATTAGAAGATATAGAAGAAAAAAAAGATAATATAGATAAAACTAAGAAAAAACTAGAAAAAGATAGAGAAGAATTAGGAATAATTAAAGCTAATAAAACAAAGACAGCAAGGATATTAGAAAATACAAAAACTATTAGAGAAAATTATATAAATAAATTATCAAATACAGAAAAAGAATTGCAAATGCAAATAGATGAATATAATGCAAAATATAATGAAATAAATAATGAAATATTAAGAATAACACTAGAAGGAATTGATAGTGAGTACATAGGAGGAGAATTAGCTTGGCCTGTTCCTGGATATACTCGTATCAATTCAAAATATGGAATGAGATTTCATCCAATATTACATGTTAACAAACTACATACAGGAGTAGACATAGGAGCACCAATGGGAGCAAACTTTGTAGCATCAAATGACGGAGTAGTAACCAAAGCTAGTTATAATGGAGCTTATGGCAATATGGTTATGATTGATCATGGAGGAGGAATATCAACTTTATATGCACATGGATCAGAAATTTTAGTTGAAGTAGGACACATAGTAAAAAGAGGAGATCCTGTTTTAAAAGTAGGATCAACAGGATATTCAACAGGACCACATGCACATTTTGAAGTTAGAATAAATGGAGTATACACAGATCCACTTCCATACATTACAAATGGTTTAGTACCAAAAGCACAGGAAAAAGTAGAAAATGTAGAGAAAGTAGAACAATAATTATTGAGTACTTGAGAAAAAGAATAAATGAATATGGAGGAACTTATGAAAAAGTTAAGTAAAAAAATTATAGGAATTATTTTAACAATTATTATTTTATTGCAAGGTAATTTAGTTTTTGCTACATCTGTAAATAGTTTAAAAAATGAAATTAATAATGAGTCAAATAAGATTGATCAAAACGATAAAGAAAAAGACAAATTAAAAAAAGAAAAAGAAAAAATAACTGAAGAAAAGAAAAAAGTAAATGGAGAAATTGAAGAATTAACTCATAAAATAGTTGATTGTGAAGCAGAAGTAAATGAATTAGACACAAAAATAAAAGACTTAAGTTCTCAAATAGCAAAGCTTAATGAAGATTTAAAAGGTGCAGAAAAAGATTATACTGATTCCAAAAAACTACTTGAAAAAAGATTAGTAGCAGTACAAGAATCAGGAGATACAACATATTTAGATTTTTTATTATCATCAAATAGTTTTGTTGATTTAATTTCAAATTATTATTTGGTAACTGAATTAGCTTCTTATGATGCAGAAATGTTAGTTCAAATAGAAGAAAAACAAAAAGCAATAAAAAATGGAAAAGCTGAATTGGAAAATAAAAAGAAAGAAATAGATACAGCAAAGGCAAATAAACAAGCGGTATCAGTTAAATTAAAAAATGCTAAAGGCGAAAAAAACCAAAAAGTTGCAAATCTTTCAGAGGAAGAAAAGAAAATGCAAGAAAAAATAGATCAATTAATAAAAGATAATAAAGAAATTGATGCTAAAATAAAAAGAGCTCAAGAAGCAATAAAAAAAGCAGAACAACAAAATAAGAATAAAGGAAGTTCAAACAACAAACATCACAATAATGGTGGAGGAACAAGCAATCCTAGCAAATCAGGATTTATATATCCTGTACCAAAAAACTATTCAACGATAACTACTGGATTATATTATTCAAGTGGAAGATATCATGGAGCTGTTGATTTTGGATCTGGAGGAATAAATGGACAACCTGTGTATGCAGTTGCAGATGGATATGTAGTAACATCAGAAAACTTAGGAAATCGTAGTTATGGAAATTATATAATAATAGCACATTATAATGGATTGTATACATTATATGCACATGGACAAAATGGTTCAAGAACTGTTTCAGAAGGTCAAACAGTAAAACAAGGGCAACAAATAATGAGAGTTGGCACAACAGGAAATTCAACAGGACCACACTTACATTTTGAAGTAAGAACAAGTCCAGGAACATATTCTTGCAGAGTCGATCCAAGAGCATACCTACCATAGTTATTATAATTAAATTAATAGCATATAATTAAATAGATGGGCGGAAAACCTCCGCCCAATTTATGGATTTAGGAGGAAAAAATGGAAGAAAAAAATAAAAGATTTAAAGTTTATAAAGTTATTATGCTTATATTTATAGTAGCGTTTATAACTTTTTTAATAACAGCTATGGGAATGTATCAATATTATGGAAATAATAAACCATTAGTATTTTCTACAAATAATGAAAGTAAAGGAATAAACTTTGAAAGATACAAAAAGATAATCGATAAATATTATTTAGGAGAAGTAGATGAAGATAAGCTACAAGAAGGTGCTATAAAAGGATATTTTGCAGGATTGGAAGATCCATATACAGAATATATCTCTAAAGAAGATATGAAAGATTATATGGAAGATACAATGGGAAATTTTGTTGGTATTGGAATTTATATGGCAAAAGATAAAGAAAGTAACAAAATTATGGTACTTGCACCTATAAAAGGAAGTCCAGCAGAAAAAGCTGGAATATTACCAGGAGATTTAATTTTATCTGTAAATGGAGAAAAATATAATGCAGAAGACTTATCAATTGTTTCAAAAAAGATAAAAGGAGAAAATGGTTCAACTGTTAAATTAGAAATTTCAAGAAAAAATGAAATTAAAGATTTTGAAATAAAAAGAGAAAAAATAAATGTAAATCCAGTAGAATCAAAAATATTAAAAAACCATATAGGCTATATTCAATTTTCTTCATTTGATGAAGAAACAGCAAATAACTTTAAAAAAGAATTTGAAAAAATAGAAAAACAAGGAATAAAATCATTAATAATAGATTTAAGAAACAATGGTGGGGGAATAGTTAGTGAAGCTTTAAAAATAGCTGATTATATATTAGAAAAAGATTCAGTGATTCTATATGAAGTTGACAAAAATAATAATGAAAAAGTAGAAAAAGCTAAAAATAATCCAATAATAAAAATGCCTATAATTGTATTAACAAATAACAATACAGCAAGTTCATCAGAAATATTAGCTGGAGCATTGAAAGATAATGGAAAAGCTAAAATAGTAGGAACAAAAACTTATGGAAAAGGCGTAATACAACAAATATTAACATTACCAGATGGAAGTGGAGTAAAAATAACAACAGAAGAATATTTAACACCAAATAAAACTAAATTAAATAAAGTTGGAATAGAGCCAGATGAAAAAGTAGAATTAGATGAAAAAAATAAAAATTCATTTACAATAGAAGAAAAAGATGATTTACAATTACAAAAAGCAATAGATATGCTAAAATAAGGAGGATAAAATGAACTTACCAAACAAATTAACAATATTTAGAATTTTATTAGTCCCAATAATGGTAATTATTCCATTTTTGGGAATAGAAGGAAAAGTAATGGGATTGCCAATAGAATGGCTTATTATTGATGCAATATTTATAATAGCATCATTAACAGACAAACTAGATGGATATTTAGCAAGAAAGAATAACCAAGTAACAACATTCGGAAAATTTTTAGATCCATTAGCAGATAAAATATTAGTTTTAACAGCTATGGTAATGTTAGTTGAAATGGATAAACTGCCAGGATGGATTCCAATAATAGTTCTTGCAAGAGAATTTATGGTATCAGGATATAGATTAGTAGCAGTAGAAAAAGGACATAAAGTAATAGCGGCCTCTAAATGGGGAAAATTAAAGACGGTTACACAAATGGTCGCAATAATAATAGCATTCTTAGATTTAAATGCTTTTGGAGTATGTTTCAAAGGAATATTAAGAGGTGGAGATTTAGTATTAAACTTTATTGTTACTATTTTAATGATACTTCAAACAATTGCAACAATCTTTTCAGGAATAGATTATATGAAAGGTGCTAAAAAGCTGATAGTAGATTAATATTAAATAAAAGGTTATGGTGAATTGAAAAAGTAAATTCTATTTGGAAAAAGTAAATTCTAGTTACCGA
>SAMEA104404097__coassemble_3515_pt1 | contig 9507 bp, 9 predicted proteins | sample SAMEA104404097__metabat2_low_PE_006 | metagenome-assembled genome bin SAMEA104404097 (sample SAMEA104404097) | Balaenoptera acutorostrata
ATATTTTTATTGATGAAATATATTTATTATTCCAATATGAGTATTCAGCAAATTTCTTATTTACTTTATGGAAAAGAGTTAGAAAGTATGGTGCTTTTTGTACTGGTATAACTCAAAATGTAGAAGATTTATTACAAAGTCATACTGCAAGAACTATGCTTGCCAATAGCGAATTTATTATAATGTTAAATCAAGCAAGTACAGATAGAATAGAGCTTTCAAAATTATTAAGTATATCAGATCTTCAAATGACTTATATAACAAATGTTGGAGCAGGAGAGGGGTTGATAAAAGTAGGAAGCTCGATAGTTCCATTTGTTAATAAATTCCCAAGAAATACTGAATTATATAAATTAATGAGTACAAAGCCAGGAGAGGATTATGATGAAAAATAAAATGATATATTCTTGTATATTATTGGTGCTAGTAGCTATTTTAGTTACTAGCATTTTTATTTTATATAAGAATTTAAAAGAAGAAAAAGTACAACAAAATGAGTTTGAAAAGCTAGAAGAAATTATTATTGAAGATGAAGAAAAAGAAGAAATAAAAGAAGATAAAAAAGAAATTATTAATAACAATAATAAAATAAAAGAACAAGAAAAAGTAATAAATTTAGAAAATTTATATTCTAAAAATAAAGATTTAGTAGGTTGGATAAAAATTAAAAATACAAATATAAATTATCCTGTTATGAAAAATAAGGATTTTTATTTAAGAAGAAATTTTAGTAAACAATATTCTTATTATGGTACTCCATTTTTAGCAGATTATTGTAATATTAAAAGTAGTGATAACTTAATAATATATGGTCATAATATGAAGTCTGGAACTATGTTTGCAGATTTAATTAAATATAAGAACTATAATTATTATAAAAATCATAAGTATATAGAACTTTATACTTTAGATAATAGTGAAACAATAAAGAATGAATATAAGATTATATATTGCTTTAAAACAACAGCAGATAGTAAAGGATTTAATTTTTATGATTACTATAAATTTGATAATCAAGATGAATTAAATGTATTTAAAGATAATTGTAAAAGATTATCTTTTTTTAATACTAATGAAGATATTTTATTAAGTGATAAATTGATAACTTTAAGTACATGTGAGTATTCAAATAAAAATGGAAGAATGATTGTTGTTGCTAAAAAGATATAGGAGGGAGGTAATGAAGTGAAAGATATAAAAGTAAAAAAGAAAACCAATATAAAAGTGTTAGATAAAACAATAACAGGAACTAAAAATATCAAGGATAATTTAGTATCAATAAAAGAAAAAAGTAATGATAATAATAGTAATGTTATTTCTACTAATGATTATGCAACAAATAAGATTACAAGTGCAGAAAGAATAGTAGAAAATAAATTAACTAATAATTTTAATAAAGTAGGAATTAATTCAGTTAAAAGAACAAAAGAAAATATTGTACTAACTAAAAATAAAATTGCAGAAATAAAAAATAATAATATTAGTAAAAAGATGAAAGATATAAAAGTAAAAGGAACTAAAAATAACCTTATTAAAAACACTACAAATACTTCAATTAAAGGTATTAAAACTCCTCAAAAAGTAGAAAAATATACTAAAAAAGTAGCAAATGAAAGTATAAAACTAACTAAAAGAATAGCACATACATCTAAAAAAGTTGCAACAGAATCTGTTAAAGTTGTAAAATCAACAGCCAAAGCTAGTGTTCAAGTAGTAAAATCTATAGCAACAGGAACAAAAGCATTAGTATCTTTAATAATTGCAGGTGGTTGGATTTCTGTAATTATTATACTGATAATGTGCTTATTTGGAGGAGTATTTGCTTTATTTAATTCAAATGGAGATAAAGATACAGCTGAAATGTGGAAGGGTAATATTGTTGCAGTTGCAGAAAGTCAAGTAGGAGTAACTGGAGGAGATCCTTATTGGAGTTGGTATGGATTTAATGAAAGAGTTTCATGGTGTGCATGTTTTGTATCTTGGTGTGCAGATGAATGTAATTATATTGAAAATGGAACTATTCCAAAGTTTTCTGCTTGTACAAATGGAATGAATTGGTTTAAAGAAAAAAATCAATGGCAAGATAGAAGTAATGATTTTGCACCATTACCTGGATTTATTATATTTTTTGACTGGGCAGATGAAAAAGATGGAGTACCAGATCATGTGGGAATAGTAGAAAAATCAGATGATAAAAAAGTTTATACAATCGAAGGAAATGCGAAAGGAGATATTTGTAAAAAGAATACTTATGATATAAATAGTGATCAAATTTTAGGATATGGAATGCCTAAATATTAATAGTTTGTAGAATAGTATTGTATAATTTTATTATAAAAAGGAAAGATATGAGGATGAAAATAGAATAAATGGAAAAATGGAAAAAATAACAATAAAACATATAATTATTTATATTTGGATTTTAAAAAAAATAATTGCAAAACAAATTTATATTTGGATAGCAAAAAATTAGATATCATGGAAGAAGATATAGTTGATATTCTAAAAACATATTATTAAGAATAGATAGAAATATTATAAGAAACACACAAATAAAACAATGAATCGTTTTGGTGGTTATTAGGTGAATTATTTAGAAAATAAGTTTTTTAAGAAATAGGATATTATTTCATTTGATAATAAATAAATTATTTTGTTGTAAAAAGAGAAGATTTCTTTTAAATTTATAATATAATTAATTATATTATAAATAATTATAGATAGTACAAATAAAGAGTTGACATAACTATAAAAATAGTGTATAATGTTAAACATCAAAGATATTTATATTTTTGAAAAAAATTTTTCAGAAAGGAGAAAGTATTATGTTGCGGTTTGATGACAATTACTATCAAGAGGTGATTCGGAAACATCACTATGATCCTATGGATTTTAAACCTATTGATTTTGAATTAAATAACATTAATTCGAAAATCTTACAATATAAATGGCTATGTCATTATAATGGAAATGAATTCTCAAAAGCATTAAGAGATAGTCAAAAATGTATTGTAACAACGGGTATTGGATTAAGTGGAACTCCTCATCTCGGAACTTTATCTCAAATCATGAGGGCTATATTTCTACAGAAAAACGGATTAAAAGTACAAATTGTACTAGGTGATTTAGATTCGTACAATGCGAGAAATCAGTCGCTAGATGTTGTAATTGAAAGAGCAGAAAAATATAGGAAGTTCATAAAGAAACTAGGATTTGATGATGAAAAAGGGATATTAAGATCTCAGTATAACAATGATGAAATATTAAAAACAGCATATTTAATTTCAAAAGTATTAAAAGACCAAGATTTTAAAGATGCTGAGGAAGATTTATCAGAGCTATATAAAAGAAAAGGAATATATCCTGGTATTGAATTTCCTGTAAAGCAAGCTATTTTACTTATGACAGCTGATTTTATTCATTTAGGAAAATATGATGGTTATTCTAATATATTGATTATGTTAGGACTTGAAGAACATTTATATGTTCAAATAGCAAATAAAGTTATACAAAGAATGAATTATCCATTTAGAATTACTTCAATGTATTCAAGAATAATTAAAGGATTTAATGATTATCCGAAAATGAGTAAAAGTATTCCAGAATCTTCTATAACAGTTGATATGTCTTATGAAAAAATGTATGACATGATTATGAATCAAGAAGGTGAATATAACACACCAATAGATTCAGTTGTTTATCAGATGATGTGTGCAGTTTCATATTATACGCCAGATGAATTGGATATAATATATGAAAAGTGCATGAAAAATGGAACAGAATGGAAACAGATTAAAAAGCAATATGTAACAATGCTTTTTGATATTTGCAAAATATGGAATGACATTTAAGGAGGAAAAAACATGGATGCAAAAAAGTTTTTTAATGATTTAGAGGCAAAGCTTTTAAATCCGGACAGAGATTTATCTAAGCTTTCTGCTGAGGAACAGTACGAAATGATTATGAGTAAAGTTGGAGAATTTCCTGATTCAGTTATTTCTAAGGATGTTTTACTTAATAAGTTAAAAAGAGCTAAAATTACAGGCAAACCATTAAAAGTTAAATTTGGTATTGACCCAACTGGCTCACAGATTCATCTAGGACATGCAGTTCCATTATTAAATTTGAGAATGTTTCAAAATATGGGACATGAAATTGCAGTTGTAATTGGTGATTTTACTGCTACTATAGGTGACCCATCTGGACGAAATACAGAAAGAGAACCTTTAACTCATGAAATGGTTGTAAAGAATATGGCAACATACGAAAAACAAGCTGGTAAAATTATTGATTTTAATTCTAAAGGTATTTCTAAGTTTTTTAATTCTGAATGGATGAATAAACTTACTATTCCTGAATGGATCAAATTCCAGTCAGCAATTTCTATGACAGAGGTTTTTCAGAGAGAAGATTTCAAAAAACGAATTGAATCAGGTTCTGGAATTACCATGGCGGAATTAGAATACGCATGTTACATGGGTTATGATTCTGTTATATTAAATCCAGATATTGAACTTGGAGGAAAAGACCAGTTTTTAAATCTTCATATGTGTAGAAATATGATGAGAATTGCTGGTAAGGAACCAGAAGTTATTATCACATATAATATTCTTTCTGGAACTACGGGAGCAAAAGATGATGAGGGACGTTTTCAGAAGATGAGCAAGTCTTTAAATAATTACATTGCAGTTGAAGAAGCTCCGGAAGAAATGTACGGAAAGGTAATGTCTATTACAGATGACGTAATGTGGTTATGGTTTAGAGAGTTAACAAGCATTACCCCTGAAGAACTAAGAAGCTTGAAGGATTTTGTAAAAAAAGAAGAAATTCATCCAAAAGATGTAAAAGAAATGTTAGCACGAATTATTGTTGCTACATTTAATGACTTTGATAATGAAGTTGTAAGAAAATCAGAAGAAAATTTTAAATCAAAATTCGGCAAAGCTAAGCAGTTAATCCCAAATGATACTGCAGAAATCATCGTTGAATCCAATGAGAATCTTATCTCTTTGCTTGCAAGAGCAACAAACAACAGTAAAAGTCAGATCAACAGAATTCTTTCTGGTAATGGATTGAAAATTCTAGAAGGAGAAGAGTACTGTCTAATCGATAAAGAAACACTCTATGTCGATGCAGTAAAATTTAATGGCAAAGTATTCAAAGTTGGTAAAAGAAACTTTGTAAAAATCGTTGTCAAATAAATTTTCTTTCTATCATTACCTAGGACATGAGGCAAGTAATTCTTGCCTCATGTTATTATATAAAATATTTTTATAAGAATTATATGTAAATCAAATTATAAATTTTATAAAAATATTTTACAATTAATTATATTATTATTTAGATGAAAAGGGTGGTAAGTATATGGAAAATATTCTAGAGTTTTTATATCAATTAAATGCTGAAATTCATATATCAGATAAAATTATTTTTGATGCATATGCTGAAATTTTAACTTTGAGTGATAAAGAAAAAAGTAATATTTTTATTAGTATATTATTTACATATTTATTAATTAATAGAAAAGATCCCAATATTATTGCGGAATTATTAAAAATATCGTTCAGAAAAGATAATTTTACTCCATATTCTAAAACATGTAAAATAAAATCCGATACACCTGTTATATTATCTGCAGGAAGTGGGAAAAAAGGAATTAAGACAATAAATATTTCAACTGTTTCAGCTATTGTTGCTACATCGTTGGGTGCTAAAATATTAAAGCCTTGTTCTATGGCAACCTCCTCTAAAAGTGGATCATATGATTTTTTAAATATGATAGGAATAAATACTGAAATAAATTATGATAAAACAATTGAATTACTTAATAAATGTGGATTAGGCATTTTTCCAATCGAAAAAATAATTCCAAATTTTGATAAAATTTATGGAAATGTGTTTTATTCTCCTAATATATTAAGTTATGCTTTAGCAGCATTAATTTGTCCGATTAAGCCAGATATTGTTTTATATGGTTTAGCCAAAAACGATATTGAACTGAGTGGTGATGTATTAAAAAAATTTGGCGTTTCTAATTATAGAATTGTATCAAGTAAATATAATGAAATGTATTTTATGGATGAATTAAATATTTTTGGAAAATCTTTTATATTAGATAATGGACAAGAAAAAAAAGAATTAGAATTTAATAAGATTTTAAATCTAAAAGAGTATAACATTTTAGATATTGGACAGAAAAAAAATCGCGAACAAAATGTAAAAATAGCGCTAGATATATTAAATGGTAAAAGATGGGATGCATATGCTGAGATAATTTCATTAAATACTGGAAACCTATTACAAATGTCTGGACTTGCTAAGACAATAGAAGAAGGATATCGTATAGCAAAATTAAAAATTCAATCAGGTTTGTGTATTGAACATTTAAAATATATAATAAACGAAACCAGAGGAGATACAGAAAAATTAAATAAATTAATGGAAGGATAGAAATATATATGAATGCAATTTTATACAAGGATATAAATGATTATTATTTTTCAAATAGCATTGAAGAACCACAAATATCAAGAGATTTAAATGTAAAAATAAAGGTAAATTATTGTGGAATATGCGGAAGTGATATTCACAAATTACTACATGAAAGACCAGATGAAAAGTATGTAAAAACAAATATACTTGGTCACGAAGTTACGGGTACTGTTATAGAAACTATGCCAAATGTAAAAAAAATTTCTGTAGGAGACCATGTTGTTATTGAGCCATTATTATTTTGTGGAAAATGTAAAATGTGTAAAAATAAACATATACAATTTTGTAAAGAATTGAAATCAATTGGAAAGGATATAGCTGGAGGTTTTTCAGAATATATCATTGTAAACGAACAGCAAATTCACAAAGTTGAAAAAGAAGAGGATCTTTTAAAATCGACTTTATGTGATCCATATGCTGTTTCGATGCATATAAAAAATTTATGTAATAATATTGTGAAAAAAAAGATTGCTATTATTGGTGATGGAATAATAGGGTTATCTACAGCTGAATTGGTAAAAAAGAAGAATAATGATGTTTATTTATTTGGAAAGCATAAAAATAGAAATGAAATTTTAGATAAAATAGATGTTAATTTTATAAATATAGTGGATGTAAATAAGTATTTAAATCAATTTGATATTGTTATTGAAACAGTTGGCGGGAGACAAAATGATACTTTAGTTAATTCAATAAAACTATGTGTACCTAAAGGGAAAATAATTATAGCAGGGGTTTTTGATAAATCATTTAATTTTAGTTTATCTCTTAGAGAGTCATTTTATAAGGAATTATCAATTGTTGGATGTAACTCATTTGAAAAAAATGATTTTAATAAAGCATTGAATTATCTTACAAATAATAGTGTTATATCTGAGTTAATGATAAGTAAAATATACGATATTAGCGATTTTAATGATGCTATAAAATATATAAAAAATAGAAAAGAAAATGAATGTATAAAAATAATTATTAAAGTTTAGGTGATAAAATGAGTATAGAATTAATTATATTTGATCAGGATGGTACATTGTACCCTAGAAGTCATAAATTGTATCAAGAAACTAGAAGAATTACAAAACAATGGATATTGAGTAATTCAGATATAAATCTTAATAATATTGATTTGATATACGACCTATTGTCTACAAATTATCCTAATCCGTATTTAGGGTTTATGTCACTTGGTTTATCTGTTGAAAGCTATATGGAGAATGTTTTTGATAAAATTCATCCAAAAGATATATTGGAATATAATCCAATATTATATGAATATTTTAGAAATAATAAAAAAAAGAAAGTTTTAGTTACATTTTCTTCTCCAAATTATACTAACGAACTGCAAAATACATTAGGAATTAAAAAATATTTTAATGAAATATTATATGTTAAAGATACAACTAGTTATTCAAAAAAGGAATGTTACATTAGTATAGCAAATAAATTTAATGTAAAAAATGAAAATATTATGGTTTTGGGTGATAATTTTGAAAATGATATTAAACCAGCCATTGAAATTGGATGCAAAACAGTATTAATTTCAGAAGATGGAGATGCAAAAAATATAGAAGAATTTATTCTAAAAAATATGGAGGATTATTATTAGTGAGTAATTTATTTGTTTTAACAGGTTTACCAGGTGCTGGGAAGAGTACATTTGCATTTTGTTTGAACCAAAATATAGATTCTATATATATATCATCTGATGATTTAAGGAAAAAATATGTAGAATATAAAGATAATCATGTCAAAATATTTGAAATTATGGATAAAATTGCAATAGAAGGTTTAAGCAAACAAAAAAATGTTATATATGATTCAACAAATTTAGAAACTAAATATAGAAAAAATCTTTATAGAAAAATAAAAAAAATAGATAGTAATATTAATATAATAAATGTATTAATTCATAAAAGTTTAGAAAATGCAATTAATCAAAGTATTCAAAGAAAAAACAGAGATGATGTAAATGAAAAACTTATAAGGAAAATGTATGAAACAATGCAAATTCCATGTATTGGTGTGGATTGTGATTTAATTATAGTTCCACTTATTAAAAAAGAAAATAATAAATTTTTTATTGATAGTATAATGCGTTTTATTTCTAATCAAGATTTTTTTAATTATATTATTAAAGTTGACAACAAATTTAAAAATAGAGAAGAGGAAGAGAGATAAATGAAAGAAATAGCTATTGTATCTGATATTCATGCTAATAAATATGCATTAAATGTTTTTTTAAAATATGTAGAAAAGAAAAAAATAAATACAATATTAAATCTAGGAGATTTTGTTCAAATTGGACCAAATCCATATGAGGTATCTAATATTATTTTAAATGATAAAAGGTTTATAAATATATTGGGAAATAATGAAACAAGCTTATTTGAATGTGAAGATAAACTTAAGAATGAGGAAATAAGTCATAGAATATGGACAAAGGAACAATTAAAGGAAAATTATAAGAAATTAAAGAAAATACCAAATAATAGAATAGTTGAAATAGAGAAGATGAAAATTTTATTAATACATTCTAGAAAAGATAATATAAAAGGAATGCCTATAATTTATTCAGATAATATAGAAAAATTTGCAAAAGACTATGAAGAATTTGATTCAAATATAGTATTGTTTGGTCATACACATGAAAAAATGCTTATTGAGTATAATAATAAAATATTTATAAATCCAGGCAGTTTAGGTTGCTCAAAGACAAAAAAAGTTGATTTTGTAGTATTAAAACTAGATAATGGAAAAGTTACTAGTTGTGAGTTTAAATCTTTAACATATGACAAAAACAAATTATTATTAGAATTTGAAAAACAAAATATTCCAGATAAAAAGTTTATTATAACAACTTTTTTTAAGAACTAAAAGCTAGAGATAGACTTAAAAAATTAAATAAATAAAATTTCAAAAAAAGAAGGTATTTAAGATGAAAATTTTATCTTATTTTGATAATGAACAAATAAATATGATGCAAAAAGAAAACATTGATATAACAATAGATTTTGA
>SAMEA104404097__coassemble_3596_pt1 | contig 9354 bp, 9 predicted proteins | sample SAMEA104404097__metabat2_low_PE_006 | metagenome-assembled genome bin SAMEA104404097 (sample SAMEA104404097) | Balaenoptera acutorostrata
GCTGATATAAGTCCAATGTTTGGTCCTTCTGGTGATTCTATTGGACATAATCTACCATAATGTGTATAGTGAACGTCACGAACTTCAAATCCAGCTCTTTCTCTTGTTAATCCACCAGGTCCTAATGCTGATATTCTTCTTTTATGTGTTAATTCTGATAATGGGTTTGTTTGGTCCATGAATTGTGATAATTGTGAACTACCAAAGAATTCTCTGATTGCTGATGTTATTGGTTTTGTATTAATTAATGTTTGTGGTGTTACAACATCTAAGTCTTGAATTGTCATTCTTTCACGAACTACTCTTTCTAATCTTGTTAACCCTATTCTAAATTGGTTTTGTAATAATTCACCAACGCAACGAATTCTACGATTAGCTAAATGGTCTATATCATCTGGTTTTCCTACACCATGTGATAAATTTAATAATATATTTATAGAAGCTAACATATCTTCAGTTGTAATATGTTTTGGAATTAATTCGTTCATTCTTTCTTCTATTGCTTTTACTAATTCTTCTTCAGGTGTATTATCCATTATATTTTTTAATACATTGTAATTTACTAATTCTTTTATATGTAATTTACTCAAGTCAACAGTTGGTAATACTTTATGGATATTAACTGTACTGTTTCCTATAATTCTTACTTCTTTATCAGCTACTAAAATATCTACTGCATTAATTCCAGCATCTTGAATGTCTTCTGCAACTTCTTCAGTTATAACTTCTCCTGCTTGTACAAATACTTCTCCTGTTTCAGAATCCATAATATCTCTTGCAGCTACTTTGTTTGCTATTCTTCCAGCTAAAGCTAATTTTTGATTGAATTTATATCTACCAACTTTTGCTAAATCATATCTTCTATTATCATAGAATAATCCATTAAATAGATTTCTTGCAGCTTCAACTGTTGGTAATTCTCCTGGTCTTAATTTTTTGTATATTTCTATTAACGCTTCATCTTGTTCTTTTATTGTATCTTTGTTGATTGTAGCTTTTAACATTTCTTCATCACCGAAGAATTCTAAAATTTGACTGTCATTTTGTAATCCTAATGCTCTTAATAATGTTGTTACTGGTACTTTTCTTGTTCTGTCAACTCTTACCCAGAATATATCATTTCCATCTGTTTCATATTCTAACCAAGCACCTCTTAATGGCATTACTGTTGATGTATATGTTTTCTTTCCTGTTTTTGTGTCAAATTCTTCTGCATAGTAACATCCTGGTGAACGTACTAATTGGCTTACTACAACTCTTTCTGCTCCATTGATTACGAATGTTCCACTATCTGTCATAAGTGGAAAATCTCCTAAATAGATTTCTTGTTCTTTGATTTCACCTGTTTCACGGTTAATCAATCTTACTTTAACATGTAATCTGCTTGAGTAAGTTGTATCTCTTTCTTTAGCTTCTTCAATTGTGTATTTTGTTTTGTCTTCCATGTAATAATCGAAAAATTCAAGAACTAAATTTCCAGAATAGTCTTCAATTGGTGAAATATCATTTAGTACTTCACCTAAACCTTCTTCTAAAAACCAGTCGTATGAATCCTTTTGAACTTTGATTAAGTTTGGCATTTCTATAAAATCCCCAACTTTTGCGAAATCTTTACGAGAAGCTTTCTCGTAGTTAACTTCTTTAATTTTCAAAAAAATCACCTCATATAAAATATTAAGCAGAAATAAAAATATATTTTTGAAAAAAAGTCCTTCTTAATTATAATTCTACTCTAAGTTTTCAATTTGTCTGCTCTTACAAATTTAATTTTCTTAGTTAGACACTATATTTAATTCCTCTTTTTTTCTTTATAATCTTTAGAATGTTATAAAACCTATTTGAATTAAAATACCTAGAAACGGCAACAAAAGAGCTGTTAAAAATCTATGTTTTTCAACTGGCTCTAATGATTGCTTAATTTTATCTTCTTTTATCTTTTTCTATTTTAATCACCCTTATTCTCAAATTTATTTCCTTGGGTAAATTTAGTTTTATTTATCTTTATCATGATATCATATTTTTGTCCTAAAAGTCAATACTTTTGTGCATTTTTATTATGATTTCAATATATTTTTCCTATTCATGCTTAATTAGTTTATATTGCATTCAAAAAAAGATTTATTTAATTTCTAAGTTAAACAAATCTTTTTCTTTTATCTTATCCTAACATTGCTCCGACAGCTCCAAATATTCCAGCTGATGCAAGTCCCATTATTATTCCCGCAAGTACAACTCCTGCCATTATAGCTATTATACTTTTTTTGAAATCCATATCTAATAAACTTGCTGCTAGTGTTCCTGTCCATGCTCCTGTTCCAGGAAGTGGTATTCCAACAAATAAGAATAATGCCCAATATAATCCCTTTCCTGCTGTTTCTTCTAATTTTTTTCCACCTTTTTCGCCTTTTTCTAAACAGAATGTAAAGAATTTTCCTATTACTTTCTTGTTTGCTCCCCATTCTAATACTTTTCTTGCAAAAAAGAATATTAATGGTACTGGTATCATATTTGCTATAATACATATAATGTAAAGTGGTATTATTGGTAATGCTTCTCCCCACATTGGACTTAATCCAATTGGAACTGCTCCTCTTAATTCAATTAATGGTACCATTGATACTAAAAATACTAGTATATATTTTTTTAACATTATTTTCTCTCCTTTTTCTTTTTGTTTTTTATTTATTTTATTCTTCTATTTTTCTCTTTTGTTCTAATCTCATATTTATAAAATCTTCAATAACAATTTTTATTACTGCTACTATTGGAACTGCTAAAAACATTCCTAATATTCCAAAATATGCTCCTCCCAATGTTATTGCAAAAATAACTAATAATGGACTTATTTTTAATGATTGTCCTACTATTTTAGGATTTATTATATTTGCATCTAGTTGTTGCACAATTGTTACCATTACAAGCATCCATATTGTTTGTGATAATCCTCCTGTTATTAATGTTATTAATGCTGCTATTGCTATTGCTATAATTGCTCCGATATATGGAATCATATTAAATAATCCTATCATAAATCCTAGTAGTGGTGCATATTTAATTTTCATAATTGTCATTACTATTGTAACTAATATTCCAACAATTATTGCATCTAGAAATTGACTTACTATAAATTTAAAAAATATTTCATTTGAATTATTAAAATATTTATCTACATTTTGATATGTTTTTTCTTTTAATATTGCATTAGCAGATTTCTTTAAAAATTTTAATATTTCTCCTCTTTCTATTAGTATATATACTGATACAATTACAGAAACAAATACATTAAATATACCTGATACTGCATTTACAGCACTTATCACATATCCCTTTATTTTATCTAATTGAAAATATTGTTTTATATTAATGTTTTGTATGTTTGCTATTACATCTTTTACTAATTCACCTTTTAGTATTGAATCTTCTGGTAAGTTATTATATCTATTTATTGCTATTTCAAAATATGTCTGAATGTTGTTCAATAAGTCTGTAACACTTTCTATTACAATTGGTAATATGACATTTACTAATATAATTAGTAGTACTGCAACTACTAAATATACTGTTAATACTGCTAAACCTCTTGCTTTTTTTCTTATACATTTCTTTTTTGATCTTCTATATGATTTTTCTATCCTTTTACAAGGCATATATAACAAATATGCTATTAATATTCCAGCAAAAAATGGACTTAGTATTGTGAAAAATTTACTTATGCTTCCTATAATATTATCAAAAGAGTTTATAATTTTATATGATAATATTATTGCTATTCCTAATAAAAACCAATATAACCATTTTTTCCACTTGCTTTTTATCTCACTCATTTCCATGCCTCCTTTTATATCTTTATATCCAATTCAATAGGACAATGGTCACTCCCCATTATTTCCGTATGTATTTTGGCATCTTCTATTTTGTCTTTTATTTTATCTGATGTTATAAAATAATCTATTCTCCATCCTATATTTTTACTTCTTGCTTGTCTCATATATGACCACCAACTGTATTCTATTTTTTCTGGATACATATATCTATATGTATCTATAAATCCAGATTCTAATAATTCAGTCATTTTGTTTCTTTCTTCATCTGTAAATCCTGCACTTCTATGGTTTGTTGAAGGATTTTTTAAATCTATTTCCTTATGTGCTACATTTAAATCTCCGCACATTATTACTGGCTTTTTATTATTTAAGTCTAACATGTATTTTCTTATTTCATCTTCCCATATTTGTCTATATTCTAATCTTTCAAGTTCTCTTTTTGAGTTTGGTGTATAAATACATATCATATAAAAATCTTTAAATTCTAGTGTTATTACTCTTCCTTCTTTATCGTGTTCTTCTATGCCTATTCCATATTTTATTGATATTGGTTTTTCTTTAGTAAAAATCGCCGTTCCAGAATATCCTTTTTTCTCCGCACTATTCCAATAACTTGTGTATCCTTCAAATTCCAAATCCACCTGTCCTTCTTGACATTTCGTTTCTTGTATACAAAATATATCTGCATCAATTTCTTTGAAAAAGTCTTCAAAACCTTTTGTTAAACATGCTCTTATTCCATTTACATTCCATGATATTAATTTCATATTTTTCTCTTCCTTTTTATTTTATTATTTTTTCTTATTTTACTATATTTCAATTAAAATAACAAGAAGGTAAACTATTAAAGTTTACCTCTTTGTTGTTTTTTTAATAATTGGATTGATTTTTTAGTATCTTCTTCATTAAAGCCTTCCCATGAATTGATTAATATTAAATGATCTTTTAATTCTTCGAAATAATATTCATTATCATCTAATATAATAAAATTCACTTTTTTGTTTAATTTCTTTAAATATGTTTGAATTTCTAGTTCTCTTTTCCCATCTAGATATTTAGTATATCCTATCAATGCATATTCAATTCTGTACTTTCTTAATGCTTTTTTAAATTTTTTTCTTCCTATTTTGTCATTTCGCCATGTAGATGATAATACTAATTTTGCATTGGTTTGTTTTATTAATTTCCGTAGTTCTTTCATTGATTTCTTTGAAAATGGCCAATCGTAACACCAATATGGTTTTTTAGTTCTTTCATAATGTTCTTTTGCATCTTTCCAATTATTTAAAACACCGTCGACATCTAAAAAAATAATATTCATTATTTTTCTCCTTTCCTCTATTTAATATTTTTATTGTAAAAAAAAATAAGAAGCTTGTCAATAAGACTCGCTTCCATATTTATCTTAAAAGAATACATTTCCTCCAATATATGTTCCTGAATGTGTTCCTGCTGCTCTAAATGATAAGTAATTATGATTTCTTGCTCCATTCAAAGCATCTGTTACTGCTTGTTTTACATGTGCTGGATAATTTCCATTTAATTTTCTTCTCCAGTGATTATCTATTGAATAACAGAATTGTCCTTTTGCTTTATATTGACTTAATGGATCTGATCCATTTTTTCTCCATCTTGGACTTTCTGCTCTATTACAAGCTGTTGTTATAACAGCTAATGCTCCATTATAACTTGAACCACATTCTTGTGCAGTTATAGCACATAATAAATCAAATTCACTTGCTGAATATGACCATTTTCCTCCACCATAAGTTGTTCTAGGTCCTGTTGCTGCTCTTGATGTTGTAACTTTCTTTTGAACTTGTACAATTTTATTTACTGGTTCAGAAATTATCACTTCTGAAAGTGCTATTTTTTCAATTTCAACATCATTTTGATATTTCACTTTATAAGTAACTTCTTTTAAACCATCTTTACCTTGTTTTAAAACTTTATTTCTTGTATCTTTTTCATTATCTCCTGCTACATTTTTTGTTATTGTTTCATAAGGTATTACAACTTGTTCTGTTACTATTTTTTCTGTTATAGGTGCATATCCTTTTAATAATTGTTCTATTGTTGTGTCTACTCCTTGATTTGAAATACTAGCAATTTGAACTTCGTTATATGATTTATCTGTTATTTTTATTGTTTGCCCCTCTTGTACTTCAGATTCTAAATCTGGAACTGTCTTTTGATTTTCTTCTAATAATATATTATTTTCTGCTAATACTTCTTTAACTGTTAATTTATTTGTCAAAGTTTTCATTTCATATCCATTTTGAAGAACTATCTTTATATCTTTCATATTTGTATTAACAGCCATTACTGTTATACCTGATATTAAAATCATAATTATGCAACTGCATATAATCTTCATAATAGAATTAGAAGTTTTTTCTTCTCTTTTCATAAATTACCTCCTTTTGGCAATACACTAATTATACTCTTTTTTGTTTTTTTTGTCAAATTTTGTGTAATCCACTTGCATAGCCACTTACATGATTTAACACATTTTGTCCATTTTCTCAAAGTATTTATATAAGTACATTTTATATATTGTATGCTAATATTAAAAAAATTATTCTTTTTTTATATTATTTTTACCATATTTCAATTTATTTTTATATTTATATGTTCCTATTTATTCATATTTATTTCACAATATTTTCATATTAATATTGTATAAATAATATTAATATGTTATTATTTGAATATAATATATAAGATAGGAGGAATTCAAATGACTTTATTTATTATATTAGGAATTATTCTTTTACTTGTAGTTGCTATTATTTCTATGTATAATGGTCTTGTTCACGCAAGATTAAAAGTTGATAATGCTTGGAGTCAAATCGATGTTCAATTACAAAGAAGATTTGATTTAATTCCAAATTTTGTTGAAACAGTAAAAGGTTATATGACTCACGAAAGAGAAACTTTTGAAAAAATTTCTGAGTTAAGAACTTCTTGGGCTAACGCTTCAACTGTTGGTGAAAAAGCTGATTTAGATAATCAATTATCTTATGCTTTAAAATCAATTATGGCAGTTTCTGAAAGTTATCCAGAATTAAAATCTAATCAAAACTTTTCTGAATTATCAGAAGAATTAAGAAATACTGAAAATAAAATTTCTTTTTCAAGACAATTTTATAATGATACTGTAACAATGTATAATACAAAACTTCAAGTATTCCCTTCTAACATCATTGCTGGTATGTTCAATTTCACAGCTCGTGAATTATTTACTGCTGAAAGTAATGAAGCTAGAAAAAATGTAAAAGTAGATTTTGGAAATAATTAATTATTCTGTAAAAGAGACTTATGCATTTTTGCTTTGTCTCTTTTATTTTAATGTGAAAGGATTTATATTATGTTTGAAAATATTAAAAGAAATAAAATAGAATCAGGAATTATTGTTAGTATATTTATTTTAGTTATAACATTAATTGTTTATTATATATGTAATGCTTTAGAATTAGGAACTTTTTCAATTGTTATTGCTTTAATTGTTTCTTTTGCTTCTGCATTTGGTTCTTATTATTATAGTGATAAAATTGTTTTGTCTGTTAATAAAGCAAGACCTGCGACTAAAGAAGAAGATTTAAAATTAGTTAATATATTAGATGCTTTAATGGTGTCTTCTGGTTTACCTGTTAAACCTCGTTTATATGTAGTAGATGATGCTCAACCAAATGCTTTTGCTACTGGTAGAAATCCAGAAAATGCTGTTATCTGTGTTACAACAGGTTTATTAGAAAAGTTAGATTATTATGAACTTGAAGGAGTTATAGCTCACGAAATGAGTCATATTAAAAATTATGATATTCGCTTAAGTTGCGTAGTTTCTGTCATGGTAGGATTTATCGTTATGCTATCAGATATGTTTTCTAGAATATTATTCTGGGGCGGTATGGATGATGATGATGATAATAACAGTAATCCTATTTTAATGATTTTGGGATTAATTTGTTTAATACTTTCACCAATTTTTGGTTCTTTAATGCAATTAGCATTATCTAGAAAAAGAGAATTTTTAGCTGATAGTACAGCTGTTGAATTTACTAGAAATCCTGATGGATTGATATCTGCTTTAGAAAAACTTGAAAATGATCCTAACCAATTAGAATTTGCCAATAGTGCTACAGCAAATATGTATATTGTAAATCCATTTAAAAAAGATACTAAAGAAGGTAAGAAAAAATCTACTAGTATTTGGTCAACACATCCAAGTACAGCAGATAGAATTGAAGCTTTACGTAATTTAAAATAGAAAAAGACAGTTAAAACTGTCTTTTCTTTATATTAAATAATTCTCTTGCGTTATTATTTGTTATTTCAGCTACTTCTTCTACCGGGATATTTTTTACTTCACTTATTTTATTTGCTATATATTTTACATTTATAGGATTATTTCTTGTTCCCCTTACTGGCTCTGGTGCTAAATATGGACTATCTGTTTCTATGAGTATTTTATTATTTGGTACCATTTCTATTATTTCATTTGCATTTTTTGCATTTTTAAATGTTACTGGTCCTGCAAATGATATATAAAATCCTAATTTTAATGCTTCTTTTACTAATTCCCTGTTGTGTTGACAGCAATGAAAGACTCCTCTTTTTTCTACTGGATTTTGTTTTAATATCTCTAATGTATCCATTACAGCATCTCTTGAGTGTATTACTATTGGTAATTTTAGTTCATTTGCAATTTTTATTTGTTCTATGAATGCTTTTCTTTGTAATTCTTTATTTTCTTGACTCCAATAATAATCTAATCCTATTTCCCCAACCGCAACTATTTTTTTATTTTCTTTGCATAATTTAGTGATTTCTTCTAACATTATCCACAATTTTTGTTCAGTTTGTGGAATATCGTTTGGTGAAATACCGACGGTTGCATATATAAATTCATATTTTTTCGATAATTCTACTGCTTTTTTTGAACCTTCTATATTGTATCCTGCCGAAATAAAATTTTCTACTTCTTTATGAATTTCTTCTATTATTTGCTCTCTATCTTCATCAAATCTTTCATCATCTAGATGTGCATGGCTATCAAATAATCTCATTTTATCTACCTTCCTAAAACTGTAACATTTGCTACAGCATATTTTTTACAGTGTGAAATACTTATATCAATATTTTCTATATCTTTTGTATTTAATCCTATTACATTTACTTTTGGTCTTCCTTGTTCATCATTTTCTACTTCTATGTCTTTCCATGAGATTGAATATTTATCATTTATTTTCCATGAAAGAGCTTTAAATGTTGCTTCTTTTGCCGCAAATCTTGCTGCATAATGTTGATATTTTTGTGCTTTTTTGCTTTCACAATATTCTATTTCTTTTTTTGTATATACTCTATCTAAAAAGCTTTCTCCCAATTTTTCTATACTTTCTTTTATTCTATCAATTTCTATTATATCTGTTCCACAAGTTACTTTCATTTTTATACCTTCTTATTTATTTAGATTTAGTATTATTAAATTTATTATATTTACGATCATAGAGATTACTAATATAATTGT
>SAMEA104404097__coassemble_4004_pt1 | contig 8503 bp, 10 predicted proteins | sample SAMEA104404097__metabat2_low_PE_006 | metagenome-assembled genome bin SAMEA104404097 (sample SAMEA104404097) | Balaenoptera acutorostrata
TTCCCCATATAGAATTTCGAGCTGACGAAATTCATTGCTTGTTAAAGACATAAAAATATATCTAGTTTTCTTATTATCTATATATTTTCTATTTTAAAAAGTAAAAAAATGCCTAATCTTTTTATAAAATCACAAGCATTTTTTTACTTACATATTCAACTTATTTTAAGTAAATTTGAATTATTTTTTATCATTTTTTATTAATTTTTTTGATTAAAATTAGCACACTTTCCCCTTGTATTTAAATATATTATTTAATACTTTTTGCCCTAAAAAATCAAAATTACTATCAACTTTTTTAAATAATTATTTACTTTTAAACTAATTTATAATATAATATTTTTATAATATTTAATTAAGTTAGCATTTAGTTTGGTCGCTTGTGCTAGCTTTTTCTTTTTCATTTTTTATTGTTAATCCATAACAATATTGATACAATTTAGAAATAATTTTTACTACTATTTCTTCATCTTTATATTGTTTTAATCTTTCTTCTAATTTATTTTTATTAAATGTTGTTGTAATAATAATTGGTAAATTATTTTCTATTCTATTTTCAATAATAGTATATAGTTTTTCTAATCCCCACTGACTAATACTTTCAGTTCCTAAATCATCAATTATCAGCATATCTGCATTAGAATATAATTCTAAAATATCTCTTTCTGTTATATTATTATTAAGAAATGTTTTCTTAATTAATTCTAATAAAAATGGTAATCTGCCAATAACAACAATTTGCTTTTCTTTTAATAATTCATTAGCAATTGCTGATACTAAATGTGTTTTCCTGTTCCAGCTTTTCCTACTAAAATCATTCCATTATTTTGTTTTTTATCTATACATTCTTTTAAATATTTTTTTAATAAGTTTATCTCTTTAACATTACAATCTAATACTTGAAAATTATCAAAAGTATATTTATTTAATTTGATAAATATTTTATTTTCATCAAATATTTTATTCATTAATTTAAAGTATCTTTTTCTATTGTTACTATAAATTTCTTCTACATCTTTATTTTTCCAATATTCATTTGCCTTATCACAATTACATCTTTCATATTCAATTAAATCTTTTGATATATTTGCATATAAATAGCTATATCCCTTTGGTTTTAATTCTTTACCACAGTATTCACACTTTTTATCATTATTGTGTATAACTTTATCAAATTCCGTACCTTCTAAATCCATTTTCACTCTCCTCTTCTTGGTTATTTTCTTTTGTTATTTCTTTATCTATTATTTTCTCTTCTGTTACATTACCCAACGTTACTTTAACATTACTTTTTTCTTTTTCACTTTTTAATTTTTCACGATATTTTGCTTGTCTTTTTCTATTTTGCTCTTCAATTTTTGTTAACTTATCAATACTTTGATACTTATTCCAATTTTTAATTATATAAGTATCTTCATCTTTTATTAACATTTCTAATTTTAATAAACTTTCTATAATTCTTTCTGTTTTTTTCTTAGACTTTCCCATTATCTTTGAAAAATTTTGAATTGTCATTGGATTATTTTCTCCAAATTGTAATCTTCCACTACTATTACATTCAATTGCAATCGCAATTAATTGTATCCATACTCTAAAATAGGTATCTCCATCTTTTTGAGATAATAATATTTTTATTTTCCTATTTGAAAAAATATTAGCATCTACTTTAAACCATTGTAATTCATACATATTCTACATTTCTTTCTTTAATTAATTGACTCTATCTCTTTACGAGATAAATATTCATCTAATATTTGAACTCTAAATAAATATTTACCACCAACCTTTGAACAAGGTATTTCTTTTCTTCTAACTAATTGATTAATTAACCAATAAGATATTCCTAAATAATCTGCTGCTTCTTGCATTGTTAATGTTCTTCTTTGAACTTTTGGGAATTGCATAATATCACCTCCTTTTTTATTGTTTTAGTCAATTGACTTCTGCTAACAATTGAATTATAATATCAATAGTTAACAAGTTCAATGTTTTTCATTGAATTTTTCAAAGTTTGATAACAGCCAAAATCAGCCTTTTTTAACATATTCAACTGTTAACACTGGAGGTATTTACATGAATAATGATTTAGATGATTTCTTAAACACATTTGAATTAAGTATAATAGATAATAATTATAAAAAAGAATTTAATCGTTTTTTATCTGTAGAAATAGATACAAGATATCTACCATCACCTGATAATCTAAAACATGATCAAAAAATGCAACTTATTATAAACTTTTATAAATCTATACATAAATATACTGATCGTTTTGCAATCGCATCAGGTATAGATACAAATTCTATTAATTATGAAGAAAAATTTAATAAAGATTACAAGCTAAATGAATTTGACGAGTTAATTGTAGAATCATTTTATTCTAACATTAATAAAAATTTATTATTTTTTAAAAAAGATATTTCAAATTCTAATTTGCCATTTATATCTTTATTTAAAGAAAGATCTTGCCCAATAGCAACTAATTTAATAGGTTTTTTAAACCTTGATTTTAATAAATTTAATGATTATTTTAAATTTTTCCTAACTTTTTTAGGTTACTTTACAAATAAAATGCCAAAAAAATATTTAAATAATATTTTTTTAAATCAAGTCCCCACTTTTAGACATTCAAGCAATAACTCTTCAGATGAAGATGATGTAAATGATCTTGATCCTATTGATATAAAAATGTTAGAAGAATGCGCAAAATGCATCTATAAAAGTCAAAAAAAATATATGATTAAAATGCAAAAAATTTTCATAGATTTTGTTGAATATATTTTTAATATTAATAAAAAAGAAAAATTAAAACCATTTTCAGCTAAGCAACGTTTCTACGTATATACAAATATTTGCTCTGATTTATCAAATATAATGGATGACTACTCTTGTGATTATGAATTAAAATATAATTTTTTTTCTAAAGATTTTGATAATGATGTAAGAGATATAATAGTCCAAAGTCTAGTTAAGGAAAAGCCTTATAATCTTGCACATTCAGAAGATTTTTTGTATGATTCAATTAAAAAATATGATTCTGATAACACAAATATAAATGGTTATACCTGTACTTTTATAACTAAAAATATTTATACATATTTTTATATTGTATTATACTATTTAACATTATCTAATTCTGGATATATACAAAAATGTAAATATTGTGGTAAATATTTCTTTACTGAAAAATTAAATGTCGCATATTGTGACAATTTAAATGAAGATTTACTATCTTGTAGAGAAATAGGAAGCAAATTATCACAAAAAATCAAAGAAAAAAATAATCCTGTATATGGTAAATATAGACGTCTTTATGCTAAAAAAGCTATGATGGCTAAAAGAAATCCTGATATTGAATCCTATAAGATAAATTATGAAAAATGGAAAAAAGAAGCTAATGAATTTATGAAAGATATTAAAAATGGCACTAAAACTTATGAAGAATTTGATAAATGGTTAGATAAAAACAAATAAAAAATAATGGAAATAAAATTTCCATTATTTTTTTAAATCTCCTTATATATTTCATAATCATCAATATTCTCTTGTCTTTTATAGGCTCTATCTATGTATTTATCCATATCATCTATGAAATCATTCCATTTTACTGCTTCTATATAACTACACTCTCCAAAATAAACTTTACTATTTTCATTTTTAGAACAATCAATTTGGTTCTTCACTTTTTTATTAAATTTATTCTTCCCTAAAATATCAAATAATTTTCCTGTATTATGCGTTATACAAAAAGAAAAACAACATTTATTTTCAACCAAATAATAATCATATGAATCATTTGTATCTGGTAAAACAACTGCTAACATAGCATTTGTTTTGCTTGTTACTAATTTTCCTTCTTTATTTTTTCTGGAATTTTCTTTTAATGAATATGATATTTCCCATGGTATCCACTGTTCTCTATCTTTTTTTTCCTCTTCTTTCATTTTTGGTGAAATAAAAACTATAGTTAATGAACTATCATAAATTCGATTTTTTAATTTTTCCCATATTACATCTTCAGTCAAATTCGATAAATCTTCATTATCACTTTCTCCTTTATATATATGATTTGAATTATCAATTTTATTTTCAAATTCATCCACATAATCTCTAACTGTAGAATTTTCCCAAAAATTTAAATTAGCAACACTATCATCTGCATATTTATATGACACAAAAATTTTATGCCCCATATTTCATCATCTCCTAATCTTCTATCCAATTTCCTAAATTATTATATCCATCATCTTTTATCCAATCATAAGTCTTAGCAACTTGAAAAAAATATATGTCATTCCCAAAAATATCTTGTCCTAAAACACCGAAATTTGTTTTTCCTTTAAGAGAAGTTGTCTTAGTTATCATATCCTTAATATTATGTATATAAATACCTACTATTTTATTTCCTCTTTTATAACTCTGTTGTAATTCATATCTAACAAATTTTCTATTACAAGTTTCTTCACCTATTAATACAGCTGTAACGCTTGTTCCTTTTAATTGTTTATCAATCCAATCATAAACAGCTCTATCTCCCTTAGCCTTTATTTTTTCAAAATCTGCCTTATCAATAAAACCTGCTTCTTTATTTCCCCTAATAATCCAACTATTTCTAACAACATTTGCCCTATTTACATCATTTTCATAATGAAAACTAAAAAATACATTTTTCATATAAACCTCCTATATAAATTTTAATAAAATTGTAATAACTGCAAATAATATATAAAAACCTATCACAGAAAATGATTTCATAGCCTCCATCATAACAGCAAAAATTTCAAATTTTAAATCTGTGCTCTTAGGATTCATATTATAAATTTCTTTTTCATCTATTTCTCCCAAATTCATTTTTTTTACAAAATTATTATATTTTTTTCGATACATTCTTTCTAAAGCTAAATAATATATGTCCATAATAATTCCTGCAAATGTTATAACAAATCCTAACCACCAATAACTATTTAATTCTTTTATAGCTATTAGTATAGTTATAAATATAGTATAAATTACAGAAATTAATGCTTTAATATTTGAGCTATTAGAAGCCATCCTAGTTATTACATCTTGTAGAAAACCTAAATAAACAGTTACTGATGTTTTATTCTTTAATTCCATTATATTTTTATTATTTTTTTCCATATTTTCCTCCTAAAATAAAAATTGATCTCTGTTAATTAAGATCAATCTTTATTCTATAAGTATTAAAATTTTATAATACATATTGATCCTCCTAACCGAATCAACACAAATGTTTGCTTTACAATTAATAAAAAATGTATTATACTATATAAAGTATATAGGATCGTCAAATTATATATACTTTATATTAGGGCCAAACTTTTTTGTATTGGTTCTTTTTTTATTTAAACTTCTTTAATGACTAGCTTATCAAAGTCAATTTTTAAAATTATTTAAAAAACAATCTATTTCTTCATCATTTGGATGTATAGATATTTTTTTATTCTTATAAAGATTAGCAACAGAAGCGTCTCCTTTTACTCTTTCTCCTTCAATTTTTAAATCCATAAGTTTATCAATTTTAACATCATTATTAATACTATTTAATATATAAATCGAATCTTGTTTAAAGATCTTTTTATTATCTTTATTAGTAATATCAAATATTTCTGGACTTAATGTGGTAAAGATAATTTGTGAATTATTTTTACACATTTCTCCAAATAATCTAACAATTAATCCTACTAAATCCTTATGTAAATTTTGCTCAATTTCATCAACAATTAATACTCCATTATTATCTATTATTTCATTAACATATCTTATTAAATTTAAAAATCTTTCAGTTCCTGTTGATAACATATTTCTAGTAATTTTACTTCCATCTTTTAATAAAAATAATAATTCTTCATATTTTCCATCAGTATCAACCATTATATCTTTAATTTTGGGATCAACTATTCTTGCCAGAGATCTTAAAGTTTCTGGTGATTTTTTATACCAATCAATATATTTTAATTCTTTATTATTACAGTCACTATCCGTAGAAATATTTGCAGAATGATCAATATAATGTCTTATAAATGTTTTGATATAATTATATTTAATTTCAAGTGTTTTCTTTTTATTATTATCAATGTCAGTAATATTTTTAAAATATCTATTTATATAATATACTTGTCCCTCTTTTGCATCATTTATTTCAAGTATAGTTTGAACATTGTCTTTATATCTTTTTCTAAATCCTAAAAATTCTTTTTTAATTCTTTTTTCCAATCCATTTAGAACTAAATTATAAGTATAATATCCAGATAATTCTTCATCATTATTCAAAATATACATTTCAACTTTTAACACAGTATCTTCATTTTTTCTTCTTAGATTTTGAAAATCAATTTTAGTTGAAGAATTATAACTAGTAAAAAAATCGTGCAATAACTTCATATTTTCATCACTTGGATCTTTATCAATTAATCTTTGAATATTTCTAAATTTATCTTCAACATCAAATTGATAAATGGGGCCTGTCAAAATATTACCAATAGCATTAATTGCTGCTAATATACTTGTTTTTCCACTGGCGTTACCACCAATTATTCCAATTATTTTATTAATATAAATTCCATTTTCAATTTTTACAACTGATGAATTTTTGTCCTTATTCCTACTCTTTGAAATAAAATCCAACTCTATCGGTGCTGAAATCCCTAAAAAATTATCTATATAAATATTTGTAAACATACTTACCTTCTTTCTATAAATCTATTTATATCATATATTTTATCTTTTGTCAAACATTATTACGATTTTTCTAATAATTATTCTTTTTTCATTAATTTTATATTTTATATTATAATATTATTAGATTTTTTCTAATTATAGCTATTATTGACTTTTGTTAACTTTTATGATATTCTTTTAGCAGTTAACAAAAAGATATATAAATCGTACCCCACCCATAGTTATACTTGAAAGGAGGTGAAATAAGTAATGGCTGGGAGTATAGAAAAAAAAGGAAAAGATAGTTACAGACTTGTTTGTACAGATGGATATGACTTAAAAGGTCATTTGATTAGACGAACTAAAACTATACATGGAACTAAAAAAGATGCAGAAATTGCTTTAGCAAAGTTTGTTACAGAAGTACAAAGTGGACTTGTTGTTGAAGGTAAATCTCTTAAATTTTCTGAATTTGTAGAAATATGGAAAAGAGATTATGGAAAAAAAGAATTAGCTCCATCAACATATGAAAGATATCTTGGAATGTTAGAGAAACGTATTCTTCCTTACTTTGGAAGATTCTACTTAAATAAAATTAAACCTACAGACATAATGAAATTTTACGATATGTTAGAAAAAGATACTCAATATTCTAGGAAAAATAATAAGCATAATGTAAAAACATTAAAACCTTTATCTGGTAAAACAATTTTAGAACATCATAGATTATTAAGAGCAATGTTACACAAAGCAGTTTATTGGCAACTTTTAGTAGCAAATCCATGTGAACGTGTTCAACCACCTAAAGCTAGAAAACCTAAAAGAAAATTCTATGACGAAAAACAAACTCAATTCTTAGTAGAAAATCTAAACAAATTAGATGAAGAATTTATCAAATATAAAACAGCAATTATGCTAACAATATTTACTGGAGTTCGTTTAGGTGAATTAATGGGACTTGAATGGCAAGATATAGATTTTGAACATCAAATTATAAGTGTTAATCGTTCTAGTCAATATTTAACTGACAAAGGTGTTTTTACAAAGACACCTAAAACAGAAAGTTCTATTAGAGACATAGGAATACCTGATTTTATCGTTTCTTTGCTTAAGGAATATAATTTATGGTATAACAAACAAAAAAGGCTCTATGGCGAATTATGGTTCAATTCTGATAGGTTATTTGTACAAGACAATGGCAAACCAATGCATCCAGATACAATTAGTAAATGGTTTGTAAAATATGTAGAAAAAATTGGCTTACCTGTAATTAATTTTCATGGACTTAGACATACTAATGCAACTCTTTTAATTGGAGAAAATATAGATCCAGCAGTAGTAGCTGCAAGATTAGGACATGCACAAATTTCAACAACATATAATTTTTATGTGCATCCATTAATTTCTCACAATAAAACCGCAGGAATTGCATTACAAAATTTATTGCTTCCAACGAAATAACTTTTAACTTTTTTCTAAATTTTCACGAATTACAATTTCACGATAAATATATTTACCATATAAAAAGGTCACTAAAAACTACTAAATTAATTTTAGGTTTCCCATAGTTTTTTAGTGACAAATATGGCTGTTTATTGGGCTAAGATGAGGATTGTTTCCCCAACTTTCCCCAATTCTACATAATATGGCGTTTTTAGTACATTATTGCAAGCAATTTTTATGCAATAAAAAATCGCTACAACCTTTATAGCTGTAACGATTGAATCTTTGGTTGCGGGAGCAAGACTCGAACTTGCGACCTTTGGGTTATGAGCGTTTTTGATGCACTTTTTGAATTTTATTGATTAGTTGTGTTTTAGTT